>Ga0307513_10000141_pt1 | contig 101348 bp, 106 predicted proteins | sample 15_EM_MG_FD_202174 | JGI IMG/M metagenome (GOLD analysis project Ga0307513, IMG submission 202174) | Populus trichocarpa ectomycorrhiza microbial communities from riparian zone in the Pacific Northwest, United States - 15_EM | ecosystem: Host-associated > Plants > Roots > Unclassified...
TTGTGCTCAATTTTTCCGCGCCCCCCCCCCCCCCGTTATCCAATTATTATCGCTTCATTGCTTTCTTCTTCCTCTAACTCCCTCTATCACGGAGCATGCATGAAGCACTGTCCAGTTCAGTACAAGCACAACTCCAAAGATCTACAGTACTAAGGCTCGGAATAATCCGTGAACACTTTCGCATTGGTCAACGCACCGTGGGTACCCCTTCTAGCAAATGAAAAATTGTAAAGCGCTCACCGGAATTGCTTCTCCTTCACAATCAATAAGGCTAATTGCATATCAGAAACGACCATTAGCAAATTCACATATAATATTGTTTGATTGACTACAGGAGCTGTACCCGTCAGGCCTACACCCCCCTAGGCATTTCGTCCTCTGGGGCAAGCTAACCCATACTCGTTCCCGGCATGAAGGACCTGAACATTTGGATCTGAATTTAGTATGGGCTCTCAGATACGCACAGACAATTTGCCATACAAATTTTGATCCCTGTGTTTAGGTTCTACGTGCCGGGAACATGTACTTCGCAGCCAGCACGACCCCAGTACATTGGGAATGCTCGCCGACTAGCCCTGGTACCCTAGTACCGTGCCTACCGCCGTAGCAGATACATCCTCTACCGCCACATCTACCCAATCGGCCATGAGCAACACCACATAAGCTGATACCCTCTGTACCAGCACACTATACTAGCCCTTTCAACTCCCTGCACTATTCTATCCAACCTTGCGCTGATCTACCCTACGGCACAACCCGCATCTCGATTCTGGATATCACGGCTATTCCACCCCCCTTCAACAAAGACCACCCACCTCAACATCACCCCGGAGATCAACTTCCGCCCCCAATCCTTCTCCCATACATGACGTGGATAGATATTATTCACTCAGGCCGACTCGTGCCGTGCTTAATAGGGCACAGACAATATAGCTCAGTCCTAGATAATCTAAGCTAATATGTAGGCAAAAACAAGGCAGGGCAGGTCCCGTGCTGTGTTGTGTGCCTCGCCGACCTAAGTGGAGGTGTGAGATGTGATGGCGGTGATTGCATAGGTAGGTAGGAGGCGGTGGGATGGAGGACGCCGAAGGAACTTTGGCTGCGAGGGCGAGGGCGGACGGACGGACGGACGGATGAATGACGATGTGGGTGGCGTGAAGGCCTCAGACATTGGATGCATGGATAGAGGTGGTTCAGAGCAAACAAACCAACACCTCAACACCCACCCCCAATGAACGAGTGAGAGGTGAGAAGGTATATACACCAACTCACAAAACCTCCCACAGAAAACATCACCACCAATAACTACATTCAAGCTACTCTATTGACCGCTACCCAAACTATACCAAACTCATCTCCTCAACTTATACACAGCTCCCACATCACCCACAACCCCCCTACGGGAGCCCAAACAACCATCTGTACAGGAAAGACAAAGACCATAATTCAAAGTTCACGACACAATTCCATCCGCAAGTACTTCCTCCTCCTCCTCCTCCTCCTCCTCCTCCTCCTCCTCCTCCTCCTCCTCCTCCTCCTCCTACTACTACTACTACTATACCACACCGCACGCATCAGAACCTATATATAACATCCCACCACGAGCAAGACTTTCCACATACTCACCGCCAAAAGACCACTCACGAAACCCCATCCCAGCCTTCACCAGAGCACAACCCCAGGACCAGAAAGGACAAACTAACTTACCAACTCGCCCAACGACTCAGGTCCACCACATGCCTTGAGTTATCCGTGAGCACTGTACCGTGCTGTATACCGTACAGCCCTCGTTCCAAAAGTTCTCGCACCCGGGCTGGTATACCGTGACAAAATCTTACAGGGGATGTATTATTATACATAGCCCTTTATATCACAGTATCATACTAGCCTTGGCGTGAGAGCCCTTGGAAAACGAGGCTGTACTGTATCATACCGTACTGACTATCCCCTAGATTATCAAGGGGCCCATTTGGGGCCCTTTTCAATCCACCCCGGCCCGACTCTGCTCTCCATGGTTCAATAATGACATGAGAGAAATTGTTTATTAGTTTTTCGTTCCAAATAGGCCTTTTATTTTATATTTCTCTGCCTTTTTTTTTTGCTGATTTTTTAAAATTTTAAACTATACTTGCTCTTCTTGCTCTCTGGTGTTGCTGTTGTTTGGGGGGGGGGGAAGGCGGCGTTTGGGTTCATCAGCGGTTGGCAGCTTAGGGGATACCATCCAAAACAAAACAAAAACCTAAAGAAAGTATCTTTTCCTTCCTCCACCGCTTTTTCTCTTTCTTTCACTTTTCTTATTATCTTTTGGCTTTGTGGGGTGCTTGGGCACCCACCAGACAAACCAGAAAACAAATAAGGGAGGTACGATGGCGTACTCTAGCTTCGGCGCTCATCCTCTCGGGAAAATCGCTGCCAACTAATAATTCCCCACAGTGCGTCGGTTGGTGGACAATTAATCACAGATTCTCACTCGCTCGAGAGTCGAATGGTACGGGTTGCAGATAGGTCATGTGTTCCCCCGATTCGTAAAATGGCGGCAATGATGTGTTAGAACTTTAAAGGCTCCGGCTACTGGCGGCTACGGTGAACGCATAATAGCGGAAGCGGAAGCACTACTCCGCCAGAAGTAGACAGACATACGATGCTCCATGGCTCTCTTCTAGAGGTTAGCGCTTTACCGCAGTCTACAGTATTCCCCCCAAGCCAGTAGATTCAGACATTGCACCTTCAAACCCACTGGAGTGAGTATCAAAGCCTCAATATTAGTCTAAGTACAATCCTCCTCCTTCTCCACTCCCAACCACCAAAACTGCGAACCATTCCAAAAGACCACAAGGGTATATATATGCCTGTCCCACCCCCCCTCCAGAAAGCCCTCTCCAATTCCCCTCTACAACCCAAACCAAGCCAGGCCAAACCGACCCGACTGACAGTAGAGAAAGAAAAGTTTTTCGTAAAAAAAAAAATGCGCAGAAAGATAAAGAATCGTCTCAAAACTCCGGTTAAAAAGGAAGGAAAAAAGGAAAATGCTACCTATTGTTCCACTTTACCATCATCCCCGGGAGAGAGGGTATAATTAACGAGCATGCTGTCCACAATTCGGTTTCGGCTTTTCTAAGCGGAGGGCCCAGAGGAGGAGGTCCTCCAGCGGCACGAATACCAGGAACACACGGTTGCACAGGAAGGCGATTGCAGCGACAAGCGCTCCAGCGCAGGGGTCCAACCAGTACTGTTGTTACCACTAGTTAGCACTCTAGTTTAGTGGAAGAGGGGCAATATATAGGGGACGAACATGATTAGCTGTAGCAATAATGGTAGTCAGAATCATGGTTGGGTACGAAACCCCGAGCACGCAGTACCAAATCTTCCACCATTTGCCAACACCAGTTTGTAGGACTTTTCCTTTACGTCCTCCATATCCTAGTCCCATGAAGCTGAGCACGCCAGAGTGGTACACTAGCGTCACACCAATCATGAAGCTGTAGCCAAAGTGCATACTCGGCATGGCAGCAAGGTGGTTCACAAATTTGCCAGACATCCAGACGGACTCGGCGTCATCGCGGCGGACAGTATCGATAAAGCCGTACTCTTTAGGGAGCAGACGGGGCGGCATGCACGGGAAGAAGGCAAATATAGCAAAGGCCATCCAGTTGCACAGTGTTACAGTGCGCCGTACGATTGCAAATGTAGCATGATTCGGGGCGGAGTAGTAATACCATGCGATGAAACTATATCAACCAACCCATCAGTATCCAATTCACCCCAGACTCGTACAAAACGTGGCCATAGGTCGGGGGAAACCTACAATACACTCCCGGGAATGTGAATCAACGCATAAGTCTTATTCAAAAAGCTCAATAACTCCTGATGTCCATCCATGAACCACTTTTGCACGTCAATCTCCTTGACCGGGAAAAAGAACCTCAGTAGCGAGTACTGCTCCGCATTCAAAACACTCAAACCATTCGCCTGCGCCGTGTCCCAAATCTCATCCGAGAACAGCTCCTGGGAGAGAATATGCGAAACTCGATATATAGCATAGGTAATAATCCAGTAGAACATTTCCATTAGGAACGGGAACTTGTACATAACGCGGGAGTGCCAGCTGTTTGAGAAACGGGACGAGTTGGGGGTCAATATTAAAAGACCGCAGCAGGAGCGGGTTTTAGGTGGGTGTTTAGATGTGCTGAGGACGGTGAGGTCTTCATCTTCCTCATCTGATGACCGACCGTCCATCGAGCCGCGTGAGGGAGATGGGGAGAATTCGTCCGAGCCATTGTTTTCCAGTAGGGAGCGGTAATCCGATTTGGGGTTGTTGAGGATATCATATCTTCGTCGTCGAGTGTAGAAGCACGCGAAGAAGAGGATGCTTGCCACAATCTTTTGGTGAGGTTGTTAGATGATCATCCATGAACCAATACGACCGAAGAGAGGTGGGGGAAGGTGGGATAGTGCAGATAAGTACTCACAACTGGCTCACCCCACTCGGGCAGTTTCCATGCCGGGTCGCTATTCCAAGCTGGAGGTGCGGACGATAGTGGAGTCGACGAGGCGTTGACCCCGGAGGGTACGACACTCGTTGGAGTGGGCATTAAAGTATCCGGCAAATCAAATCAAACAAAACGAAACCTCGTTTTCGTTTCCTATAGAAATTAAACTTCTTTCTTCCACGATGAGGGGAGAGCGAGGAGAAGAGTGTTGAATGAGTGTGAGTGTTGTCTGTGTATGGAGATCAGTCAGACGAAAAGTCCTTTTGGCACCAGGGGGGCTGTGGTGCTGCAGTGCCCTTGAAACGACAGCAAAAGGAGGTATTACAGCCCACAACGGTGATATAAGAGGGCATGACGAGCACTTACAAAAAAGAAACCGCGTGAAAGATCCCAACGATGAGGGGAGAAAAGGAGCGATGGGGATAATATGGTAGAAACACTCTTCCCCTCCAAGGGTGATCCAGTGATGCTTCTCGAAATGCTTCGTCTCCCGATGCGAAAGGGAGCGGGAGAATGAAGGTTAGAGGGCGCCTCACACCAAGTCTGAGATTATTTGTCGCGTGCTGCCGCCCTGGTAAGCTATCATAGTAAGATTCGGTTTGGCTGAAATAACTTACACCCACTTGCTTTTTCCCCCCGTACCGGAATGAAGGCTAAGAACGCCCCTTCCACCCTCTTCGGCCATGTTAACCGTTCTCAGGAGGGGATTGGGACTAGGTTAATAATGTGTCTGACGCGTCTAGCACTTGGCGGCGAAAGGGGGGGATGAGTTATTCCTCCTCTCAACCGAATCATTTCATTGGGACAGCGACGTAATAACCCCCGGCCGTCAATGGATGGAGCGGTGCGGGGCGGTTCCAGCCTCTTGCCAGTTGCAACAGATTAAAGTGAGAATTCATGATACAGTACAGTACCGTACCGTACTCCAGTGGATGAATCCTCAACCTACCCCCGGGATTCTCCCAGTCTCCATTTGTGATATTTCGTTCGCACCTGTCCTCGTACTCGGGTACCGGTATACGGTAGTGGCTTTTGCCCAAAAAGCCACCCACTCGCTGCAATGTTCTCCCGCCCCCTCTTCTCCGGAATTCGGATGCTCAGGTGTCCAGGCAACGCGAGAAACGCCTCGATCACCGTCCATTGCGGGGGCAGACTAAACTTGTCGACTGCCAAGCCATATCATAATCGTACAATCCCTCAACAACCATCATCCTACACCATTACCCTCGCTTGACAACACTTGAACAAGCGAATAGCGATAAAGATCACGAAAAAGACAAAAAATAATAATTCAAAATTGAGCAGAAAGAATGGACGAGGGCCACTGTGATTTCTATCCTCATCTCATTGTATTTTGGGCTCGATTATTGGGGCAGATGCCATTAACGTTAGGTTCGAGGTGGAGACATTGCTAGGAGGTACTGTATTGCACTCGAGTATCGTGACCTCCTCGACCAGGTTCTGCATGCCCCAGTGACTTTCCGGTATTCATCACCCACTGTCTTTGTCCGTAGACAAAGGTATCTCGAACGAGGGAAATACACGCACGCACCAAATAGCGAGAAGTTGTAACGGTCAAATAGAATAAAAAGAGAAACCAAAAATTAATCATTGCCCAGATTTATTTTTCAGGGTTTTTATATATATGATATATTTATATAATTTCTTTGATCCTATCATACCTATCATGGATCACCCTTCTCCGTTCAGAGAGATTTTAAATAAATGAAGGCCCCCCATGCTGGTGGGAGTCGGAACCAATTCAACCCGAGCAGGGCAGACAGGGATATTCATATCCAACCGGTTAAATTAACCTCGAATAACTGTTCCTTAACTCCTTAGCAAGCCTTGAACTCGAATTCTCCTCCTTGTCATCGAGTATGCCAAGCTTACCCCTGAAGTAGATGGTACGAGGGGGGCAGGTATTCTCAAACGTCCCCCAACCAACCAATCAGTTTTGACGAAACCACTACGCCAAGGCCGCCATGCAGGAGAAATTTCAGTTTGGAGGCACTTTGCTCGAGCCACTTTACCCTATCTGCTGTCGGTACTGCAGGAATAATCGTACTCGAGTACAGAATGCGTGCGCCACTGCAGTCAGAACTAACTGAGTTAGCTGCCGAACGGGGAGAATTGATCAGCCAAGGGTTGTGCTTTTTAGGGTTGGGTAAATGTGATGCTGTGGTTTCTGGGGGGCGCAGCGAATCAAACGCATGTGCTAATTTTGGGGTTGCTAGTTGGGCAGTCGATCATTTCCTGATATTGCAGGTGTATGCGTGCTTGCTCTCTAACCGGAAGAATAATGCTAGGATATTACTTGTTGCGGTTAGCCTCATCCTTGTTGGCTGGGCTCACCTCGTGCAAACATAAAACCTTTGCTCGAGTGAGAATCGAAAATATTTAGACCGGCGAAGGTTCCGGCCGGGCAGCACCCTTAGACAGGCTTGGCATGGCTTGACACCAAATTTCTGGGCGAATCAACCAAAACTACTAGCAATACAAGTACAGTATTGGCTAGCTTTGCTGAACGCTCACCCGGTCTGCAAAAGATCTTGACTTATGTGTGGAGGTTGTCGTTGTTGTTCAGCCGCACGCGCTGGGGTTTTGGTGATTGTGGGTCGGTAGAGGTGCTGATTCGTGGTGCCCGGAACCATGCCGTATCATACCGGTACTCTAGTACAAAGGTAGGAGCCTATTAACCAGGACAGACAGGGATACTTCTGGCTGGTTAACCTTAAATAACTGTTCAATCACTTCTTACCGGACTCTGTACTCGAGCACAGTCAGATGGGGCGACTTCGCCGGCGGTATTTCATCAGCTGGCTGTCGGCGGCGGACGGCTACTCATATCACACAGCACGGTACGGTAGCATAAAGTACACGAGTAACAAGTTGACTTAATGGAGGGCAAATGTTCGGATTAAATTCACCCGCATCACTTTTGACGGTGAGTGGTGGCGAGCTTGCGGATTGCGATTTTGATACGGTTCATACTGGAACGCACAAGGAGCGGAGAGATAGTGTTTCGATACCGTATATACTTGGACACGGATTGATGGTTGGAACGGTATACTGTATGGCAACCAAAAGCCGTGGTTGCAACATTGATATCAGTGTCATCCCGTCCCAATTTCTGGTTTGCGCCCAAGCTACTCGGCACACAACGGAAAATGCGCAAATCTCACCGGGTATCTCAACATTAATAAAGCAAGCACTAGGGCATAGAAGCACCGGTACCGTATTATGGCGGAAGGATTTGGTAGGCAGATGAGAGGGGGGGGGATGCAGCAGACAGTACCAAGAGGGGCAGCTTCAACGCCTTCGCACGATTCTTACTTACTGGCATTCCTGTTTTTACGGTACAGGTATCGATTGGGAGGGCCTAGAGTGAAAAACAGAGGGAGAAGTGATCATTAGGGAATGGAGGGCCTAGAGATGACAACAAGGCTACTGGTAGAGGAGGTGGGGGAAACATGGAACCAAAAGACTACCTGTGAGCCTGACTAGTGGGTTCTTCGTGGAGTTTAGTGGGGTCGCCAAAGTGCCCAACGCATTACGGAGGGGGTCCCTCGTAACTTTGAAGACTGGTCATCACGAGATATTGGCGAGTGACGGGACGTGAGAGCGGCGGCACTCGCAACTAACAGGCTTTCTAGCATTGGTAGGTGGGCAATTCCTATTCTAGAAAGAGTAGACTGAAATCAGCCTGCTTGAGTAGGGCTGCCTGACCCCCGGCCGGCATTTTGTTCCGGACATCTCGATTTCATACCGAAAAAAGAACCCTTTCACGGCTCTCTCAAACCCACCCCCCTCACCCCTAGTGACCGCCGCCTGTCCATAAACTGCATTAAGCTATTCGGCGCCTCCCGCATCCCCCGCCCAATCAAAGCCCTGACTACCCCCTCCCTCCCCGACAAAATCGCCCACCACAGTAGTGCACACCCCGTGTTATCTCCAGCGTCGTATCTGATGTCCCTCCTCCGCAGCAGCATCTCCACGATCCCGTGAAGCCCGTTCACTGCCGCCCACCAGAGCGGGGTCCTACCGCGAGCGTTCGGGACATTGGGTGTGAGGTCCTCCCTCTCTAGGAGCAGTTTCACGATCCCCTCGTGGCCTTGCTTGACCGCCCAGAGTAGTGGTGTCTGGAGGTACTCTGGATCCGGGTGGTTGGGGTTTAGGGCATTTAATGATAGTAGTTGCTCGACAACCGGGGGGTAGCATCTGCGGACTGCCCATATGAGAGGAGTTAGGCCGTTGATGTCTGTGCAGTTTGGGTTTACGTCTGTGTGGGATAAAAGCGCCTTGACCACGCCTTCATGTCCGCGCTTGGCGGCACGTAAGAGTGGTGTTCTGTGACAGACTGAGTCGGGCTGGTTGGGATTGAGGTCCTTCTGCTGAAGGAGCAACTTGACGACGCCTTCGTTTCCACTCGCAGCAGCTGAAGATAGTGGTGTTCGACCATCGTTATCTTGAGTGTCGGGGTGGACGTCTCCCGTCTTCAGGAGTAATTCCGCCACCTCCTCACGCCCGCGTAGAGAAGCCCACCAGAGTGGTGTTCGGTCGTCACTGTCCGACTTATTCGGGTCGATGCCGTCCCGCATCAACAAAAGCTTCACTATCTCTGCATGTCCGTTTTCGGCAGCCCGGGAGAGCGGTGTTCGGTTACATACCGTATCGGGCTGGTTCAGGTCGAGATCTCTTCGTTGCAACAGCAGATTCACTATTCCCTCGTGTCCGTTCTCCGCGGCCCACAGGAGGGGTGTTTGGCCGTACTCGGTGTCCGGGTGATTGGGGTTGAGATCGTCGCGCTCTAATAGCAGTCTCACGATTTCCTCGTTACCATTCTCAGCTGCCCAGGAAATGGGTGTTTGGCCGCATACCGTGTCGGGCTTGTTGGGGTCTAGATCTTCTCGTTCGAGTAGCAGCTCGACTAATCCCTCGTTTCCCCTCCAAGAAGCTCGTGTGAGTGGCGTTTGGCCGTGATCATCTAGCGAGTTGGGATTCACGTCCTTCCGCTGGAGTAATAGCTTGACTACGCTTTTGTGTGGACGTCTAATGGCCCATGAAAGCGGTGTTCGACCATCATTGGATACTATGTCAGGGTTTACGTCCTCTCGCTCTAAGAATAACTCTACTACTGCCTCGCGTCCGCGTAGAGAAGCCCACCAGAGTGGTGTCCGGCCATCGTGGTCTGCCTTGTTGGGGTCAACATCTTCGCGCTGTAGTAGTAGCCTTACGACTTCCTCATGGCCATTCTTGGCTGCGCACAGGAGTGGTGTTTGACCGTCTAAGTCTGCAATTTCAGGGTGTATATCCTCTCGTTCTAGGAGTACCCTTACTACCCCCTCATACCCATTTATCGAGGCCCACAAGAGTGGTGTTTGGCCATATATCTTATCAGTCTGGTTTGGGCTGATATCTCTTCGATCAAGAAGTAGCCTCACCACCCCCTCATGTCCGTGCCTAGCAGCCGATGAGAGTGGCGTCTGACCATCGCTATCCGCCGCGTCGGGTTGAACATCTCTGCGCTCTAGTAACAACTTGACGACTTCTTCTTGCCCGCCTCTAGAGGCCCGTGAGAGCGGGGTTTGTCCGCCATTGTCTGGCATGTCAGGGATAATCTCTCCTCTCTCCAGCAGCAGCGTCACAACTCCTTCATGCCCATTCTCGGCAGCCAGCAAGAGTGGTGTTTGGCCATCGTCGTCTCTCGAATTCGGGTCCACATCTTCTCGCTCCATTAACAATTTTACTATCCGCTCGTGTCCATTATAGGCGGCCTGAGATAGGGCAGTTCGGCCATCGCTCTCGCCAGGCATGTCTGGATTGATATCGGCCCATTCCAGCAAATGTCTCGTCATTTCTAAATGGCCACCTCTCGCGGCCCATATAAGTGGTGTGTTTCCCAAGATATCCGTCCCATTGATATTCCACCCCCCTATCTTTCTTAAATCACTTGCTATTTCATTAATGCCGAAGAGTGCCACGCAGTGCAGTGCAGTAAATCCTTCAGGCAAGCCTTTGGCCAACCGCCATGTCTTTGTTAACAGAAGCGTAGCCGAAACATGCTTATCGTATTCCTCAAAGAGTTTGAGCGCCTGTGTTTTGACGCATTCCGTGGTTCCCCTTCTCGCATGGCTTCCCCAATAGCAGGCAGCATAATCGAGAAACGGGACTTCTGGTGGTGCGTTAAAGAGAGTCGGTGGAAGCTGCCTGACGCACTGAAAGTTCAGGTACGTTAAGGAAGCCTCAGCGATTAATGAGTGAGTGCTCTGGAAAACACCAGAATGGGCAAAGAGATATTCCTGAAGTGTGAAATGTATTAACCGGACTCTTGTCGCTGCCTTATCGATGGTAACAAGTCCGAGGCAACAACTTAACAGCGTCCGTGCCGATGGGATATTGTGAGGATCAAGATCTTTAGATCCTATCTCTACAGCCAGGGCGTGGCGGAGCTCGTCTACCCGCAAAGGCCGCTCCGCATGCGAGATCCACATGAGGATTGCCATTCCAAGTCTCGATTTGTTTCCCCTCTGGGCCTTTATGCGCTCTAGCGTTGCATCGTACGCATCCCCAAGATCCTGACCATTTGTCATCTTCTGGAGCTTTTCCCTCCGCCGAGAGATAGTTGTCTCCCCCAAAATTGCCTCGATATTTAATGAGACTAACAGAAATCTTGATCCCAGAGTCAGCAAGTAATTAACCTAAAAATGTATGTTGCTAACCCTACGTACATCTCTGCAACCGCGCCCGACAGGCCTCTCATAATATCCTCCTTCAGGCTCTTGTCCATTGCATCCGGCTCCGCATCCTTCTCGAGCATCGCCTTTAGGTAAATAATGATATCCTCCCTTGTTGGCCGTATTATCACGCTCCGAGAGAATTCTGCGAGATGTTTCTCAACCTCTGCTCGAACATGTGGCCTCCCTGTGAGGAACAGCCGGACGTCTGGTGACTCTTGTAAAATCCAATGCAGCTCCTCAATGAGCCCAAGCCGGTTCTCAGCTAGAAGCTCGTCCAGTGCATCAATACAGATAAACACGCGCTCAAATAATCCAAGGACCGGCTTTAAAATTCTGAGAAGATCAGGAAGGCCAAGACTCCGGCCGCCGATGTTCCCTTTTCCCTTACGGAAAGCCCCTTTTAGCTCTTCCGGAACTCCATCGAGCCCATTCACCAGTTGCTTGAGTATGGCCCCGATCATGTTGGTTATGGACTGTTCGTTCTGGGAGAGGAAATCGCAGTATAGACAGACGACGGCAACATTTCCCTCAGTGTTCTTATCACATAATGTGTCGATCACCAGAGAACTAAAGTGCTAGTTAGCAACTAGAGTGCTACTCCATCTCGAGGATGACATTTCTCACCTGATGTACGTCTTCCCAACCCCCGGATCCCCATAGCAGATCAAGGCGCTGTTTGCCGAAGTGTCCTTCTGCCAGTGCAGAAATTCTTCGGTTTGCAAGAGCCAATTCCCCACGCCCTCGACCCGGCGATTGCGAACATCCTGATGCCTGCTCCTGGATTCCAAGGGAGACAACCAAGCGAGAATCTGAGCTTTCTCATCGTCGAACCTATTGTAGCTGTTGTATGTATTATTGCTGTTGAAACTACTGTTGTGGATGAATGTTTCGCCCATTGTTTCTGGGGTGTTAACGATAAGCGAGGAATTGGGGGCACGCGGTTGACAATGTTCTCAAGAGCTGGAGAAAGGCGGGGATACTTGTGCTGTGCTGTACTGTACGAGGCTGGCGTCAAAAGAGCCGAGCATAAGGGCAGTGTAACGAGGGTTGCTGCGGTTTAGCCTCACCAAGTAGCCATATTGCGTATGATACCTTCCCACTCTTCGCACCGTCCCTGCAGAGTAAGCATTCGAGCTTCAGCTTGCTGCAGGTTAATTCCCTGGGTTTTGCGTTCAACTGCGATACGGGGTAATGCAACCCCGTTCCCGTAAGTAAGCATTCTAATCGAGGTACCAACGGTCGGTCTGCATTTCACTTTGATCCTCATAGAAAATACCTGGCTTGAGAATATTTCGAGCTTCTGTCCCACAAATATGTTACGGTAGATACCGTGGGATTAGTTTTTTTTTTGACAATTTTTAGTCCTCCTGAATCTATTGAATGGACATCGTGAGATACAGTGCTGTACGGGGACATATAGATGCGGTAAGAAAAATCGAAATCCTCCATCTTTCGCCAGCCCTGTAATCAAAATCGTAATAGTGGCTGGTATTTTTGAGTATGGTTCGCTGCGAGGGGGAGGGGGCTCACTACTTTGGGATATAGCACCGATGTCGCTCGGGCGGATATCATTGGACCTACAGTTACCTTCATCATTCATCTTCAGCTTCACAAACCAGAAGCACAACAATCTACTTGCATACGGCTTTGGGCCAGTACGGTAGTTGCACAAGAATCTCTCGCCGAGAAGAGGAATTTCCCAATTTCCTGCGCATCTTACCTCGCGGGTGCGCCTTCTATCGATAGGTGGGGAGAATGGGAAGGTAACTTAAGCACATGTGAGAAATTCCGGTAATAATGCTCGTAAGTGATGTTTCACTTGAATTTATTATTTCCCATTGGAGTCCCTCGCTGGATGGGATTGGGATGTGTTTCATCAACCTTCTATAGGTCCTGATTGGGATGCAATATGGTGGTTTTGTATATGGTGGCGGAGACGAGCAGCCACGAAATATTCAACAAGCACAGTTGCACAAACCGTGCGGTGGGGGGTATCTGACAGTCTGGGAAGTCATGAATGCGCACGAGCAATGAAATGGTTTTGCTGGCGGTAAGGACTCGTCTCAATGTTTGCCCAGCTTTGGGAAGGTTTATAGTAACCAGGTTCAATATTGTCCATAAACTCGGAAATAAAAAGGAGATTGGAACAAAAGAGAGAGAAAGAAGTACAAGACACCCAACCAAGCCAGCAGCTATCCAATTGCCACTATCCTTCAATTTAGCCAAAATTCGGACTGCCTGCCGAGTGAGATTCCGTGAACCTGTCCAACCTTTACGAAAACCTAATAACTTTCGGACACGGCTTCTCTCCAAACTTCGAGATATCCGACTCGAGAACCTTATTGATCTGATCATTGGGTGCGTTCCACATCCTCGTTCCCGAGTCCCTGATCCCCCCTAAGATTAGCATCAACCCCATCAACCCCCCCCAGAAGTAAACTCACATCATAATCCCGACATGATGGATAGACTCCCTCTTTCCAGCTGTGCAATCGCACGCATTGCCGAAGAAGACCGCATCACCTGCCTTCCTTTGTGCATAATCCACCTTCTGCATATTGTATTTGGAAAGCGTCGCATCGGGGGCACAGTACATACTATGAGTGACTCGGAGCTCGGCTTTGAAGAGGTCGTGGCGAGTGACTTGACATACGGCCCAGCAGAGGAGTCCAGAGCAGTCGTAGCCGATTTCGCCGTGCTTGTAAGGTGGTTTGTCTTCTGATGGGCCGTTGCACGACCCGCCACCCCATGCATAGGGTGTGCCCGCCGCGGTGAGGGCTTTGGCGAGGATTTTGGCTCCAACGTCACCGGGGGGGGGGTCGGTGGGGGTTGTGCCAGATTTGACGCAGCATTGTATGTCGTCGCCGCCTGGACAGGGCCAGGGCTAGTGGGCGGAGTTAGCTTGGAAAGGAATGTTGAGGGGAGGGGGAGGTACAGCTCCAGTGCCAGGGTGGAAACTACCGCCGGAACAGCCATCGTGGGAGCGACTACGGCAGAAGCCCTTGCCAGCAGGAACTGAGCAAGAAATTTCGACGCAGCACTTTGTGTATATTAGCAGCTATTCTACCTCGGCTTCAAGATCGTGGGGGGGTTAGGTACTTGTATGTCGTCAGGATCATTAGGGCATAATGCCTGTGGGTAAGATATCCCATTGCCTGGGGAGTTGCGTCAGTGTTGGTATATGCACACAAAATTTCAACTATCGCACTCACATGCCGAAGTACTCTTACAAGTCCCACTGCCTTCGGGGGCAGAGCACTTATCTCCCACAGCCCTTCCGAAAATCTGCTCCAGAGGCGAGGCTCCAGCAGCGGCTGCCATGGAAAGGATAAAACTAATTGCTGTGAAGGACTTCATGGTGTTTAATTTGCTTGCTCTGAGTGCTACTCGCTCGCTTTGCTCTTTGCGCTCGTGTTTTTGGGTGAAAGAGTCGAAAATGAACGAATGAGCAGGTGAGGGAAAGAGAGACTAAAGGGCCGAATTATCCAATTACCGGATGGTGTCAAAATCCAGCTGGCCGGTAACTAGCTCTTTATATTCCCAATTCCCTTGCCCGTACTTCCCTCCATCACAAATTCAGGAACCAGGAAATAGCCTTTGATCCCTTCGCACAATTCTATTCGCCTTTCCTTGCTCGTATAGACGGTAAGCACGCACGTTAGGTTGCAATCCCGGTATGCCAATGAGCGCGCCCGCCGAAAGCGCTGCGCCACCTCGAGGGGGGCATGGCCTGTGTTGCACAAAGACAAAATCCGCACCGCACGATGCGAGCGATAGAAAGGATAAGCATGTTGTAAATCTCGTATTCCGAGGATCGGGTTTGCGCGCGTGTTTGATCTACGGCGGGGGTATGCCTATTCTCGAGTACAATTAAATCCGGGAAGGGGGTACGTGTAGAATACGGGATCGCCTTCGGGGTTGAGTAAGGCTGAGAATTGAAATTTCCACGCATGGGCTTTCTAGAAGGTAATTGGAGGGGATTTGGTTTCGTGGTTATCGTGGTTTGCCTTGTACGGGATGGGTGCAGGGGCGTTAGAGGTCAGGAAAGCCTCCGCTATATGCTAGGCGCTTTAGCGATTTCACTAGGCTCTCGGGATTCCCGATAGTTATGTATAGCATTGGCTTTTTAGGTTTTTGCCTTTAGATTCTCGTAAGTTCTTTCTAAAAGAGCATGATAGGACAATGTCGTCGACAGGATAATGTCGCATATGGCAAATCTGGTTGCAACAACGAAGAGTAAATCCTGTTTACTTACTAATACCCTTAGAGATGCGATATTATCCTGTGCGCGACATTGTCCTGTCATGCTCTTTATCGGTTTTTTTCTCGTCGTGTCTGGAGAGTTTGTCAGGAGAAGGGCTTCCTTCAATCCCCTGTTTGTTTTCATCTCGGGCTCTCCGACATCTGTTCTGGAATGCCCCTCACTGAACACATTAGCGATCTTACTTTTCACTTCCTCTCGTATTTCTTCCGCAGGGGTGATATTGAAGGGGATTCGCGAGTGAGAGTCTGTGATATTGTCATACTTGAAGTGGTGCTTTGCAAGGTTCATGGATGGTTACTGATCGTAGTAGTTTCGGGCAGAGTAAGGGTACGCACTTGATCCTGTTGCATGCCCATGCTGTTTTGGAGAGGGTGGAAAGGTTAACTCCTTGGACAAATTCTGACATTCAAGAGCATGGACTTGCTGGTAAGGCGGCGGGTTGAAGGTAACCTTAGTCGTTAGTTATTACAGGAACGATCTGCAGCCCAAAGCATGAAGTAATTTACTAAAAACACTGATCGACCCTCCCACTAGGTAACGGTAATGAAACTCGTGTAACAAGTCAGATTCCATCTTTGCTCCCTTCCCGCCCGGGCACATTTTTTGACAACACTACCGGTAGGTCCCTATCATGTGGTTAAAGAACCCGTCGGTAGATAAGGCGACTTTTCAAGAAACGGTGCTCCGCTCGGGACCTCATGACTCTACGAGTAATTCTGATTCCAGGTTCTGTGCCCAATCGCTTGGGGTCGAGGGTCCATGCCAAGAGATTTACTCTGCACTGTGCCTAGAAAGTACTCGTAAAGCATGTTGCTTTTTCGCATCCAGTGTACGAGTAAAGTGCCATCCCGTCTTTGGTAGAAGTTGACCATCTCCGCAAAAACCTCACTGGTTTAGTTCGGTGTTTGTTTTCTTTAAACCGGAGGGGTATTATCAGGTATCGCCATATCCTATTGAGGGAATATGGACCGTAGCTTTGTCAACACCTACTCAACCATAACGACAATTCTTTTGTTGCGGGTAACACCACCACCACCACCACCACCACCACCACCACCACCACCACCACCACCACCACCACCACCCGCAACTACACAACTTTCAGTGATGATGGATCACGGATCCTATTTCTGGTCTCACCTTTGAGGTCATGGAAGATACAGTGGTGTAACTAGTGTTCGTGCCGAGAGTGGTTCTGGAGGCTCGCGAGTTCTAAGTTTGGCGATAGGATAGGAACGACCTATCAAATGGCGCCATCCTGTTTTACGGTGCGGCGCTAGGAATAGGAAAAGCTTGCATTGGGCTCGTAATCCTCGAGCAACTGTTTACACATGCTAGTTCCTCAATTACCGATGTTCTATGTGATGAGACACTTGATCCGAATATTGTAATTAATTGCTTATGCTACAGCCGCAGTAGACAAAAGGAGTAAATGCCAACTGTCGGGATCGGGAGCCTGCTGAGGTAGTTTCTGACGGGGCAGCCGGGAATTCCGGGGGCGGCCACCGAGGCCTTCTGAGTGCCAGCTTTTCTGGGGTTATTTCCTGCAGCTTTGGGGTGCTTCCAGCAAGCAATCATCTGTGTTGATGCACTACACGGGTTTGTAGCAAATCAGGGAGTCGGGTTTCTGCGCTTTCCGCACCAGATCCTGGGGGAATCGCTGAATACGAGACTGTTTCTTACTGGGAGACCCATTTTAAGTCTGAGATGCAAGGTCCAAATCCCGTTGGATATGATCGCCATCTCTAGTCAACCTCGTGTTAGTGATATCGAAAGGTACCAGGCACTTGAGTAATAAGGCTTCGTATCCTGGGATAACGGATGATAGCCCTAGATCGGAAATTATGGGGAAAAACCCCAGAGACTCTTCTGAAATACAAGGATAGTGCAGATAGTGTCCTTGAGGCCGTTATAACTAAAGATAGGCCGAGGATTCTAGTCACATGGCAGACTGATTGGGTATTAGGAGAGATCACCACAGGAAGAGGAAAGAAGCTCCGTGAGAGGAAAAGAGGATTGAGCGGCGCCTACACAGCTATTCTAGGGATAACAAAAGGAGAGCGGTGCTCTTGAAAGGTTAGATATTGCCGCCATGTAGATTTATTTGGCAAAACAACCCTTGCCCATCGATGAGCTCTGCGGGGCTTCGTCGATTGCACTATTCTGCATGTTTTGGAATCGACGAACTTTCAGAGGCACAACTAAGCATGGAACAGGGGAGTTCGAGCCGGGCAGGTTATTGTGGCCGCACATCTTTTGGTTCCTGAGAAGGGGAACGAAGTAGTAATAACGCCGCTGGGCCGAGGCGGTGTCGATCTCAACTTCTAGAAGTAATACATGTCCCAGGCAAGAAGTGTATCCGAGACAACGGGTCGCAAAATATATGGCAAAAAATCCTTGGGTATTATTATATCACAAACTCAAGACCCATATTTTCGGATACTTCTTGCCTAGGGACAAGTACCACTCTCGATGCTATTCCTTGCGCTGCCATGAAGGAATGGCAAAAATAGCGTGCGGTAGTCCTGGTGGTAAAAATTCCATTACCCACTTTACTAGACTCCACTTATAACCTTCGCCTGCAGAGAGACACCATTCGATCATTCCCATTCCTAATCTTCCGTCAAATTCGCGTTGTCATCCCTTCTGACCTTTTGCTCTCTCCCCTCCCCTCCCCTCCCCCCCTTCCGCCTCTCTTTGCGTCGAACATCCTGAGAGCAAGTAGATTCCCACTGCGCTCGGCCACCCTCTATCATCGTGCAATACACTTGAGCATGCTACATCCTTGTACGATTTCCCCAGTAGCGGGAACTGAATGTCCTCGACCCTCTCCGCTGTTCTCCTTTCCTCCTTTCACCTTTTCCTCTCATCCTCCCTCCGTCGCAGATAGGAAAACCGCCTAGGGCATTTCTCTCCATCACTCCCAACCTCCCTTTTAGTGCGTAGAGAGCAAGAGGACTCACAGCATATTAAATCATCTACCTCTAGAGGCTACTTTCCAGCGCTCCTAGGGCCGAGAGGTTTTTTTTTCACTCGCGAAGGCTACTTTGGATAGGTATTTCAGCATGCAGAATATTATGATAGTTCCCCATAGCCGCAGAATCCTCCTGCCCCACATAACGAATCGTTCAATAATAATAACTGATAGTCAGCGTGAATGAACCTCTGAGCTCTTGCTAATTGCGACAGGGGTTAATTTGTTCTTGACATGTTAACCACCGCACCAGCTAGGTATTTAATAGAATATCAACTTGGGAACTAATATTTATCCCACTGAAAGCTAGATTTAGGATCTTAATGGAAGGGTGGTGTTTCTCTTCCTCAGCTAGAAGGTTCCGATGGAGGCTTTTTTTTTTTTTGCTCCCTGGATGTCCTTAGTATGGGTGATTCTCTGTAATTTTAAACAACAGTGGCGGGCGCTTTTTGTACTGTACTCATCACTAAGTTACCATATAGCAGGATATAAAACCACACAGCCCGGGCGATACTTTTGATATGTATATATTCATTCATATCTGCGAGTACAAGTCCGCCCCCCCCCTCCCTCCCTCGCCGCAGTGCCAGGTGTCTTCGACATCTCTTTTAAACCAACCCATTAGCACAGACGTTCCCTACTGCCATCCGCTGTCTGCGCAGCAACTCAAAAATGGAATACTCACACTTTAGTTCTCCTCCCGCCCTGCAGGGAGAAAAAGAAAAGAAAAACCTCCATTGTAAAACGCCCGGTATATTAATTTTCCATTTTCCTTGCCTATGGAGCAGGCAAAGCGGACCGGAAGCTAGTTCTGACAGGGTATTGTAGGTTTGATATTCAGGTTATATAATACCTAAACTACAACACTAACCGGACATCCTTGACAAGTTACGCAGTGTCGATAACAGCATGACGCCAGTCCTCCCACCCGAATCCCTAAGCATTTTTTAGCACATTGACTTACCTAGCTAGATTGAAGCCTTGCTTATGGACTTATTTTCTAGGAGCTGGCCACCAGATGGTGAGTGGGGGAGTATATATCCATAGAGTATGTGAGTGGAGAGCTCAAGCTATCTTTAGTATCTCCGGGCGACAAGTAATTTTTCCTGAACATGCTGAGGACGGGGTACATGGCCGGCACATTCTAGCAAGGGTTCCGAGACGGGCGGAGTGGATAAAGGCATGACCACCTCTCACCAGGGCTACTATCCCCCAGGTAGTACGTATCTCGAGAACACTAGCTACTAGCGCCAAACTAGCAGCTGATCGATTTTAAAACATCGCTTACGAAAATTTCGCGTGCACCGAGTGACAAACCGTGATTCATCCAATCGATCGGCCACATGGGTGTTGAGTAAATCAAAACAAAAACGAGCTAAATTTAACCTCCCGTTGAGCCCACATCTAGACTATCTTGTCATAAAGTATGATATCTTGAAGTAAAGAGTAATCATGGCCAATTCGCCGATCACGAATCCGGCACAATCACAGTTTGGAACATATACCGTACATTACCCCCGGCCCAACCCATTCATCAAAACCGCGCGACGTAAAACTAACTGACAAAGATGAGTCAATTAAGAGACAAAGAAACCAACCTAGAGGAGAGAAAAAATCAAAGCGGGCCACCCCCAACAAAACCAATCATCCGTTCACAGCCAAAGATCGTCGTTATTTCTTTTCATTACTATAGTTCGCCTTCCTTCTGCTCTGCTCTATCCACTCACTGCCACGGAGATATCCCAGACAAAGGATTCAGGGGGGGGGGAAAGAAGACAAAAACAAAACAAGCTAATTCAACTCCGACGGTGGATCCGACAGCTCTGAACTATCGTCATCCTCCTCTTCTACACGCTTCTTCGCCTCCAGCCTTTTATTCTTGGCTGGTAACGTGGCCTTCTTCCCGCCATTCGCGCTGGCGGCAGTGGTTACACCCTTCCGCTTCGGTCTTCCGGAGGAAACGGCCACAACGGCATCCTTCCTCGGCCGCCCGATGCCACGTGCTGCTCTCTTTGGCTTTTCTGCCCCCACCTGTTCTTCTGCCCCTTCCTCGGGCGCCGCCTCATCTGAGGCTTCGGCATCTGAGGCTTCAGGTGAGGCTTCCTTATCAAAAACCTCATCGCCGTCCTCCATCTCAACGTCGCTTTCAGAGTCGTCGTTGAGAGAGACTTCCTCTTCGCTGTCGCTGGTCCCGTCGTCCTCTGCATACTTGACATTCTTAGTGGCTCTTCCGCTGCGTCTGCGCTCTGAGGCGGACACCTCCGTCGAAGGGCGCTTCTTCTGCTTTGGGGTTTTTGGTGGGCGGCCGGGCTTGCGTTTCTCTGCCGCCCCTCCGGCCGCCTCCTTGGTTACCGCCCCTTCTCTAGGAGCAGTTGGTTGGGTGGTTACCGCCGATGGGGAGGTTTTGTAGCGCTTCCTCGCGGGTGTGGCGGAGGGGGTGCGGCTCGAGGGGGCTGCAAGATCGGGCTTGCGTTTCTTCCCCTGTCGACCGGCAGATCTAGGTTTAATCAGACTGTCCAACTTGATATCTATCCCCTCCGGGAGAAACGTTTTCATAGCGATCTTGCGGCTCATTTCCTCGCTGGTCATGGGCGCGAAGAGTTTTACTGGGAGGGGCATCTTCCCCGGCCATATCTGAATGCTCCAGTGGTGGAAGTCGGCGTATCGGCGTACGACTGCCTGAGCCAGCTCGGAGACGTAGTAGAGGTTCTCACTGTCATCTTTGTTTAGCCCATCGCGGAATTGCTTGACACGTTGGGCGACGTGATATATCAGGCTGAGGTTTTCTTCAGTCGCTACGGCTTTTAGATAGAAGAGGATGAATCTGCAGAACCACGCGCGCACACTTTCATTAGCCCCATATATCTCTGTTGCTCGGTTTCGGAAATTTCTATCCCGGCATTTTCATTCCCCCCTAAACTTCGTCGTAATTGGAAAAGGGGTGTGGAGGTTTATTTCCACCCTGTATACATGACTTGGAAAATCAAGGAATACCGAACGAAAGGTGAAAAGAAAAGAAAAGCGAGATGAAAAAAAGGGAGAGAAAACCTACTTGGCAAAATCTGCGAGGTCGTCTACCATTGTGCCAAAGTCCGGGTGATGGGCGAGTAAGCTTAGAAGCCTGGCGAACACGATTTCCATCGTGCCGTCTGTTGACTTCATGCGCGCTGTGCGAGCCTTTATCCAGGTGATTGTTTCGTTTTTGGCCTCCGTAACAGGTTCATATGCCATGAGAAATAAGATTGTATAGTACCTAGGTGCGAGTCTATTTGTGCCGAGATATTTCTTAACTTTGCTAACAAAACCATTACGAACTTCGAAGCAATTGTCTTGAGCGACACACGCTAGTCTGTTAAAGTCGAGTGGGGTGATGAGCTCCTCATAGGGTTTGTTGTAAGATAGCTTCAGTAATAACTGAGCTGCAAGTAATCGGAGGCGGGATTGATGAGATCGTCTGTAGCTCATGGTTAGCGGAAATTCCCACTGGGCGAGAGAATGCTCTGGTGACAAACGGTGTATTCTTCTCCGGAAATAACTCTCCCTCATTATTCACCAATTTGATAAGCAATGTCATAACACTCTCCAATGTAGTACCAGTCCCAGTCCCAGTCCCAGTCCCAGCGTTAGCTCTAAGTCTGTTGACTAAAATCCTGAGGGCAAGTAATTTTGCTTTGCACTCGTCGTCGAGAAGTTCGTCGTCGATCCACTCCTTTGAGCTCTCCTGATCCTCTTCTGTTGCCGGGTTTCTCACTTTAAATAATACACCCTTGGCAATAGCAGTGATCGCCTTAGATTCGTCTTCACATTGGTCGGGTGCTAAAAGCACCAACTGCGAAAGGCAGGCTAGTTTTGTTAAGAAGTGCTCTTCTCCGTACTTGAAATTCTTAACACACGCCCTCAGTAAATCCGAAGCATACATGACCTTCCGATTCGCGGAATACATCAAAATGGATACCGCATGCTTGGCTGCCGCGGGTGGCTTCCCGGTCAACGAGAAATTGACTAGCGCATCCAAAAGCTTGCGCTCCTGGGGCATGTCTTTGGGATAAAATTTGGCGAAGCCCGCACAAGCCTTTAGCGTATCCACTGCACCGGAATCAGCCGCACCATAGTTCTTGGACAAGGATTGCTCTTGGAGGAGATCGGAGAGGGCTTTAACATTTGCTTTGAATACAGCAGGATTTGAAGACGACATTTCCTATTTAAAAATAAGCGAATATCTAAACCTTTTCACCATCAGTATAAATACCTTCAGAACCTCATGTGCTACGGCTCCAAGTGAATATTCATCCGTCCTGGAGAACTCCACAATGTGCGGCACGTGACTCTTGTTGTAAATTAGTTGACTGACTCTGTATAGCAAGGGGGTCAATGTCTCCATAATTGTCATTGCGGATCCAGGCGCTTCTGTAATCCTCTTCTTGATCTCTTTGAGCGCTTTGACCACCGTTCTGTAGTCGCTGTCGGGGCTGAAACAGAATCTGATTAGTTGATAACATCGGCGGTCATGAAGTTTTGCGAACTTCATCAAATTCTCCTTAGCTTTGGGGGTGTCGGGGAGCTTCTGGGATAACCATTCGATGAACTTATGAAGCGCTTTCTTAACGAGGTCCTCTTCAGCGCCATCGTCAATTATGCCGCCCTGTGACACGTTAGCAGCCTAACGGGAAATAAGGGAAGCGACCTCACATTATAATCCTCACAAGATTTCAAAAACACGTCCATGACTTTGGCATACGAAATTTGCCTCAATGGGACAGCAAATAAAGCCTTCTTTGCCTTTGGGTCAAGGCCTCTCACCAAGACTAATAACCTCTGGACGCGGATTTTGTCGCCTTCTTGTATCTCCTTCTCCTTTGCCTTCTCCGCCTCGGCGGCATCTTTCTCTCTTCCCTTTCCATTGCTCTTTCCGTTGGTCTGCTTATCAGCAATCCTACTCTCTATCTTTTCAATTGGTGGATAGTTGACGGGAATCAGGACACCAAATAAAACATGATCCAATAAGACATTGACCTCAGCGTCATTAATGTAGAATGTGTCCAGAATCTTACTAGGAATCCAGCCGAGCTGATTCATAACAACCTCGTTACCCGAGAGGATATCGGGATATGCCATACCCCACATTCGGGCAAGACAAAACATTCCCTCCCATCTGACTGAAAACTTTTTATCCCTAACCCTCTCGCCCAAATTATGCAGGATTTTCTTTCCCCAGCCCGACGTTTCCTCCTCAGTAACTTTGGATTTCCCCTTGGCTTTTCCAGTAGAAGCCCCAGTCGCTGCCGCCGTATCGTACGTATTGAATGGGGAAAGGTCCGCGCCTAGTTTGGTTGTTATGGTTGTGTAATCGAGTTCGCCCAACGAAATGCATGCAGTTAATCTCACTCGATCATCCAGATCATTAAGCTTCCCCGCCACAGGTTCAACAAGCTGTACGGCCATAAGATCAGAGCGTTCCCTGATGATCTTGATTGCCGCTTCCGCCCATTTGGACCTAACAATGTTTGATCTATCATTGGCACGACCAATCCATGCTTTCCATGTGACAGGGGCCGAGCTACCGAAATTTCCTATCAGTGCCATATCGCCAATTGTCTCGGTCGCCAGTATTCGTAGCTCCGCATTCTCCGCCAAAAGCTCTTGCTCCAGTTGTGGTATCACATTCTGCAAAACCGAGGGACAAGCTTTCCAGAGTTCTTTAACGAGAAGATGGGCTTTGTGTAGCTCTTGTAGATCTTCCGCAGAAGGCTCGTGATTAGCAGTCTCAGCGTCTAGATCGTCCATATCGGACTCCGGAGACATTGATGTATGTCGTCCACCAGCCTTGCGTGCTCTTGAAGAAGGCGAGGCATCGAGAATAACTTCAGAGAAATACTGGCATATGTGGCGTGCCATTTTATCAACAGATGCATTACAGATAGACTTGGCCATATTGTATGCGGGCGGCGGTAAAGCGCTGACAAGTTTCATTTGTTTGTCCTCATCTTTTCCCTTTGAAGCCACCCCCGCGCCTTTGTCCTTCGCGTCCGGTACACCGGGCTTCGCTTTTTTGCCAGCCAAGTTCTGTAGAGCCGCTTGATTGACCCGGAAGAACTGTGCGACAATTATATCCACCACCTCCGTTGGGAGAGAATTGCACTCCTCTATGAGCTGGATGAGAATGTCGGTCATCTGGTACTCTACATTCTTGGGCCCGTCCGGCTTTGCTAGATCGAAAAATGTGGTGAAAATTTTTAGAGTGATGGCCTCGCCATTGGGAATATCGGATATCAAAACGACGGACTTTACGGACGCTAGTGATTCAAGAAGGTAGAGATATTGTTGGTAATATGGGTTTTCGGCATCCGCGAGTCCTTTCAACTGCCGTACGAAAAGCTCAAAGATATCCTACACGCGACGAGGACATGTCAGTTAAAAATGAGTAAAACACGAATTTGCCGAAATCCCCAGACAATCAAGACGACATCGTCGCGTGTGCGGAAATGCAAGTCAATAGTGCAGGGAAGAAGCAGACCAACCCTGAGCTGAACGGCGGTGTAAGGTGCATCTGGCGCATGAAGTCTCAGCATATCTGCTAAACAGCAAGCTGTGTAGGCCTTGACGCCATTATCTTTGTGTTGTAGTAAGCCAACTGATACCAGCTCTTTGGCCGGAGTCGCCAAACTGTCGCGATCCACAGCCTCCTGCTCAAGCGCGACAAGTTCCTTAGAAAGTGCCTTGAGACGGGTTATGAGGGTACCAGTAGGAATAGGCTTGCCAGCTTTCCATGAGAGCGGTTCGTGAAATTGCAAGGCGTTTTCCGACGATGCTTGTTGCTCGTCCTCGTCCCCGGCGAGAGGACGGGAAGAGCGGGCCATTTGCAATCTAGAGGCGGACAGTAGTTCTTGGGCTCCAATAGGGACGATGGTGTAAGAGGGACGCGACGGTAGAGCGATTGATGATATGGGATGGTGTTCTAACTTGAGGGTCTCGGGCTCTCAGCACGGGAAAGAAAGGAAGGGGGGGGGGGGGGTGGGCGTGGCCGGGTGTGGATGAGCGAGGGTTAGGGGTACGGAAGTGAGGGTTTTGCGAGATCAAGCGACGGGAGCTGGGCAACAAAGCTCTCGTTGTGTGGTGCAACCACCACCGCCGCCAATGACACTAAATATCGTGAGTTAACTTATGGTCAAACGGGAGGCTCTTCCACATGCGCAGTTCTTCCCACTGGTAGAGTCTCCGTCTGCTTGTATCCTTCCGCGAGAGAGGGGTTAGCAGTTAGGGTTAGGATGTCGACAGTTTCTGCCCGGGTACGATAAAGTTTTGATCCAGATTCCTACCGGCTTTACAGATACTGCAGATGTGGTCTAAATCTCCGGCAATGGGATAGCTCCTACGCTGGTTCTAAGTGCGTCCGATGTAACTAAGTTTGCTCATGCGGGTGGCCTTGAAGTGTTTTATTCTATGATCAATAAGATATGATGGGAAGAACATGGTTGGGAAATTGGCCAAAGAAGTAAGACTGAGGGGATCACATAGTTGCACTTGATCTTCATTATTTCTCTTTAAACCATTCTAGCTTCAATACCAATTTGACTCTGATACTAACCTTTTTCCATCCATATTGATGTGATGCTAAAACATCTATGCCATATGCGGCGCATTTCTTTCACCCATTCACGACCTTTTTAGGCGCCCCTAGTACGGTAATGTTATGGGACTGCGCGAGTCAATAGGTTACGGTACTGGCACCGGTATGATATACATAGTAATCAACGCTTAGTCAAGCAGCCCCGGTCACCCATGACGTTGAAATGCCAAGCTGAAGCCCTTGCTTGCTGTGGTTTTAGGGTTTAGGGTTTGATCTGGGCCACTTGGGGGGGAGGGCTAGAAAAGCTTGCACACGCGACTTCGGCTGTAAACGAGACATCATACGCACAAGGGCAAATTTGATCTGGAGAGGGTACTCGAGTATCCTGCGTTATCGGTTATCGGTATCATAGGTACGGTACCATCAGCGAACGACATCACTAGGTCTGATAATAAATTCTAGAGCGTCAAATTTTTCACCTATATCTATCTCTCTCCTTCCCTTCCTTTCTGTCCCCACTGTACTCGAGTACCGGCATGACACGATCCCAAGTTATGGTACCATACTATGCACTCCAACCATGGAAAACCAACCAACCCGGCCAATCCGCAACCCTTGATCCCCTGATCCTGCCTTGATTACTAGCTTGGACCGCCCCCTCCCCCGGCATTACCAACCTTGTCTTCCCTCCCTTCCTCCAGCTGCCGTGCGCTCTCCTTCACAATGGTCTGTGCGCCGCCTGAGATAGTATTTTCTACTGGCGATATCGTGAAGTTGTGTGGGGCCGGCCTGACCAAGCCCAGCGCGCCTCATATCACATCCCGCACGATCACTCACCAGAAGAAGCACAATCACAAACACAACCATAGACATCAATATTATTACTCTTATTATTCCTCCAGACCGTCCCCCCTCTCTCCGCCTCCTATGCTGCCGGCTACCAACGTCTTCCCCATCAGATGAACTCCTCCTGGCTTTCGTCTGAACATTCCCGTTACCATGTCTTCTACTCCCCCTAACCTCTCACACCTCCCGCCGACATTTCTCCTCCCGACCCGATTAACCCAGCCGAAAGCCAATGAGATCTCGAGCCAGCTCCGATCCTGCAAATGTCCATTGACCAGCAACCCCGCTGAGGCCAGCCTGTTTGTCGGGGACATCAACATGCCCAAGCGCTGTGAATTCGAGCTCCGTGGACGGGGACTAAGTGTTTCTTCCAAAATGTCTCCCGACACTAAAAAGGTTAGGGTTGTGAAACTTAAGTGGTTCACGGAATCGTATGAGAATTCAAAACTTCTTCCTATCGATGAGTATATTGTATTTACTGGCTATGTACAACCGTCGAAGCGGCCATCGCTCGTATCCTCTCCCGGACAGAATGAGGAACAGAAGAGTGCTTCGGAGAAGGATGCGGCGGACCGGCAGCTCAGGAAGGAGATATTGGAGAGGGCTAGGGGTGATCAGGCTCGGTATAGAGAGAAGAAGGAACATGATGCGCGTGACGACATTAGGAAGCTTCAGGATATGGAGCTCTTGTATGCGACACGGAGACAGAGGAAGGGGATTGATGAGTTGATGACGATATCGAAACCGGGCTCTGGGGGTACGACAAGGCAGAGCACACCAGAGTATGAAGAGATGCGGGAGAAGATTGCCTCGAGGGGTAGACCTAGGTTGCTGAAAGAGATGCCCGACTGGGCACAACAACACGTTTGTACACCATTCTGTACTTACCCATCGCACCACCGTCGTCTACTAACCTGCCTCAGAACAAATACTCCTGCTGCCGCCCTACCCCCCTCATCTCCCCCAACGCCGAATTCATCTCCCTCTTGGACACTATAAAGCTCTCGCGAATCCTCACCTCTGACGGCGTTGGCGTCCGCGCCTACTCCACCACGATCGCTACTCTCCAAGCCTACCCATACCCGCTAATCTCCCCCTCAGAAGTCTCTCTCCTCCCCGGCTGCGATGGGAAATCCTCTGCTCTTTTCCAGGAGTACATAGCCTCCCCGGACCATAGCTTAGCGGTCGTCCGGGAGCTGGAAAAGTCACCCTCCTTCAACATCCTTAAACTCTTCTCCTCGATCTGGGGCGTTGGTCCGGTCGGCGCCCGAGAGTTCTTCTACGATAAGGGATGGAAGACACTAGAGGACATAGTGGACCATGGATGGGGCCAACTTACCCGCGCACAGCAAATCGGGGTCAAGTATTTCGACGAATTTCAGAGTCCGATATCAAGGAACGAGGCGAGGGAGATTGCCGCGGTCGTTGGGAAGGCTGCTGGCAAGCTCCGGGCGGGAATGGATTACACCATCGTTGGCGGGTACCGCCGCGGCAAGATGGAAATCCACGACGTGGACATTCTTTTATCACATACAACGCACAGCATGACCACCGGCGGCGTTGTGAAAGAGCTCGTTTCCGAACTCGAAGCAAGCGGGCATATAACGCACACTCTACACCTCGGTCGGGAACTCAACAACACAACAACTGTGAATGCTCACCGCTACGGTTTCGATTCTCTGGAGAAAGCCCTCGTGGTATTCCTCGCGCCAACCTCCGGTCTGCACCGCCGAGTAGACATAATTCTCGCCCCTCCAGTAAGCGTTGGCTCCGCGCTCCTGGGCTGGACCGGCGGCACAACATTTGAACGGGATTTGAGGCTCTGGTGCGATAGAGAGCACGGCTGGAAGTTTACTAGCGAAGGTGTGTTCGAGAGGGTTACTGGAAGGAGGGTCACGGGGGTTGATGGAACGTGGAGGGTTGGCGAAAAAATGGTTGAAGCGGAGAGAAGAGTTGTGGAGGGGGTCGGGTTGAGGTGGCTGGAGCCTTGTGAGAGGTGTACTGGGTGATATGTTATATTATGCATACTGCATAGCTCGCAGAGGTCATTGCTGGGTTTTTAAGATTTTTCGTTTTTCAAGATGCTTGTTGATATATGGACCCTGGCGGGGAAAGCTTTACTAGGATATTTGATGGAAATTTTTGTTTCATTTGCTCTAAAGATAATATCAGCTACTTTTATTCTACATTGCGCTTCGTCTCTTTTTTATTCTTCTCGCCTTTAGGAAACAGAATAGCCATTGCCGCTATGCAATAATATAGTATAATGCGACCCAATATCTTGTAAGTTCTCCAACCTCCCCGCCGCAAACCACAAGCCGGAAAACGTGGCCGAGTGATTACCCATGAGACACACCAACTCATCTGATCGCTCTCGTTAAGAAACTGTGGCAGGCAGACCAGCCCATTTCAACGGGGGAGGTTCTCTTATATGCCCGCGCTATCAACCGCCCTTAACACACCCCTCTGAAAGTTATTCCCGTGTTAGAAATCTTGTTGAGAATAGTGAAGAGATGTTTGGTAGCAGTTGTGAGTAGTTTTTGTGATTTCGTGCGAGAGCCCAATACAGGAGATATGTTTGTGGAGAATCTTAGGTGTGGGATAATTAGCGGGAATAGATTTTGGTCAATGAGACTTGGGAGCACGAAAAGGCTTGCAATCGAATTTCATGGAAAGTTGTGGGCATTCGGACTCAACCTTCATGGGCTATTCATTTTGCTCTCATAATACACATAAATAGTGGGCCTTGGTGGGTGTAACGGCGGAAATGACTATACATGGGTGATTTGAAGTTTTGCTGATATTGCTCTGATTGGAAATCGGAAAACATAGAATTGGGGTGGAGTGCCTTCTGGGTACTTCTGTGAAACCATATCTTCCCAGAGCTGTGGTTGTAGTCGAAGAATTACCAATCTTGTTTGCTCTGTGCAACCTGTTGATTGAGTCCACAGGGTGGTATACTTTTGGGGTAAAATAGGAGGAGGAGCCATTCCCCTCGCTAGTTGGGCATACGGCCTCGTTGATTTGTGGTCGATTAACGGCACTGTGCTCAGGTTTCAAACTCAGTGCTTGTGGTGTCGGGTTTCTTTTCTATGATACCTGCTTGCATTTCACCCGTGATAATAACCCGGAGCTCCCAGCCACTCCACACTCTAGGATGGTTAAATGGAGCCTCAGGGAAGAAATTGGGTTGCGTAGGCTATTATTAGACTGAAATTGAGCGCTTGGATTGCTTTTTAAGGAGGCGTCAGGCCCCTCCCGGCCCACGCTGGGTACCGTACTGAAGTGAACATCATAATGCATAATATCAAATAACTGGTTTACTACCGCAGTACCGGTACCTGTCCTAGTCTACAAGTACCAGTACTGCACGTATTATCAGTACCGATACTCGTGGAGCTCGAACTTGACACCAACTTCCTCAAGTAAATTCTTTAAACTTCCTTCTCTAAGGATTCTGGGATTGGCCTCTCGGCCACCACAAGTGACATTCATTCAATCATGTTATCCATCCTATTCTCGCCACCAAAAACTTGAGCATTGAGTCACTGGGACAATCAGGTTGCTTAAGCATGGTTGGCCTGTTCAGATGTTTACTACTGATACAACGCCTCATGCACACACCCCCCGATTAATCCTAAGGCAGAAACCCAAGCGAGATCCCTTCAACGGTACGGGCGGGTGTTACAAGCAAACGGGCATTATCCACTCTTCCAGCACTCCCAATGTGCCTCCGGATGGAATAAGATCTAATATGTCCTACACAACTAACTTACGGTACAACGTCCTCTGCTTGGGTAGAGCGGGGAATGGTCGGTTTTTATTTTCAAGGTCTAAGAGAGACAGGCATTGGATTTCGCTAGCAGTAGTGCTCGTCACCCAGAGCTGAATCTGTCGAGTGCATGGCTTAAAATGGCGGGATGGTTGCCATGACAATTCTGGTTCTGTGGGGCTTTATATCCTTGTCGCTACCCTGCTCCAAAAGGTGTTCTGAATATCTTCGCCGCATTGTTGTTGCCCTTGAACCCACACTACCATTTTTTCCAACTCCCGAGTGCAGCCCACCAGCAGCCAGCCGAAAAAGAAAGTGATAAAGAAAAGCACACCACAGACCTTCTTCTGTCCTATAATGAGTAACTCTCTAAATAATGACAACATCAGGTGACTCTGACACGCTGGATATTGGTCGGTTGCAAGGCCTTCTTTGCGTACGTGTTTATCTTTACCCTTCCACTCACCACCTCGCCCAGCAGAGCAAGGTGCTTGCATTCCTTCCAGGAGCTTGCCTCTAACAATGCTACAGAAAGACCACGACGATTCCTCTTCGATTCCAACTACTCAGGTGCTCAGTTCTTCTCCAGTACCGGCCCCGTTACCACGGGGGTTAATAGGTTCGCCGGAGGCAGGAGGCGAAGGGAAGTTCTCGCTGGCTGATACGCCTTTCCGAGCGAGTGAACATACGACGTTTAGTCATGATCGTACGGGAAATTTACGATTGGATCTCGGGTATTCTCAGATAGATCTCGGGGAGACGCAGGTTGATGGGCCGGAGGAATTTGGAGACTATGAGGAGGAGGAGGGAGAGGGAGACGGGGAGGGGGAGGGGGCAGAGAGGGCACAAGTTCTTGTTGCAAACAGTCCTGAGCCGATGACGAATGCGAGACGTGAGGATTATGGGGAGGAAGAAGAAGAAGGGGAAACACAATTGGATGATGACCCGGATTTAAGAACTACTTATTTTCCAGAGAATAGCAGGTTCGATACTCCTCGGCATCCGAATAGTAATAACTCCTCGTCATCACCTGTTAAGAAGACCACGCCCACCCCGGGACCTGGATATAATCCGCTTGCGCATGTCGGGTTTGGAGCTTGTGGTGGGGCGGTTGGAGCGAGTGGAGGGCGGAGAGGGAGGTTGCATACTGGATTGAGTTTATCGCAGATGTTTGAAAGTACTTCTTCTCCTGTGAGGCCGCCGACTGGTGGAGCGTCACTTCCACCAACACCATCAAAAGCGCAATTGGAGAAGGTCATGGCGGATTCCATGTCCAGATTGTCATCCCACTCGGCACGCCCTCGGGATCGGCCTTCCCATCCGCAGCAGCGAGCAACGACTACAGTCAGGGAATCAAGGTCGTCAAAAGGCCAACCAAGCACGGAGGTCTATATGTCTATGCAAGAATCCCAGGAGGCAAGGGAGGAGAATGCTAGGAAGAGACATGCAAGAATGGGCCAGGCTACTGGGAGAAAACGGGACGGGGGAGGGGGATCTAGTTCTCCTGTTGTGCTCAATTCGTCGTTACCAATGACCCAGAAACATACGCGGCCCGATTCGGAGAAGGAGAAGGTGGATGAGTCTGATGATGGCATGGTTTCTCCCGAGGATATGAGGAAGAGGAAGGTTGCTGTAGCACGGAAGAAGGGGATTGAGGAAGTTAAGAGGGTAGCATCGTGGGCTAAGATTTCGAAGAGTAGTTTTTTGGAGAGGCGGCCCAAGTCCCGGGAGGAGCCATCAGGGAAGACGGATAAGAGGCGGGCAGAGGTACTTGCCAAAGAGCAGGAGCTCCGGGAGGGTTCCCCCACAGACCCTGATGATGACGAAACGGGTGATGAAGAAGAGGGGATCGCGCCGCCATTACCACAGAATAGTAGAAGGAAGAGCATGAGCCCTGAACAGGGCCCACGCTTGCCAATGGGATCTAGGGGATCCTCGGTGCCACCTAAATCTACAAAGTTACCGCCTGACACTCTTATCGCGGCAACTTCCTCACCAAAAGAGTCGTTAGATCTTCCTACGTCAGCTGTACTACAGACCCAACCGGATCCTATATCCGATTGGGAGAGCATCCATAACGTAGAGCCATTACGAGTGGTCAGACGAACAAAGTCTGCCGCTTTAGTTGCTTCTCAGCAACCCCCCGCAGATATGCCTCCCCTTCGCCGCCAAAGAATGCTCCCTTCGACTATTGCAGATTCTCAACCGCCTATCCCGAGCGGAACCAGCATGGTCAAAACCTCACTGAAAAATCTCCCACCTTTTAACATTCCGTCGCCGGACACTACACCGGCAAAGTGGGGTGCTGCTACAAAATCTGGACCAGAATTTGTGCCGGAAACATCGAGCCTCGAAGAACCTAATAGCGGGTTGCCATTGCCTACTAGTAGTTTAACTCCTCTCCCTTCTACGCTTTCGAGCCCAGCCGTCGGCGTTCAACAAAGCTCGCCGCCTGCCGCCTTAGAAACGCCATTTCCATCGCGAGCCGGTGAGTTGAGGAGAATGAAGCAAGGTGCTACGACGATCCCGGAGACTAGTCCATGGGATCGAGACGGTATGCTATCTCCTATGCTGCTAAATACCTCACAGTCCGCGCCACCGAATAATTTCGGCTTTCATACTTCCCGGGAGAAGGGGAGGAAGTCTATGCAAGAATCTCCAGTCCGAGGGAAGCGGAAGAGGAATTCGACTGAGAGACAGGTACAGAACGTGGATTGGGGGAACGACGTTATGCCCAATTCTTTACCGGAAGGTAGTAAAAGCCTTGGTGGTACCGCTATGAAGAGCTTTGCAGCATTGGAGAATAGCAGCTCGTTACTTAGCAGTCGGCCCGAACCAGACGATATCGACATGGCTGGTTTAGTGGCAGGCGTCGGCGGTGATGCCGCTCCGAACCCGGCACCAGCACGAGCGGAATCTGTGGCGGAACCCCCACTGCCTAAGAGGGTTCGGGCTTCCATAGGTGGAGATGATGAGGTCACTCCTAAAGCCTCGGAGTCTAAGCGGAAGACTGCCAGCAGCGCTAAAGAAAAGTCACTATCTGCGAAGTCTACTAAGCCTACTGCTACAACCACGACGAAGAGAGGCAAGGCACAGCGGAAGTCTGCCGGGAGGGGATCAAATAGTAAGCCGCGTCTAGCAGCGAGGAACACTAGGTCTTCGACCTCTCTAAGGGGCTCTGCGGTGGGAGCAGCGATGGACTCGCCGACACCGATGGCCGCACCGGAATCAGAGGACGAGCTTGAGAGTAATAATCCTGCATTTTCGGTTGCCGGGTTTGTGGCACCAATACTAGACCCGTGTGTTATTTCGCCAGAAAGGGTGTTTGCCCTGTTTAAAGATGTCAAGATGTGTTATCACCCCGCGACAGTGTTAAGCACTGATTCGAAAGGTTCTATCAAAGTAGTATTTGATGATGGCACTGAAGATGTTCTTGATAAGGAAGTTCGAAGCCTAGATCTTCGAATTGGGGACATGGTAAAAGTGGACCAACCATCGATGAAGAAGGCCATCTGGATCATTGTGGGCCTGAAAAAACCTGCTGGAGAGCCCGATCTACAGGAGCACGTTGGCGGCCGGAGTCTCACGGACATAAGAGGTCATGCAATAGTCACAGTCAAGCCCAGGGTCACACCAGCTTCAGTTGATATGACCGAGGACGAAACTATCGAAATCCCTTTGACAAAAATCTACCTAAACCGAACACTCTGGGCGCAATTCTCCGGACGTCCATATAAAGATATACCCCACCGCAGCCAAATCCTCCCACCAAGAGTCGCGACACCATCTACTGCCGATCTCACCGCTGGTGGGGCCAACCAAACGACTACCACTCCAAACACCCCATCCCGGAACCGCCGGACAACCCCTATCACCACAATCCCTGCCAAACCGGCCGGCGGCCTATTCTTCAACATGCTCTTCGCTCTAAGCTTCGGCGAGAACGAGTCTGAGAAACGCACCGTCTCGCATAGAATTACTAGCAACGGTGGTCGCCTCGTAGACAACGACTTCGAAGACCTCTTCCACCAAGAAGCCCCCACCACTACTGGCCGTGGCCTAACTCCGAGGGTGGAATCGGCATATGTTGGCTTCACCTGCGTGATAGCGAACAAGCACTCACGCCGCGTAAAGTTCTTACAAGCTCTCGCCCTGGGAATACCGTGTCTTGCGCCTAGGTGGGTCGAGGACTGTGCTAGGGAGCGGCGATTACTGGACTGGGATACCTATCTATTGCCCGCCGGCGAGAGCGCATACCTTGCTGGTGCGGTCAGGTCTAGAGTTATGGAGTACGTGCCTGCCCGGGAGGCTCGGCTCTTGGGCATGGTGGGGGTGAGGAAGAGGTTGTTACCTGGTGGACTTGTGGTTGTGGTTATGGGGAAAGGAGGTGCGGGGGTTGGGCGGTGGGTTTGTATTCCCCCTTTTATCTACTTCCTTCCTTCGTGCTCTCTCGTTTGAAGGATGTGAGTGCTGACCGATTGTGTGGTGCCATGCAGAAGCCGTATTTATTCCTCGCGTACGCCATGGGTGCGGGAAAAGTCTTTGCCGTGCAGACTGTGGAAGCTGCTCTTGAGGCACTCTCCCGGAAACAGGATAGCGCACTCGATAAAGAGGAGGCGGAGGTGCAAGAAGAGGAAGCGGGTGATAGCGAGAGGTGCAAGTTTGTATATGTCGATTCGAAAGAAAGGAAACGTGTCGAGAGGTTATTGCTCCGCGCCGGAAGAAACATTAGGGTTGTCGATGACGAGTGGGTTATTCAGAGTTTGATCTTGGGAAAGCTGATTGCTGGGGAGTAGACAGCTTTTGAGTTGGACTAGGCGGTTGATTATACATATACATCCCCTGGCGTGGCACGGTACGGACGGCGTTTGTGTGCGTGTAATGTACGATTCATGTATATATCTGTGAGACGCTATATAATGTTTTTGGAGTCTTATTATTATATATATATATAAAGCATAACAATTACTGTGGGAGCTTACAACCCACGGTTTTAATTGGTATGGCTTGTTACGCTAACGTTATGGGTTGCTAGGCACCCCGTGTCAAGCGAAGAAACGCATCCTACGGTACGCCTCCGAGTGAGCAATCGAATTCAATGCACGCTAGAAAACCTATCTAACCTTGCAGTCTGTTGGGAGGATTAACCTATGCATAGCGAACAAATCTGGAATTGCGGGGGGGGAACTGGGCAGGAGCGGAGATGTATCATGTAGGCAGTATGAAAAGAGTTGGATTTGGGGCGCAGCGCTTAATGGAAATACCTCCTACTAGCCATTGGTTCCCTGTGGTAGACTGGGGGGGGGCATGACCGAGGTTAGCCGAGTGATTACCTGTGAAGGGAACAATCTCGCAAAGTGCTCTAATTAGTGCGGGTGACTGGGTGTAGCAGGCTTGGCGAGCGCACCACATGTATATGGCCTGTATCAGCCGTGGATTTGTGTAAGCCCTGGGGCGGTGGTGAGGGTGCTGGGTAATCTATTCTTGGGTGCGTGTCGTAAGTGGTTTAGTCTTCAGTCATGTCTGTATTGAGCTCCGATGGGGCATTTTTTTTTTGATATAGATTGTTGAAGGCCGTCATAACCCATGTGTGCTGGTAACGGCCAGTGGGAGTTCCAAACGAGGGTGCTTTTGGGGAGGGTACTTCTATGCCTGTGGAGATATGGGGTGGCTTCAGCTTTTGAAATGCTCCCGAGGGAATATCTAGGAGATCTTGCGGCTTGTGATAAGGCCGTGAGGGGGATTTGAGGTGTTTTGGTTACATGTTCGATTAGACGGGTTATGTTGGGTACAGCACAGCATTTTACTGTACAGGAGAGCGCTTAAGTTGGTGTCGGGATTCGATTTGGGTATGGTATTAGTGGCGTAAATCTCTCGTACATTACTCCGTCCCAGCATTAAATATTTATGAGGCAACTCGCCGACACCGCTTGTCTCCAGCTCTTGGGAATTCTAGCAATATACTGTGACGGTGTGCACCGTCCCTAGCGTCCCATCCTCCAGGACAATAGGAATAAGTGTTTGTTCCTGTAGTAATATGGCGTGAAAATGCCTAGCTGGCGCAGTGGTTAACATGTCAGGGAACAATCAACCCCCCCTGCGCGGTTAGTGGGGGCCTAGGAGTTCGATTCCCTCGAATTGAGCGAGGACTGCGATCGGCGGGGTAGCGGAATAAAAAATGAAACGAGATTTTTTAATTTTTTTAAAAAAAACTTGATTTGCTTCCTTTGGTTTGGGGATGAAAAGTAATTGCGAACTCCAAATGCTATATAGAATCTGGGGTATACAGTAGCGTACTGTGCCTTGATGCCAGGTTCCGATTACTCGGGTGGGGTTTATGTTTAGTTCCCTTAATGGGGGGAGACATTAATGCCGGACGATCACGACTGGTAATGTTGTATGGTTACTGTGATATGACAGCTGTGGTGGAAATGAATCATCATATACTTTGATTCCAGTAATATATCTGTCACCCACTCGCTCACTCACTCACTATCTTACAATTTCGCCCCGTTCAAATCCAGTGGCAATCATAAAACCAGGTAAATCATGATGCAGAGTTAAAAGGGAGAAGGGAACAAAATCACAAGAAGAAGAAAAGCAAATCCCCTGTACAAAAGAAAAGTAATAAAGTGACTCCCCCGTCCCTTCCACCTCTCCGTCCGTACATTCAAAGAAAAGCCGGTAAAGTAATTCAAATCAAATCCAACGAAAGCGGGGGATAAAACAATCCATAGCCCCCCCCCCAGTAGGGTCATCTCAATTTCCAATAATCCCATCCTTCTCCCCTGCGCCTCCTCCACCACCTCTCTCACCCCCCCTAACGCTACTATCTCTCTCCAACTTCTCAAAATGCTTCCTCGCGACCGCAATATTCATCAGAGTTGTCGCGCTCTCCGCGACGCCCGCCGGCATGACAACAAGAATATACGTATTTGGTGTAAGCACATCGATAAACGCCGAGAATCCAGCGGCCCTAAGTTCAAACGCAGTAAAATTACTCGCCATCTTAGAACAGCTTTGCTTAAACTGCTTGACTATATTCGATATCTTTTCGAACCTGTCGGGATAGGGGTTGGGGGTTGCCGCGCGGGTGACGTGCGAGATTACCAGGAATGTCGTACGCTCGAAGAGGATCACTTCCTCTGCATCAGCAATGGAGGCGAAGCGGTGGAGGTGCGTTTCCAACTGCGGGAGGTTCGGGATGAGGGTGTAGACTATGCCGGCCCAAGCTTTGTAAAGTGTTTCGTCCCAGATGCTCGTTTGGTAACAGGTAATCGCCAATCCTAAACTCCTAGACACAAGCACATCGCGGCGCTCATTGAATAACCTCTCTCGCAGCTCTGTCTGTACAAGATCCATCTTATGTACCAAGCAGAATATCCTAGCATTACTCGAATTGTCCCTCAACGCCTCAATGCACGATGAATACGTGATCAAGTCTCGTTCGAACTCACGGGACTCGATGTCGAACACGTATATCAGGACTTCGACATTGCGGAATATATGGTCGCGCTGAGTGGCGAGGTAGTTTTCCATGAAGGCATCTTGGCCGCCACAGTCCCAGAGGTTTAGCGTCAGATTGCCGAGGAATCGGACGTGCGAGTGCTCGACGTCGATTGTAGCCCCTAGGCGGCGGGTGTCCTTGGCAACGTAGTTGCTGAATACTATGCTGCGCATGGAGGATTTTCCGGAGCCAGATTTGCCCATTAGGAGGACTTTTTTTTTGCGGCCTTTTCTTTCTTCCATCTTTGTAAGGTGGAAGGGAGGGGGAGGGTGTTTGTGAGGTAATGTGAGGAAGGTGCGCGGTTTTGTTTGTTACCGTTTTTTCTGCCTTTTAGGGAGGGGTGAGGATGGTTCTGTCGAACGATGGTTAATGCTGATGGCGGTTTCTAGTCCCGGCGATATCGGCAATTCTGAGTGGGTAGATGGGCAATGCCCGCAATGTTGCTGGTATGCGGGGGTCGTGGAGCTTCGCGGTAGTTGTTGTGGTTAGGGTTTGAGAACATGTGATGGTCTTGTGGGTTGCCGGGTGAGGGCGCTGCCCCGGGGATTAGCCAAGCAACCATACGCCAAATAGTTAGGCAAGGCTAAGCCGTTATAGGTTATGGTGCCAAGTGGACATCATAAAGTCTCCGCCCTTGACCTCTACCAAAGCCTGCCCTAAACCAACCGTGAAACCATTTTCACTACTAAGGGTTCGTTTACCTATACTTGGATAGGGCTTCTGAAGTTAGAATGAAAGAAAAAAAGACAAATGCACTGCCACATGACCTGGCACTTTAGCCAGCATTGTAAAAACAACAAAAAAAAGAAAGTGATAGGATATGGATTGGCTATTGTACCAACCGTCCTATTCACTGTACACAGGGTCAATAAGATCTGAGATGGGAGCATGGCTGAGAGACTAGCCAGGAAGTAAGGCTGAGGGAATTATGCAGTCGTACTTAATCTTTGTTATTTCTCTTTAAACCATTCTAGCTTTAATACCAATTTGACTCGGATACTGGTTTTTCCCCCCTGTATTGAAGCGCCCCCAAAACGCCTATGCCCTATATGGCGCATTCCTTCGCCCATTCACAACCTTTTCAAGTGTTTCTAGTGAGCCATTATTTTCACCAATATCTACTTCACTCTGCTTAAAACATAAGCAGGGCTGTCTGAGTTCGACTGTGCCGAGTTGCTTCTACGTTAAGCTCGAGAGCTTCACACAGGCTGTCTCTTACCCCTAATTAAAATTAGTCTGTGTCTTCTATATAACTAGTCAAGTTAACTAGATCTAACTTTGGGGCTTAGTTTACCTAACACTTAACTTTTTGATATTATGGAAGGTGATTTGGTGCGAGAGCTTGTAATTAAGCCTATTAGTAAATGCGAAGTAACTATGATCTACTTATGTTGATCGTTGAGATAGTGCTATCTGCTATCAGCCTCTCCAACTTACTGGTTGGTTCAGTTGATAATACTTAAGAAATCTCAATCCATTTATTAAAGAAAAAACAAAAAGAGATCAGTCATCCATTAACCCCCCCCCCCCCCGCTCTTATGCTGTACAAAAAAGCACCGCCTCTGGGGGGTTCAAAAGCCTTTCTCCCTCTCAAACCTTACTTCTGCCAAAACCTTTCTTCAGGACTATCCAATCTCCCTCCCCGAATCACTCCAAAATCTACCAATCTTCCCCAAACTACTCAGACACCTGCTAACTGCATTGCAGCCACCAAGTTATAACTCACCCAACCCCAATGTATCTCCTCCCCGAGGGGTAGTTCGCTGCTTTCTAAACCGCTCCTCCTGGTCAAACACAGGGCCAGAGTCCCAAAGCATCCCCTACCTTTCCTGTCTCGACTGCAGCCCTGAACCAGTCGAATAAGACGGAAAGGAAGGTCGGACCCCCTCCTGGATTCCTCGCCTGGTAAGTACACACCCCTCTCCACTTGTGGTGGGGTGCCAGTAATTCCTTTCCTTCTCAAAACCGCAACATCATCTTTGACGTTCCGCCGGGTGCCGAGTTGATCCACTTCCTTCTTGAGTGCTATGAGATGGGATCTAAGAAACTCGAGCTCGCAGTTACAGCAGATTAGAGTTGAGTTCTGATTTTCGTGGCTTGTTTCGTGTGTCGGTGAGACTGGGCCGGCAGGTATACCGAAAAATGAGCTTCCCCACGATGATGTTGAGAATCCGGAAGAACCAGAGGTGGGCCGGGGGCGGAGTCTTCTGGAAGAAGAAGAGGGGTTTTCGGCACAATACTCGGCGTGCGAGTTGAGTGACGGCAGGAATATTTCGTTTTGATTTGCTTGCACATTTTTTATAATATGCCCTTCCTTTCGGTGATGACAAATACCTCAAATTTTTGCGTCGTGGTTTTCCCCCCTTCCTTTGGCTGTAGCTATTGTGTTGGCCTTTCCGTTGCTGATGAGGTGTGGCTTTTAAACGGCAAGGGAATCTACGCTTATTGTTCGTATATGATTTCTTGGTCCTCTCAAATATGGTTTCTTTCTCCTCTCAAATTCTTCTTCTACGTCTTTGTATTTCTTCTCAAGCCAGGTACAAGTCCGGACTTCTTTATACTTTCTTTATTATTTCTTTTGTTCCTGTATGTGTTTTCTTTTAATGCCTTTGTTCTTTGTTACGGAGGCTTGGTGGAAGTGGGACCAAGTCATCTCACTATATAGCTTGTCTATATCGTTCCTGTCATTCAATTAGCAGTTTGCGGCAATCTATTATCTTGACTCTTTTGCTATTATCACTTCTTCGTTCGAGCTCCAATCGCATATTACAACACTTACTTCAAGACCCGTACGAGTGAGACCTCATGATTTGATTCAAGATATGTTGTGCATCTTTGGTAAAACTGAAACACAGAGGCAAAGCCTACACAAAGTCTGAGCCAAGGACTATTACTCTACGGCACGATGCCTTTGGCCCGGTTGAGGAAGTGCGGGACTTATATGTGTTATTGGCAGTGTGAGGTGAAACACCAACCTCAAAACCACCCTCCCCTCCACAACAAGGCCATACTACACGGATTCTGGAGCATCTAATCTTTTATTTACTTAGCCAAAGGAAATACGGCTGGCCTTGCACAAATGCAGAGTCGCGTAGAGACGCGCCTCCAATATCCATGGCTGTAGCCCGCCACCTTGGGCTAAGCTAGAGACATCGTAGTTTTCTATGGTTACCTAGAATAGAGCGTCACACATCATCACTCGACTGGTCGGCCGATATGGCCCAGCACGTGACCATGTATGCAGCCCCTCCACCCTATCGTAGTTTATTCGTGCACGAGCACTGTGATACCGCCTGGTTCGGTTGCGGCCCGCCCCCGCACTCACACCTCGCTTACCTGTCCGATTAGGCCCCCAGCCCCTCTTTCCTATAAGAAGTGACCTACCCTCTCCCCCGCGCGTTCCTCTCCTCTAACAGCGACTGTTATAACACCCCTCATCTGAGCAACCGATTCACCCAGAACATCACCGTCTTCCCCCCTGAGGTTCACCCTTCTGAAATTTGATGCGCGCCCACCTGTCTAGATTCTATCAACACTGAGGCGCATTCATCGGAATTCCCAATCATTCTCCATGCCCAACAGCAAGTACAAAATTGTAAAAGACGGTTGGGGTGACCGCACCAACTTCCAGGCCTCCTATGGGCTAGGCACAAAGCCTGGGGATCTCGAAGAAGGAAATGAGATCTTGGAGTTGATGCAAACACAGGATGCGAGCCGCCCACACCAGAATATCGAGAGAGGTGAGTAGGCCATTGTGGCGACCGTTTAGGAGAGTCACATGAGGGGGCCCGGTAACTGATTTGCGCTTATAGAGCCCGAAAGTGATTGGGTCAGGGGAAACAGGGAAAGGTACGAAGCTGGAGGGCGTAGCGCCGTGAAAGAAGCTGCTGCTCGGCAGCTGGCGGAGGAGTACAAATTTACGCAAACTGGTGATCCGGAGATGGATCTGATTGTCGCGATGGGGCTGAGGGATATGGAGATGGAGGACGAGATGGAGAACGATCCCGACCATTTGTTTGATTCGCACGAAACCGCCGACTCTTCTAGCAAGGCCGAAGGCGCCCATGAGGCTCCTAAGGAGAAGAGGATGTCGAAGCGGCAGATGAAGTTAGCGAGACAGCGGGAGAGTGCGAGGATATTTAATGAACGGAGATCTTCGGGGTGAAATTTATCGGCTGTGGCTTTGAGTTTTTTCTTCGGATGGATTAGTTGCAAGTGCAGTTTTGGTGCTTTTAGTGTATTTGGTATTTTTGTTGCCGTGCACTCAGTCGTTAGCTGCAGGAGTGGCACACATTTTCCTTAGAGTTGGGAAACATCTCGCAAAATACGTTTGAAGCATAACATCACGACTGGATAATGAGTACATGGTGAGACACCTAGAGCCGAACATGGATATGGACGTGGGGCCTCATGCAATATAGTAGCCTGAGACTATGCAAGGAACCCCAGAGTAGCAACACCCAAAGACACAAGCGCAGATTCCCCACCAATGCTATCCACCCCAATTTAAGCTGTTACCCGAACACCAACGCAGTCTAGCCGATACGACCACCTCCAAACAAACCAACACCCTTCAGCAAACAGGAAAACATCAATTTCTAAAACATCGTTACCTGATGACACAACCTTCCAGCAGACCAAGTAAGCTAAACCAACCTCCCAGCCTATCCCCAAACAAGACCCCGCCACGCTTCCGCGCAATAACCTAACACATCCACAGATCGGAAATAGGCTCCTAGAGAAGAAAATGCCGAGTTATTTTGAATGAGTGCATCGTAGTGACGGATGATAAGGCAGCACCAGGACCATCGAATACACTTCACTGAACCCAAAGAATGTGACACCTCTCTCACTCCTTCCACTACTTCCAAGAGGTCTTTGGAGGGTTGAGGGGGCCTATTAACCTACCTACTCTAGCTAAACTTCTTTACGTTGGGGGGTAATTGGAAGATTTTCGAGTTTATAAGTTACCTTATGGCGGTGGTACTGTGCGTGGGTTTATAACTGGTCAAAGATAGTGGGTGTTGGAGTTTATGGCTTGGGCGGGGGTAGGGTGATGTTAAATGCAGTGGATTAGAGGGGGAGAGGGATGCACAGGATCGTAAACTATAGTGGCCATGGTGTCTGTGAACGGGGAACCATGGGAATAGATGTGGGGGTTGGAAGTGGGGGTGAACAAGCTAATGTCGTACTATGACCTGGAGGAGGGTTGAGGAACTGCGGCACTAACTGGTATATAATATCATACAACGAAAGTTTCCGGTAAACCCCACTAACACCGAGCCACTTGCCGAGTGATCCCTGGTGCACCAATGAGACCCCCATAATCGATTCTATACAACAGCCCCACCCAAACCGAAAAGCAAGGGCTGCCTGATGCTAAGCAAGGGCCTATCCACGGCCGTTCATCTATTACGAGGGGTTGCTCTAGTGCAGAACCCGTCGTGGTTTCTAGAAGCGGATCCAGAGTTCCGGACTAATTGTGGGTTCAGTGCGGAGGAGGATGCGCTGGAGAGGGAGTCGATGCATAAGCGGGATCAGCCGAAGAGTTCGTATGCTCTAGTGATTGCTTGTTCGTTGGGGGTGGTAGTCTAAGGGTGAGATGTGCGGGTATTTCGGCTTCATTTGCTGGGTTTTTACTGGGCTCACCCACTGCTCACCTCCCTCTACCTTCTAGCTACTGCGCTGGTGAGTAAATAATTTCACAGCATTGCAAAAATCCCAGAGCACGCATCGGGATACACTCTCTGGACCATACAGCGGTACAGTGCATGGGAATAATAGTCTAACTTCAAAAATGCTTCTATGGCAACTAGCTTAGCAACAAAATGCCAAGCTGGAAGTGGTAAATGTTTATGTAGTGACCCACATGTTCGCTTCCTGTGTTGGAAGTGGTAGTCTAGCTCACATAATAAACAGCAAATGAAAAACGAGCAGCCTTTATCCTTCTCAAATGATAAGCTTCCACTCCAGCATACTTCCTGCACATGCCAAATCTCTCATTATATTCCCCCATGACATGTTTCCCAGGCCGACTACAGTATCATACATTACGACTGCGACAAGTCGATCTCCATTGGCACCCCCAATTCCCAGTTCGGGGATCAGAAGAAAACACTCTTCTGCACCCGCACTCCGAAAACCATTGTCAAGCGTCGCAAGGGTGGGTGTTATTGGTGTATCAGGCTTCCAAAAACAAGAAGGATGAAGGGAGTGCCAAGGGCGGCGAGAAGGGGGGCGATGCATAGTATTCTTGTTTCCGAAACCAGAGATGAAGGAGATGAACCAGGCACCTCTATTGAACCTGAGGTTGGTCATACTCCGCTTTGCCCCTCCCATGGCGGGGCATTGTGCAGGTTTGTCAGTGAAAATAACACTTGGGGCAGTGGTGACGCTGATACCCCTGCCCCCGGTTCTTGCTAGATTATTAATGGGAAGTCTGCCACCTCTACCGACAGCGAAGCGTGCGCCCTGGACAACGTTGGGACATGTTCTGCCCGCCAAGCTACCATCCCCCATGGAGTGTTCGATCAACTCCGGATTTCCAATAATCCAGGAACCGTTCGCAATGACAATAGTCAATTCACCTTCGTTCTTGATAATCTACCGGTAGTATTAGGGAGTTAGGGGTAGTAGCGAAACTAGTTATCCAAAAATAGCCATTGAGCAAGTCGGTATACCCCTACATAACGACAATCTACCATCCCCCCTCCACGCCCAATATATCCCACTCACACAAAACCACCAGCCGAGTGGTACCTGGACCCCCGCCCTCTCTCAATCGATCGAGTGTATACTGTAACCTCATCGAAGCCGAAAAGCAAAAACTCCCGGGCCCTTTTTACCCGCCAAGCAAGAGCCCATCCACGGCTGTTCGCCTATCACGAGGGGAAGCCCTAGTCCAGAGCCGCCGCCGCTCCCGGAGGCAGATCCGGAGTCCCAGACTGATCGTGGGTTCAATGCAGGGCGGGATTCCCTGGAGAGGGAGCCGATGCATAAGTGGGGTCGGCCGAAGAGTTCCTACGCTCTAGCAACCGCCTGTTCGCTGGGGGCGGCAGCCCAAGGGCGGGATGCGCGGGTATTTCAACTTCATTTACTGGGTTTGTACTGAGCCCACTCACTACCCACCTCCCCCCGCCTCCCAGCGACTGCACTGGTGAGTAAATAATGTCACGGCACTGTAGCAATCCCAGAGCACGCACCGGGACGCACCCCTCCGACTATTTGTGGTGGGCTGGTAATGATGTGGCAGATGTGGACGGCCTTCCGAAGACCATGAGTGTGGCGTCACCCATATTGGTGGCGCAGGTGTGGCGTCGTGCTTGGAGGAGGTGGGAACCTCTTGGCTTACAATATCGGTATCATACATCGTACAGTACATCTACCGTGCTTGCACCCTGCCCCATCCGCACTGTTGGTCCGAATGTCCCCCAGCGCAACAAAAGTCACGATGTCCTTACGCAAATATGTCAGAACAGCCCTACCTTCCGCATACCGCAATATATATACCGGTAATACAGTGTTGTACTCGCACAGGTTCAACCTTCACACCCCCCTTCACTCAACGATATCCCCACATCCAACTCCAATCCAACTATCACGAGTTCATCCATGCCCCCCTTCCTCCCACAAAATCCGGCCCTGGTGCCATCTATGGTGCCTTATATAATATTCTTTCTGCGGAAAAGAAGGAGAGTTCCCAGCATGTAGGATAAGTAGGGCACCTTTTGCCTTGCGGTGTCTCTTGTGTGTAGCATAGCCGCTAGACAAAAGGCCCTAGTGGAGCGGGAGGTTTCACTTTGCTGGGAATTAGGACACCACTATAGAAGGGGGGGGTTACGCAATTTATACTCTATGTGGGGGAGGGGTACCCATTTAAGAAGTCGTTGGACGGTCGGGGGTTGTTAATCTACCAACTCTGGCTGAACTTCCTTATGTTAGGGAGATAATTGGGAGACTTTCCAGTTTTATACCTTATGGCTGTGGTATGAATTACTGTAGGTTAGAGGGGGGGAGGGATACACAGGATCGATCGCCAGCACGAACACCATGGTATCTAAAGTCCCTAGGCAAAGGTGTTCGTGAAATCGCTTAGCCGGATGTCTTATATTTTCACGAACACTTTTGCCTAGGGACCGTATGAACAAGAAACCATAGGAAGAGCTATGGGGGTTGGAAGTGAAGGTACACACCCATGGCTGAACAGCAAGTCAATGTCGTACTATGACCTGGTGGGAATGGTTGAGGAACTACTACGGCACCAACTGGCATATAATACAACAGAAATTTCCAACGTCACACAATAAATCCCACTAACACCGAACCACTAGCCGAGTGATCCCTGGTGCACCGCTGAGACCCCCCCCCCACAGTCAATCAAATCTGTACAACAACCCCATCCAAGCCAAAAAGCAAAAACTCCTAGATCCTTTTGCACCGCCAAGCAAGAGCCCATCCATGGCTGTTGGCCTATTACGAGGGGTTGCTCTAGTACAGAACCCGCCGCTGTTTCCGGAAGCAGATCCGGAGCTCCAAACTGATCGGGGTTCAATGCAGGGCAGGATGCACTGGAGAGGGAGCCGATGCATAAGTGGGATCGGCCGAAGAGTTTGTATGCTCTAGTGATCGCCCGTCCGTTGGGGGGGGGGCAGTCCAAGGGTGGGATGCGCGGATATTTTAACTTCATTTACTGGGTTTTCACTGGGTCCACTCACTACCAACCTCCCTCCACCTTCCAGCGACCACACCGGTGAGTAAATAATGTCAGGGCATTGTAGCAATCCCAGAGCACGCATCGGGATGCACCCCTCAGACTATTTGTGGTGGGCTGGTAATGATGTGGCAGATGTGGACGGCCTTCGGAAGCCCACGAGTGTGGCGTCATCCCATATTGGTGGCGCAGATGTGGCGCCGTGCTCGGAGGAGCTGGCTTACAATATGCATCTACTTGCATCCTACCCCTATCCGCTCTACTGGTCCGAATATCTCCAGCACAGTAAAAGTTACTATGTCGCTCATACGCAAATAAACTATGTCAGAATCGCCCTATCTTCCGCATACTGAAATATATATACCGGTAATACAGTGTCGTACTCGCACAAAGTCCAACCTTCACACCCCGCTTCACCCAATGATATCCCCATATCCAACTCCAATCCAACCATCACGAGTTCATCCATGCCCCCCCTTTCCCCCAAAAAAATCAGGCCCTGGTGCTATCCATGGTGCCTTATGTAATGTTATTTCTGCGAAAAAGAAGTAAAGTTCCTAGAATTTAGGATAAACGGGACACTTTTTGCCTTGCAATGTCTCTTGTGGATGTAGCATAGCCGCTAGACAAAAGGCCCTGGGGGAACGGGAAATTTCACTTTGCTGGAGATTAGGATGCCACTATAGAAGGGGGGGTCACGCAATTTATACTCTATGTGGGGGAGGGGCACCCATTTAAGAGGTCTTTGGACGGTCGGGGGGGTTGGTTAATGTACCCACTCTAGCTAAACTTCCTTGCGTTGGGAGGTAATTGGAAGATTTTCCAGTTCACACCTTTTTGGTAGTGGTATCGCGCGTAAGTTCATAATTGGTTAGAGATAGTGTGTCGGAGTTCATGATTCGGGTGGGGAGTAGGGTGGTGTTGAATTACAATGGATTAGAGGGTGATAGGGATGCACAGGACTGCAAGCAAGGTGGCCATGGGGCCTATGAACGGGGAACCATGAGAATGGATGCAGGGGCTGGAAGTGAAAAAGGTGTAACATCATACTACCCATGAGTACGCATTCATGGTTGAACCGGTCAAAATCGTACCATGACGTGGGGGAGGGCTGAGGAGTTGCTGCGGCACTGACTCATTATACATACAACGAGAATTTACAATCCCCCCCCCACACGCCCAATAAATCTCACCAACACCAAACCACCAGCCGAGTGATCCCTGGTGACCCCAGTCCTCTCTCGGTCGAGTCTATACTATAACCTCATCGAAGCTGAAAAGCAAAAACTCTCGGGAGCTTTTCTACCCGCTAATAAAGGGCCCATTGATTGCCGTTCACCCGTTAAGAGGGATTTCTCTAGCACAGAACCCTCTGCCTCATGTCAAGCAGATGTGGGGCTCCAGACTAATCGTTGGTTCAATTTGGAGAGGGATGCGTTGGAGAGGAAGCCAGCCCATAAGTGGGATCGGCTGAGGAGTTTGCATGCTCCAGTGGCCACATCTTCGTTTTGGTGACGGCAGTCCAGGCATAAGATGCATAGGCAGCTCCACCTCTTTTACAGCGTTTTTACCGGGCTCACCCACTACCCACCCCCCTTTGCCTTCCAGAGACCATACTAATGAGTAAATAATGTCTGAGTATTAGTACAGAGAGTGAAACAATCCCCAGGGCACGCATCGGGGTGCACCCCCCCGACTATTTGTGGTGGGCTGGTAATGATGTGGCAGATGTGGACAGCATTCGGTAACCCACAGGTGTGGCGTCACTTTATATTGGTGGCGCGAATGTGGCGTCGTGTCCAGACGCGCTGGGAACCTCTTGGCTTACAATGTGCGTTTACTTGCACCCTACCTATATTCGCGTTATACTGGTCCGAATATCTCTAGCACAATCGAAGTTACTACATCGTGAATACGCAAAATATGCCAAAGCAGTCCTACCCTCCACATACTAAAGCGTATAATACAGCCTCGCACAAGTCTACCCTTCACACCCCCCTTCATCCAGCGGCAACCTGACACCAACTCCGGTCCAACCGCTACGAGTTCATGCATACCCGCCCCTCCCCCACTCTAAAACGAAAAAAATGAATCGAATCTGGAGAAGCCCGGCCCCCGACAGACTATGGTGTCATTTATGGTACCCCATTCAATGTTCCTTCTGCCAAAAAAAAGGGGAAATATCCCAGCATTCAGGATAGGTAGGACACCTTTTACCTTGTGGCGTCTTGTGGGTGTAACATAGCTACTAGACAAAAAGTCCTGGTGGGACGGGAAATTTCACCTTTCCGAGGATTAGGATGTCACTCCAGACCACCAGCCGAGTGATCCCTGGTGCATCGCAGAGACCCCCCCCACAGTCAATCAAATCTATACAACAACCCCATCCAAGCCGAAAGGCAAAAGACTCCCGGGTCCTTTTTTACCCGCCAAGCAAGAGCCCATCCACGGCTGTTCGTCTATTATGAGGGGTTGCTCTGGTGCAGAGCCCGCCCTCGTTCCTGGAAGCAGATCCGGAGCGCCAGACTGATCATGGGTTCAATGCAGGGCAGGATGCGCCAGAGAGGGAGCCGATGCACAAGTGGGATCGGCCGAGGAGTCTGTATGCTCTAGCGATCCCCTGTTCGTTGGAGGCGGTAGCCCAAGGGGGGGATGTGCGGGTATTTCAACTTCATTTACTGGATTTTTTACTGAATTCACTCACTACCCACCTCCCCCCGCCTTCCAGCGACCGCAACTGGCGAGTAAATAATGTCAGGGCATTGTAGCAATCCCAGAGCACGCACCGGGATGCACCCCTCCGACTATTTGTGGTGGGCTGGTAATGATGTGGCAGATGTGGAAGCCCACGAGTGTGGCGTCATCCATATTTGTGGCGTAGATGCGGCGTCGTGCTCGGAGGAGGTGGGAACCCCCTGGCCCATCATATCACACAATATATCACATCATACATCTACCGTGCTTGCGCCCTGCCCCCATCCGCACTGTTGGTCCGGATATCTCCAGCGCAACAAAAGTTATCATACTACATATGTCGCTCATACGCAAATGCCAGAACAGCCCTACCTTCCGCATACTGAAATATGTATACCGGTGATACAGTGTGGTACTCGCACAAGCCCACCCTTCACACCCCTTCACCCAACGATAACCCCACATCCAACAACCATTACGAGTTCATGCATACCCGCACCCGCCCCAAAAAGAGAGCAAAAAACTAGTTCTGGTGAAACCCGACCCCTGATAAGCCCTGGTGTCACCTATGGTACCTTATGTAATGCTCTTCCCAAGAAAAAAAAGGAGAGTTCTCAGCATTCGGGATGGGTAGGACACCTTTTACCTCATGGTGTCTCCTGCGGGTGTAACATAGCCACTAGACAAAAAGTCCTGGTGGAACTGGAAACCCCACTCCGTTGGAGATTAGGATGCCGATATGGGAAGAAGGTACGCAATTTTGTACTTTGTGGGCAGGAGGGACAACCATTCAAGAGGTAGAGAGAAGCTATGCTTCACAAAGACTTTTGTCTAGTGACTGTGATAGCGACTTTGGGTGGGTGGAATCGAAATAAGTGCAGTTTTACTAGTAGATAGATGAGTCGGGTGGCTGGACTCGTAGACAAAAGGAAAAAGAGAGGGAGGTGGGTGCTTGGTCGTGGATGGTACCATGATATCCGAGATCCGTTTGTTCGGAACTCTAGGGGAAGGAGGCACAAGCCTTGTGCCGTATAGTACCATCATGTTGGATTGCCATTTAAGTTGGAGCTTGAATTGCGCTACGGTATTGGGGTGTGAGGGGGTTGGTGAGGGAGGTTCCCACATGGCATCTAAAGTTAGTACTATCTTGAGATCTACTAGTATATGGACAGCGTGCAAAACTACGAACCCCCCTGCTCAATCATAGCAAATCACTAGCATCCGCCCCAAAGCCGCAGCAATGACTTTTACAAACCCCCTTATGTTCCTCCCCCTTGCTCATGTCTAATCACGGCCCTCCCACTCCCCGCAATGGCTGCGAGCGACAATGACATAACCCGAGACATCTACATCATAGTTCTAAAGCCGAATACAAACCTCATACCCATGCCACCACCACCACCTGGAGCTCCGTGCCCCCTTCAAGCGTCCCGGGCTCTAAAGCATACACTAGCGTCTTCTCCCCCGAGGAACCATAGGGGCATCCCAGGCCCAAACATAGCCTATACTAAGCCCAACATGACCGTACGTCTCGTGAACCAGGTATCAAATCTAGTCTCCAGAGCAACAGTAGCATAGATACCCGCGCCGCTAGCCCATCATTAGATATCCCACCGAACTGAGTCCGGAAACGAACATTCCCATGGCAGCGATGTTGGTAGTGGGGGCACACGGGCATATGTCCTCTTCGCCTGGATATTGACGACGTATGTTGAATTCAGTGGGTGGACACACCGGGGCTATACCGCTGCGGGTTCGGTGGATGTTGGTGGGTAGGTGGTGGCGAGCTTGGTCGGAGGGACAGCGTATGGCGGTGCAAAGGCAGCGAAGCTAGTTGCAGTGAAAGCTCTCGACAGGAGTAGGAGGGGGGCCACGTCCGGGGTGGTTGCATATATAAACTGGGTTATCAGCGACGTAGCAGAGAGTGGCGGGTGCTCGGTGCTTGTTGCGGGCTCCCAATGGGGCACTCCACCGTAGTGAATGCCGCATTCACTACGGCACAGGATGGTAGGGCATTGATGTTTACTAGCCCTATTAGCACGGCTATAAGCTCACATCCTTCTCGCTCTCATTAGAAGCACATGTATAAGGAGAAATTGAGCTGATAGCAACTACAATACACAATACAGCTGGAGAATCGGCGTACCGAGCGCCACATACTCCCTTCCTCCTTCTGTACTGTACACCCGGAACAGCATTGGCAACAGCGCGGACCGGGAGCAATACCGCAACCGGGACGAGTTTGTCTGGAAGTAGCTTCGCTTCAGGATATGCTGCAGGGCTCGATACTTATTGACTTGCTAACGAACGATACGTCAGATGTCAAGATCGAAGGCTTTGGCAATGGTAACAAGCACGGTACCGGTAGTGAGTTAGCTCCTATGTATAACGGGGCCATAGGGCCTTGGGAAGAGAAAGGGAACCTGGGGAGAATAGGCCGCGGTTGATTAAGAATTGTCAGTAAGGGGATCCTAGTTTACGCAAAGGATTCCCGGTTTGGTAATAGTCATGCTTACAATGTGGCATACCACCGCGTGCCAGTCGCTGCTCTGCTGGTACTCGTATGTACCGCTCGAGCATGTCAGGATGCGTATCGTGCCGGTACCGGTACTTGATTAATATACCGGGCGCCCGCAACACTGCCTGTTGTGTATACCCCCGATAACGTAGCAGAACACCAGGCACACACCCTCCCATCCCCACAACACAGCAATCACAACCCAGAGCCTGGTGGGTCTGATAGGGAATGTTTGCCAATCTTTTCTTTTCTTTTCTTCTTTTTATTTCAAGCACCGCATGGATGATCCCGAGAGACATAGGCCGCTAAGCGCAATGTTAGCTGTCAAATTTTTCTTTTCTTAAATCACCCGCACTTCTTGATTGAAGGAGAGAATGTTTGCAGGCTAGCTATCGGACGATGGAAGAGTTCCGACTGGATTGGATGGTTGGTGGACGAGCTATTGCTTAAACTTGAATTATGATGATCCCTGCAGATGGAGGCTGCCGTTCAGTAAAGTTACCAGCACCACCGGTAAACTTGCAGGAACATCCACCAAAGCCAAGATGGCGGGGAGACATTAAGATGCTGGCATTGAGAAGATCCGGTCTCACCACGTTCTCTCCTCTCTGTCGCCTACGTAGAGCACGTGGCTAAAAGGGGCGGAGGTGAAATTAAATATGGAGAGAGTGTGCAAGAGGGCCACAACATGGCTCTGAGCACCGCCGGAGAAGGGAACAACAACCTCCATCACCTACGATACCGCACCTCCCCTTTCACCACGCAGCACATGATCGTAGATCGGACCCTGCCCAGCGAGAAAATCTCCCGCAGGCCCTTTCCTCGTCTCCAAGATTCTTCCATCCATTCCAAAGTAAATTCTCCGTCAATCCCTTCCGAGGATCGTTGTCTCGGCTGGTTTCAATGGTGGGGAGGGCGCACGGACCCCTGAACACCAAGTTGGGCTACAGGTACAATACCAATAAGCCGGTGGGCGATTGGGATCGAGAGAGGATAGGGGGGGAGCTTGAGGACGAGAGGGCAAATGGTGATCAAAGAGTTGATGGTGCATCATCATTGAGCTAGGGCAAGTAATACATTGAGATCAAGTGGAAGAATGGACGGTAGACTATCGTAACTTGTGGTATTAGGACTGTTGTTGCGAGCGAGTACGGTGGGAACCCGTTCGGTGCAGTTTCTATCACTGAGAACTCTTTATGGTTGTAGATCACCCGTTACGGCAAGGTAGCAACCCCCTACACGAAGAAACACACTGTACTTGTATGGTGATGGTTAGTATTGTACCCCAGTATGACGGAGTAGTGACCTCTGGAATATGTGACATTTCCCGAGGTGTAGCTAATGGTTGCTTGTGTAGTGCGGTGGGAAGAAACAATAAAAGCTGTCCCATCAGGGTATGTACCTGTATGGTTTTGCCTACTGTGGGTTGAGGATCTCCACCACCGCAACCCAGCCTTGCAGTAAACCACCCCCCTAACAACTCATCATCCATCACATTTCTCTTATTCCCCAAAACTTGAGATTCTATACGGTACTTGGCAGATTTCTTAAACTAGGTAGGCTACCTCATTTTACCTGCTTTACCATTTAAACATTTAAACAATCATCTACTCGAGCAGGCACTTTTGCATTGGTGCTTCCTTATCTTCGTTCCGCTCGCTTCCTCAGATCTCTCACCCAATCCGTCCGTTGTCGCCTCTCCCTTCCGCTTTCCTCCTCGTTCCCCCTTCCTCCCTATTTTCAAATCTCATCCATCCGCATCCATTCCCCTTCCTCCGACCGAATCTGCAGACGCTGCGCCCTCCGCCCTCCGTGTTCCGCATACCAAATACTCTTCCCGGCACAAAAGCTTAATTTCGGCCATCCCATTCCATCACATCTCTCCCCCTATTGCTTGTTCACTGGCCCACCATATCCTGTTCTATCGCCTCGCGCACCCGTGCTCCCCCCGCCACGTTGAGGCGGTCTCCTCCAGGCCATCGGCATTTTTTCCTCCCCCCGTCAGTTCATCCGTCCTTCCATTATGCCAGACACATCTCTCCCTCAGTCTCCCCAACTAGATCACCAGCAGCACCAGAAGACAGCCGCATCTCTCCCATCATCGCTTAAGGGGTCGCTCGCGGCATCCACATCGCCTACATCGCTTCCATCATCGCCCACTACCGTAAAATCCGCATCTGGGGGCGCTGGAGGTGACGCGCCAGACCAGAAGCCATCGCAACTTAAAAACAAGGGCAAGGCGGTGCAGGATCCAACGGACTCAGACTCGTCCGAAGTGAAGTCCCTCAAAAGACGACCTTCAACCTCAGCCTTGTTACTCGACCAATACATCACACGCGATCACCTACACGCGGCTGCGATATTCTCCCAGACCGAGGCTTCTAACAACCTCATCCGCTCTAAACGACGCGAGGTAGAGTATTATCAGCAGCTTAGACGCGAACGACAGGTCAATCCGGGAGCAGTATTTGGATATGGTTACCAAGGTTACGGGAATGGATTCACTGATGGAAAGTCGCGAATTTTGTATCCATGCCAGCGGAAGAGGCCGGGTGGGAGGAAAGCGCGAGAATTGCGATTAAGTCGGTCGCAACTTCAGACGCAGGCGGATATAGTGGAATCGTTGGTTCCCGTGCGACTCGATATTGATTATGAAAAGATTAAGCTTCGGGACACGTTTACATGGAATATGCACGATCGATCAATACCCCTTGAGCTCTTTGCCGAACAGTTGGTCGAGGATTTCCACCTCCCTCTAGCCCCTGCGCTTGTGTCGATGGTGGCCAGTTCCATTCGGGAACAGGTTACTGACTATCACCCTCACGTTTTCTTTGCCGATGATCCGCTGGATCCGACATTACCTTACACAGCTTATAAGAATGATGATATGCGGGTTCTCATTAAGCTTAATATTACCATAGGGCAGCATACATTGGTAGATCAGTTTGAGTGGGATATTAATAATCCGTTAAACTCACCAGAGGAATTTGCGCAACTTTTGACCCGCGAGCTTTCCCTATCCGGGGAGTTTACTACAGCAATCGCCCACTCGATACGAGAGCAGGCTCAATTGTTCACAAAGTCGCTTTTCCTTACTGGCCATCCTTTCGATGGCCGGCCAATTGATGATGAAGACATTCGGTCCGCCATGCTTCCATCGCCCCTATCCAATCTCTTCCGACCAGCAGGACACGCAAAAGAGTACACACCTCTGCTGTATGAGCTTTCGGATACCGAGATGGACCGTGCAGAGAAATCGCTTTCCCGTGAGGCACGTCGCAAGAGACGAGTCAACCGGAGAGGAGGTCCAAGCTTGCCCGATCTCAAAGAAGTGCCCAAGACACATCGATCACAGATTGTGTCTAGCGTGCTTCCAGGCGCGGTCCAGGAGGTCTCACAACTCAAAAAGACGATGACCTCTAAGACAGTCAGGGACGGAGAATCCGACGACGATTCGTCAGAATCCGATATGGAAGATGTGCCAATTGAGAAGGCTATTCCGGGTTATGCTAACATGACTAAGAGGCAACGGATAGCAGCCCAGAACCAGCTTCGGGCTTCTACTGGTCGTTCACAGACCCCCGAAGTTGCGAGCACGCAGCGGGAACACGTACACCACCACCGTGGCGAACATCACCATACTCCAAGCCATCTTGCGCGGGCTTCCACACCTTTATTTTCACGAAGGCCAGGCATTCCTGAGAGTATGCTCGTTAAACTCAAGATTAGGAAAGAGAAGCTTCGAGACGCACTCGCACGGGCGGAAGAGAGGGAGGCTGCAAGGAAGCAGCAAGCAGAAGCGCAAGCCCGAGCTCAGACACAGCAGCAGCAGCCGACGCCACAACCACCAGCCCAGCAGCGGCCACAGCAGGAGCAAGGCCAGTCGTCCCAATCATCGCCAATGCCTCCACCACAAACCCCCACACCGGCACCAAAGGCGGCTTCGACACCGGCCGTTACCTTGACACCCGCACAGTCGACACCTACTCCGGCTCAGAGGCCAGAAGCTGGAACTGCTCCGGTAGGGTCTTTAATTGTTGCACTCAAGCTCCCCTCACCACGGAGAAAGCTCTTATCTCCAAAACAAAACGCAAGTAGACGCAAACAGAAGAAAGAGGAAGAGACACTCCTGCCCTGAAATGCCATGCTCGCTTGCTAGAGTGGGCGTGATCTAAATAGAAAAGACAAGAAAAAAAGAAAACTGGGGACTGGGGACTGGGGACTGAAAATCTGTTTACGTTTACTACGTTTTTGTCACCCCATTATTTTGTTCCTTTATCTCTTTGGCAACCTCAGCACCCCCCGGCACCCCTTGCAAAAAGAGAAGCTGTCCCGCTAACATCTAGTTTGCTCTTTGCCGATGAAATAGCCCCCGCCAGAATGGCTCAGTACCGCTATCGCCGAACTGCATGTCTCGCACCCGGCCGACCGCTTCGAAATCATGATGCGATATACGGCTTACGACCCCTTGACTGGTGACCCTCTACCTCCGCACTCGACAAACTCCAATGCCAAGTACAAGTACAGTCCGCGTATTCGCTGCCACGATTGTCCTGGAAAGCTGTATACCCCTGGACCGAGTCAGTCCATTGAGAACTTTTTGACGCATCTGAAGAATAGAGGTCATAGGTCTGCTCCCCTTTTCCTATCCGGAGTGGTGAGACCATACTGACAATCGGGTGGTCGGTTGGAACAGAGAACGTGTGGAGCAGAGGGTGAAGCTGCAGAGCAAATCTACAGAGCGGTCATAATCGGGGAGGTTTCTTTTTCCCGTTTTCACCTGTTGTCTCTGCTCCTTTCGTTGCAAATTCAATTCCTGCTTCTCGTCCGATTGCTTCTTTTCCTTCAGAATTTCTTTTTGTTTATCTATTCCAGATCGCCACACGGACCCGGGTCCGCACTAGGCACAGGCAAACACGGGTGACACAGAAGGCTAATAGACGAAAAGTCCTTTTTATCAAATTTTGTATGAATATTGTCGTTATTTATTGGTAGATGCGAAACTGCTGCCATGAACATGATTAATTCACATAGCGAAAAGTGGGAGGAGTAGTGGATATAGCTTTAAAAGGGCAAATACGTTCAAATGGTTCATGCGCCGTCGCTCATTCTTTGGATCCTGGTTTTTATTCGAGATGGTGAAAAGCCTCCGCTAAACTACCCCTTGAACACTTTTGGCGATCCCACGGGGCGCCCCGAAATCCCCGCTAGTGTCACTAGTCGCGCCGAGCCTTTCTCTTCCGGTGATTTCCCCTGACGTTTCCACATCTCCGGACCGTCCCGCTCACCGAACATTCTCCCTCCGTTCCACCGTCTGTTTTTATCTTAGGCTTCCCAGATGCATACACGTGGGTATAAACTTTATCGGCCAATACCCCTCCGCAGCAGCTGACCTACCGTCCAGCTCAACGCAGGAACAGAGTTTGTAGATACAGTAGAGGAAAAAATAATGGCTCGGAGATTTACGGTGGGTACGATGGGTAGTTGGGAGGTGGGCTTAGTGACTTGTATGTCTACTCTGTTATAGCATCGGGCCTTGGGACGGGAGCTTACAGCGTGCCGTAGTGTGGCATTGTTTTTCTTGAATTTTTGGATGGACAGTATACATGTGGAAAGGGGTTGTAGCAAGTGCCCATGTGCTTCCAGTTCCCTAGACATCCACTGTCTCATCTGCACCACGAAAGATTGAAATTTGTTTCCCGTTCGAGAACGACTCTCAAAACTGCATAAAAAACATCTCTATTTTTGCTTGCCCGCATTCCCCTTTACCAGTCAGCCTAACTGGGTACAGGCCACTTTCTACACCTTCCCTTCCAGTGTCAACACTTCCCCCCCCTCCCCCTTTGGGGCACTCTTCCTCCCGCCAGAACCTTGCAATGCTGGCTTCCTCACTACCCTGCTTTGCTTTGTCTCTACTCAGCCATTGCACGGTTCTGAATACACGATAAAGGAATGCTGTAGAAAGTGGAGCTTGGAACACACTATTCATGAACAAACGTTCCAATGCTTCCTATAGACTCGCGGGCCGACGTTTTTTCACCCTCTCACTTATGCTAGAGTATGATACACTCCTTATAGGAGCTGGCAGAAGTCTCCAATTCGGTAAGAGGCCCACGTACTAGGGCTAGCCTATTAAATGGGGAGGTCCATATCACACAGTTCTCCTGAAATTGAATCAACGCTAAAGGAGCACAACGATTTGGAGGGCAAGATACGCAGAGCAGATTTTGCTAACTCATCGGTATACAATGTCATTCTTACATACTTGTAAAAGCCAGAATGCCTAGTAATTTATTGTGAGCACTAGGGGTCCCGCGCTGGTCCGGGCTGCTCCAAATGATATTTTGCCATAATATCAAGGTTTTGAAGAACCAATGGTGGCTAGAGGTGCCCCTAGCTTACTTACTTATCATACTTACTTTGCTATTTCACCCAAGCCCCTCACAGCCAAAAATAATTAACTTGCCATCACTTTGCCCTACCATACGAGACTTCCTCTTTCCCCAAGTAACCAAGGGGGTTTGTTTAGAAGTCGACAACTATGATACAAGTTATTCGGACATATAGCACCCAAACACTAGCCAACAGTTCCCACCAACCGCAACATTTGGCGGGAATTGACCCAAGGGCATTCATTACCAACCCTAGACCTTAACCCCCGGCAAAAAAGTGGTTCGCCGAGCTTTTTTTTTTTTAATGCTCGACTACCACTGCCCCCCGAATTCGAACTCATGATGGTCCCTCCCTGTTTCAAATTAGCCGACCAGTCTCCTAAGCCATTAGACCATAGGAACTGGCCGAGAATAACTTTTTCTTCTTGATCTTTTAACTGCCTCTTCTTCAGAAAATAGACAGTTCAGGAGCCTGATAACTTTATCATTGATGGAAAAAATAATAATATCGGTACCCAATCATAGTGCTCTCTCATGATATCGATAGAACGAGGAATGGGGGTGGGGGTTCCGGTGTATATCTATACCCTACCTCCGAAACAACTCGCTTTCTTTCTGTCAGAGGAACAAATGCTCCCCGAATTCCATGGCTAGTTAGTATGATATCCCCTGTGTAACTATTCTTTGGTATGTACTCGGGTACTCGGGTAAGTGCGGCGCGGTGCCACGAAATGTCTGGGTTTATTTCCTATTCTGGGGGTGCGCCCGACTTTTGTCTCCCTTACAAAAAAAAGCCACAAAACGGGTTTGTACGAGTATGGTGGGAAGCCCTAGTTACCGTATATGGAGTGCGCCCGACTTTTGGTTACCCCCGAGTACAGGAAAGGACAGGGATGAGAACTTTTGTATGGTAAATTATCTATCTATGCGTATAGTAGGGGTTTTCAAAGTTAAAAAAGTTGACAAAAAGTAGGTTACTGTGGCGTTTCGGGTAAGCTTGGCATACACAAAAATGGTTAATTTACAATCACTCTACCATACCATACCATACATTTTTTTCAGGTAGAGACGGAGGTCAAGAGGTCCGTAACGAGCCAAGATCAGGGTTTTGGCTTTGGTAACGAGAGAATACTTCCATGCAGGTTAAGCACCTGGGCCTTATTAACTACCAACAAGTCAAAGGCATCTCAACTTCTTATTAGAAGATAGGAATTTTCTTCGCTCTTACAGTAATACTAGCTCAAAGAAAAATCTGTCCCCAGCTTTTAGAGATGTGCCTGCTAAACCCATCAACCCCCTAATGCCTAGGGGAACAGACTTGTTATTTGGGCGAGTACATACCAAACTTGCTCACTTTACTCAATCTCATTTTTGGGGGCTTCAAATATGCGACTTGAAATCCTCTGATACAATTGGCCACTGTTAATATGTGCCCTAATGCACACTAATGCATGGCTGGGTACCGATAATTTGACCATTGTATCTCCTCTGAACTTTGAAAACCCCTAGTATCTGACCACCCATATGATACAAAATTCGGAACCCAAGTGTTTTCGGGTTCTATATGCCTGTAACTTGTACTTACTACAGGATTCCGTTTAAACCGAACTCTACTAGAACTCAGAAGAAGCAATAATACAGGAAGCATAAAGAGGGGGATTTCCATTTTGACTTTTTGTCAATTAATAAAGATTGTGGCGATGTCTGTGGGGTCCGCTTCAGCGTCTGCGCTTTGTCTTAGGTTCCCTTGGTGCATTCAATTGTGCTAGGCAAAACGTGAGGAGGCTATTGGCTGGCTCCGTAAAGTAATATAAGGTAACTTTTTTCTGCTCGCTCGTTGCCCGGGAACTGTCTTTTTAACACTGAATCCTAGTGTTGAAATCGTAATTGGGGCAAGTGATGGGTTGTGATTGCCCCCAACCGTCCGGTTATATTTGGTGGGGATTTTTGGTATCTGTATGTTTTGGGGTGCGTGGAGATGGAGGTGTATTAGAGAGGCGGAAGTCCTGTTCGTTTGGTTGGCAGAGTGTTCCTCAGTCATTAAGTCCCATGGGACATTGTCTGCTAATTAACGGGGGGTACTTAACATAAGGTATCATAGTTTGCCACAAGTCACCAGAAATCCCGACCTACACGTTTGGGTATCTTGTATCATAGTACGAGCGTAAAGTGACGCGATGAAGCCAAGCGGCGGGCAGGGTTTGGAGACTGTATCATAATCTCAGCAGTGGTAAGATCCCGTCATGCTCCAAGAATTGGGTTTCTTTGCACGTGGAATATTTCATTTTGGGATAGAGTGGCGTATTATTTCAGGCGAGGTAGGATATTTGTCCGTATATACCAGAAGTGATTCCCCATAGTTTTAGTTCTTTAACGGAAGCCTTGGGTATAACCCTCAGGTCCCTGATGATGCATTCTACTTATGTATCAATGACAAAGAAGTATAAAGTTCACATTGGCTGTGGCCATGTCCTCCTGTCAGATATCGTTATGAAAGATCCCGTATTACAAAGACATCATAGAGAGTAATCCATAATAGCGATGTGAATTCATTATGATAGGTGGGGATATAACAAGGATCATATTATGACTTATTTTTCAAAAAAAAAATAGGCGGTAAAGAGAACAATAGGAACTTCTTTTTTCCCTCCTGTTCTCCATACAGGTAGGTACCTTGGAATAAGAACATCGCTGAGACTCTATTAGACTGATGGCTAATTCGAACTGATGTGATCACAAAAACAGGTTCTGAAATCAGTTGGTAGTCTACTACCAGCCAGGCCATATAAGCCCAATCTGCCCGTCCCCTAGCAAGGTAGAGAGGCTTTGGGTTATACGGTAGACATGTTACTGTACTAGGGTGTAAGTATCACAAGCAACAGATACTGTACTCAACAGTACTGTAGATTCCGAATGCTTAGTGCAACGCCCCCCAGTAGATGGCATTTTTTAACTTAAACATTTGATGCCAGTTAGACTAATATTCTTTTCGCTCTGAGATTAAGAGCTGACCTTCGAGAAAAATTGATTAGTAAACGAGCATCCTTCGAACTTCAGGGGCTGTCTTAGAACTAGTTATCCGCATAATGGTTGGATCATAGAACGCTTGTGCAACGCCAGAGCCTTATAAGTTGCGGTGCCACCCCCTCTTCAACCCCAAGAGATTCCTTAGAACTCCGAGTGAAGGCAGATTCTTCTCGCACACGATCCCGCTCTTTCTCTCTCAAAAAAAGGAATTCAAATAATAGACTATAGCACAGATGTCGTCAGAGCGCCCGCAGTTCACCGGCAATGTCGGTTCGTTCAACAATATCGTCAACCTCAATACAGAAAGAGACCCCGAGAGGCAACAAATTCTGCAGTGGCTATCGCCACTTGAACCACGGCAAAGGCACCACGGTGTGCGAACCAACAGACTTGATGGCATAGGAAACTGGGTACTAGAAACCAACGAGTTCGGAAAATGGAGTGGCGCAGAAGATGGCTGTGTCGAGCCAGTGTTGTTCTGTTACGGAAATCCAGGAGTGGGGAAAACCTACCTGAGGTAGGAAAAGTTCCTCTCGGGAGAAATGGAATGCAGGCGTCACTGACGATCAGCAAATAATAGTTCTCTGGTGATTGATTGCCTGTGCGACCAGGCTAGAGAAAAAGACGTTGCCGTTGCAGGGCTCTACTGCGATTTCCTCGCCCAGCACGAACAGTCCGCCACAAATATGTTGGGTGCCATCCTCAAGCAGCTTGTCAGCAGAGGAGAGATCCCGAAGCATGTACGGGAGGCGTTTCAGAAGGCCAAGGAGGAGTTTGGCGGCCGAGGTCCCCGGCTTCCTGATCTGGTAGAAATTGTTAAGAAAGCTGTTGAATCGCTACCGCGGCTATTTATATGCATTGACGCCTTAGACGAATCCACTCTGGAGTACCGACGAGAGCTCCTCGAGTCACTGCGAGAAATCGTTCGGGCGTCAGCAAACACGCGGCTATTTCTTACCGGGAGGCCCCATGCTGGGGAAGAAATTATAAAATGTTTTAGCGAGGTGGCTAGGATACATCTTACTCCTACCCAGGATGATATTAAGAGTTATCTGAAGATGAAACTGGACGGGGAATTTTATCCTAGTAGGATGAACGACGAATTGCGGGCGGATATTATGAGCGTGATTCTGGAGAAGATCTCAGAAGTGTGAGCAAGAATATCAAGCACATCCCAACACAAGTGTGAGCTATTATTCACTAACAATGATGTCTAGTTTCCTCCTCGTTTCTCTAAACATTGATGCAATCCTGAACGAGATTACTCTTCATCAAAGAAGAAAAAAGCTGGACGAGATAGCCACAGGGGATGGCCTGGGCGGCGCTTACGCGACAACTTTATCACGAGTACATGCGCAGCCTAGAAGTAGATCAAAACTCGGGATGCAGGTTTTAATGTGGGTATCTCATTCGGAGCGGCCGTTGCGTGTGGACGAGTTATGCCACGCCCTAGGAGTTGAAGGAGGATCTAGCGACTTGGATATTCGGAATATTCCTGCGATAGAAACACTGCTAGAATGTTCCCTCGGGCTTGTCACGGTTGACAAGTCCACGTCCGTCGTCAGCCTTTTTCACTACACCCTGCAAGAGTACCTCTCCCGCAATCCCAACTTGTTCCTTAAACCTCACTCGATGATCGCTGAGGTCTGTCTAACCTACCTCAATTTTCGCCAAGTCAGAGGGCTTTCGCCCGACCTTCGTTCGGTCCCACCAATCGCCCCTTTTGTCGAATATGCTTCTTGTTACTGGGGTACGCACACTAGACGGGAAACAACTGAAGGTGTGAAAACTCTTGCATTGAAACTACTCGATGGATACGATAAGCACATATCCTCTCAGGTGCTGCTGTTTCGTGAGATGAGGGCTTTGGGCCTGCCTTTTGATCAGGATGACACCCCCGTAGGATTCACAGGGGTTCACGGCGTTGCATACTTCGGGTGCGTGGAAATAGCAGTTGCTTTATTGGAGATGAGCAAATGTGATGTACAGGCGACTGATTTTTGTGGTAACACAGCAATCGCCTGGGCTGCTAGAAGAGGGAATGATGAGGTCCTGAGGATACTGCTAGAACAGAGCGACGTTAATCCCGACACAGCTGACACCCAATATTGCCGAACACCACTCTCGTGGGCTGCTAAAAGTGGGCATGAGGGAGTCGTGAGGATATTTCTAGGGCGGGGCGACGTTAATCCCAACAAAGCGGACAAGAAGGGCCGGACACCGCTCTCGCAGGCTGCTGGAAGCGGGCATGAAGGGGTCATGAGGGTTCTACTGGAACAGGGCGAGGTGAATCCCGACAAAGCGGATAAGAAGGGCCGAACGCCGCTCTCGCGGGCTGCCGGAAGTGGGCATGAGGGAGTGGTGAGAATGCTACTAGAACGGGACTGCGTCAATCCGGAAAAAGTCGATGCCCAGTATGGCCGAACACCACTCTCGTGGGCTGCCGAAAACGGGTGTGAGGGGGTCGTGAGGCTTCTACTGGAACGGGACGACGTGGACCCCAACACAGCTGACATTCGATATGGCCAAACGCCGCTCTCGTGGGCTGCCGAGGGTGGGCACGAGGGAGTGGTGAGGATGCTACTAGAACGGGACGACGTCTATCCCGACAAAACCGATAAGAAGGGCCGGACACCGCTCTGGTGGGCTGCTAGGAGAGGACATAAGTGGGTCATGAGTATGCTGTTGGAAGGGAACGATGTTAGTCACGACACAGCTGACACCAATTACGCCTGAGCATCGTTCCAATGGGCTGTCCGTAATAGGCATGCGGGAGCTGCGGAGTTGCCGCAGGAATAGACGGATTTGATTCCCATATATCTAGCAAGCCCCCAATTAACCGAGCTCCCCCGAGCAGCCCGGGCTATCTGAACCTCCTCCCAGGAGAGCCCACAGGTTTTGATATCCAATCCAAGGATAAACCCCTGCTCCTCTCCGTCCGTCCACTAGACATACCCTCCCAGCAGGGAGGCTGGCTTGGCTGCACAAATACTAAGCCCGCCACGGACCTTTCTTTATATGCGGATTAGCAGGTTATCACGAATGCCAAACCTTTGGGTCATTCACTTGGAATGCCTCGCTATCCCATTGGTGCTTTTAAATCACTCTATCGCCTTTCGCATTTCTTGTTGTCGTATTATTTGGGCTTAACTAATTTTGTATATATCCATAGTACATCATACCCCCTTCCCCCCATACATACTCTTTTGATCTGCGCTTTGTTTCTCATGCCCATTTAGTTAAGTTATTCCACGCCGCCAGCTATTGACTATATCTATTCGTACTATTGCGTGACCTAAGCTACAGCCGTGTTGTATCATAAGTGGGTTAGATGATCACTTCATGGGTGTGGACGCAAGTTAGATATTATAGACATATATACTGTACATAATACTAGTACTACCTCGCTTTACTAAGAAAAAAAGCTATGTATACAAGGCAATAAATAGGGAGAGGGGCAACAGCTGCCTTCCCAAGGTAAAAAAAAAAAAATTATATTCTTTACTACTTTTATATTTTATCTTTTTATCTTTTTATTTTTTTTTATTTTTTTACATTTCTTTCTTTACCAACCCCCCTCCCATTCGCTTCTGCTACCCGCCGATCGCCAACCTTTAAGGTCTAGAGTCGGATTCTACCACCTCGTAGCAGGATTGTTAAACCCCACAGCCCTATTGATGAGGGCTAAGTTCTTCAATCTCCCAGTTCCCATAGGGCAGGATTTTTTAATTCTCCTGCCCTACATGACGGATCGTTCAATAATAACTGATTGTCAGCATGGATCGAACTCCTGGGCTCCCGCTATTGCGACAGGAGTGTTAACCACTGCGCCAGCTAGGTATTTCATGAAAGGTCAACCCGGGAACTAATATTTATCCTACTGGAAGCCCGATTTGGGATTTTAATAGGTGGGCACTGGCAGTGTGTCTCTCCCCGAGTTGTTGGGTAGATTTCAACGGAGGTGGTTCTTACTCCTTAGGTATTTAATGAGAGATTCTCCGTGGTTTAAAACAGAATCAGTGCTTTGTGCGCTTGTTACTCTAGTACGATACGACTGTGAGAGCAGGTGTGCTGTGGGAATCAACGGAGAAGAGTTTATGGTGGATGATGCACAGAGTCTGGTCTATTCTTTCCATTCTCTCCCTCTTTTTTCTTCCCTGTGTATCACCCATCCTTTGTCACACACCAATTTTCCCCATCGTGAAAAGCCCCCTCTCCTTATTCATACCATCTAGCATTTTGCTCCCATTATCCTTTTATAGTCATAACTTATAGTCTTGCCGTACCCTCGCCGCTCAAAAGGTGTTGCGAGAGTTTTTCGACACGTGTCGGAGGCTCAACAGAACTGGCAGCTTAAAACTGGGAAACTGGGTTAGGAACTCATTCCAATACCTAGCTTAGTCTCATATCTAGGATGCTTTGGGGGGGGTATAGTGCTGTAAATAAAAACGTCAGTTAAGTCTTAAAACTAAAGGTTGATATGCCAATATTATATGCTATGATGCTGTCAATTACATGATACACATTTTCATCTCAACTGCTGGCTCGAATTTTAGGCATGGCCGAGTGAGTATACATGAGTCACATACAAACCCCCCCCCTCCCTATTCGCCAGAAGCGATAGTCAGTGAGCGGAAGCCCATAAGCAGTAGGTGGAACCGAGCGTTTCCACAACGGCTAATTGGGTACGAAACATGCTAGAGGCAGCTTTACCAAATGTGAGAACAAGAGAAAAGAAAGGTGAAATGAGAGTTGTGGTAAAATCAGTTTGATTAACTTTTAGTTTGCCGGAAAGGAAAGAGTTGTGTGTAAGAGGACATTTGAAAAGACTCAAGAAACCGGCTGCCAATGACAACCAATAGACTACTAAGCCAATTAATCCCCAAGACCATCAAGTGAGTCCATGCTCCGACCTCACAACACCCACTCCTTGATTCACACCCACGTGTTAATAATACACAGCAACTAAAAACAAAAAAAAGCTAATTCACAACAGCCCTCGAGCATGAACAAGAATGTATCGATCAAAGAGTCTAGTCTACCAGCAAAAGGAATCAATAAAGCAACCACGACCAAATCACACCTTTCCCCCATCTACAGAGCTATTCTTTAGGACATTAGCGCTCAGCTGCAAATTCGTCTAGAGCTATCTACCAACCTGTGAAATTCAAAGGGACACCCCTCTCTGAAGTTTCTTCTTGAAATGTGGTGATCCCCCAATAAGTTTACCATTTTGTGTGGATGTGTTACATCCTATAGGCAATACGAGGAGCCACTCCCCGAGCAACTCAGTTTCTCCAACGGCAGCTTGTGTAGGATACTCCCGGGCTTGCCAAGTCTATAATATACAAGGAGCTGAAGCCTTACAAAAAATCTTGCTCTCGAAACCATGATAACTCCAAAACAATCTCGTTGCTTCTATCGCCAGCTACACCACATTAGCTTTCTTCACCAGCTCTAATAGATGTAATTTACACAGCATAATAGGGGTGTATTGATTCATGATACCTCTCCTATTGTATGCACTCTCTCGGAAACCTTGCATGATATAATTCGCATTCAATCCATTTCTCATGTCTACCAACACCATGCCTACAAGCACTCAGCGACCACGACACAATTCTCTCGCTTAAAAGGTATTTAACTAGGTTCCCGTCATACTATTTTACCTCAAAGTACAGGGCACGAAAAGCAGAATGGAAGACACCCTCAAAAGAGGTTTTCCGTAACATCCAGGCATCCAGGAGCAATTCAAGAGTCGCTACAGGGTGGTGGAGCGTCTTCGAAAGCAGCTTAGCTCAACAGGAGATATGGGTGCCAGCATAAACCAATACCGGCTCTAATAGCAGCCCGATAAGTCTCATATACCCATTCCTACCAGATTACTTTGAGTGATCTAGTGAAACAATTCCCTAACAACAATACCAGAGGTAAGATACCATGAAGGACCAGAAAAGACTCAGGGACGCAGTTGGGTTGAATGACCATAATAGTGCCCATCCATGTAAACTCTCCTCTTCACTAAGTACAAAGGGAAATTTGGAATACACCCACACACTACGCCGGCCCCTTCAAAACACAATGGTTTACAGTGAATCATTGCTCAGATAACAATATCCCATCAAACAATGAGTGTCTCGAGTGTTGTCTCTCGGCCGGAATCTCCAGTGTATGGTGGCAGATTGGTGGCAGATCCCCAGGATTTATGACCTGTATGGTGCTAGGGGCGATATAGGCGAAGAGCATGAGCCCTCTGACCACAGAGTGGCTTGCATGGAAATATTCAGTCCATCGTAGCTCTAAACCTTAAAACGGCCTAGTTGACCGCCGTCTACCAATTTTAGAAAAATTGGACCGGGGGTCAAACACTCCTCTCCACTACTTCTAGCACCATATGAGAAGAGAGGCTTGGCTTGAGACAAACTCGCGATAGACATCCATCTCATGTCTGCGTGCTCAAGCACTTGTATTCAACTTATTCATAGTGATCGTCCAATAGCTCGTCTCACAGCTTGTTAGTTTGCCTTGAATAACTCGATCAGATATAACCCCTCGGCTACGATATTTCGGGGTGTCTCTTCTAAAGTCTCTGGTCTAAAGTTAATCTTTCACATCACGGCTCTTTACCGATACCCATCCAAGACACCTAACCCCCGCCACCTCCCCAATCACAGATCATAACTCGAATCCAAACGCTGGGCGCCAAGAATCCCAGTCTCCAAACCCGCCAGCCAATCGGGTCAAGCCCCAGTAAAGTACGGGAGACTAAAGCAAGGTCCATCAACGGTCCGGTGTCTCATTGGCCCTACCGGTACTCGGATCCACCTGCAGTACGGTAATTTAGAATCCCCTAACTCGTCTAAATTCGGCTTAACAACTCACTCAGTTGATCACCATTACCATTTCTAAACCCCATAATTATCCCATCTCACAACTCGTCACTCGCAAGCAACCTCCTCTAACCTCTTTCCTTCGGAAATGAGAATAAAAAATAAAAAATAGCCCACTCTGCCACGAGGGGACACATCTGCCAGTAGGGCGAAAACACGATCAAAAGAAGATTAGTGTCCAATCACCCCGCCCCACGTCCAGAATGCGCACTGATAAAAAAAATGACTCACCCGACTATATAAACATTCTCGACTGCCCCACCCCCCCCTACCCGCTGGGAGAAACTTACAACAGAACGACGAAAAATAAAGGCAAAATGATATTTTGGAGCCTTCTACTTTTTGTTACCAGCGGGCTGGCTAATAGTTTCATTTTGCTGGGTCAGAGTGGGCCCCCGAGATTGAAGTATAGTGTTGTGCAAGGGTATTTCAAGCAGAGTAATCTAGCTACGGATGATAGAAAATATGATGCGGTTTGTTTTGGAACAAGAACAATTCCTTGAGAGCTTGGGATTAATTGTTGACGAACTGGCAGCTTCGTGATAGTTTTGGCCTTGCCGACCCGAGTCCTCATCGATGGTATCGCTTTCGTCAGAACATTTACGCCCTCAACGCGAACGCTCCGGAGGGTGTAAGATATGTGGTGCTATATCTTGCAAGACACGGGCAAGGACATCATAACGTTGCCGGTATACCTTCCTTTCCCCCCCCTTTAGAACCCTCCCACCTCTAATCGAAATACCAAACTCGCAGAGAAATTCTTTGGCCAAGAAGCCTGGGAGTGCTACTGGGCGATGAGAGGCACAAATGGCACTTACAACTGGGGACCCGACGCTAAGCTATCACCCCAAGGTCACTCGGAGGTAGCCAGGACGTCCAAAGCCTGGAAATCCGAGGTCCCGTACGGCATCCCGCTTCCTGAATCCCATCACGTCTCACCACTCTCCCGGTCTCTCTCAACCCTCATTGAAACCTGGAAGCCAGTAGCCTTGAACCCTCCTCACCCCGTTTGCCACGAACTCCTCCGCGAAACCCTTAGCCTGCACTATGGTGATAAGCGATCGAAAGCTTCGTACTTGAGAGAAACATACCCGGAAGTGCAATTCCCGATCGAAGAGGAAGACCCACTGTGGAACTTCCATCGTGAATCTGAAATCGGAAGGAATATACGCATCAAGTATGTCCTCGACGAGATTCTCAACAATGATCTCAACACTTACATCGGCATGACGAGCCACTCTGGTGTCATCAATTCCACACTCGTGGCATTGGGGCATAGACCTTACGCTCTACAAACTGCGGGAGTTCTCCCCGTCGTGGTAAGGGTAGAAAAGGACCCCGAGTGGAGGGGAGAGCTACTCTGGAAGAAGAAGGAGCCCTGGGAAGTCCCGAAAGTCGAGATGAGGAGTGTTTGCCCGGGATATGAACCTGTGGCAGTTTCTGGCCAGTACGTCAATGGGATGGGTGTTTGGCCTTATTCGTAAAACGGTAAAAGTTGCTGGGCGGTGGGGGTGGGTGGTCTTTTGTATCATATGAGCGTACGACGCCCTACTGTACATAAAATCTAGACATGGGGTTTTTCGGGGGCTGTAGAGGGGATGGAGCGGATGCATACATACGCTGCCATTTCTTTTCTTCGCCATTTCTTCACAATTTTGCAAATAAAGGGGGAAAGAAGGCAGAAGCAAATTTCGCTATTAAGAGTTTCCTTTTTTGCTATCGCCGAACGAAAAAAAATAAGAATTGCTCAACAATATGATAACGAGCATACCAGCACTGAGACCTTGCAATGAATTGATAAGCAGAAAAAGAGACAGAAAAAAGGCGTGATGGGAAACACGAGTCCCAAGTTAGGCCAAAACAAGCCCTTGGTTCGAGAGAGGGAGAGAGAGCAAGGGAAGGGGGAGAAGATGGCATCAAGGATGACAGGGTTAGCAATGACAAACCCTTTCCCATCTAATCTCCAGGTCAAGACGAAAGAAATGAGATCCTAAAAAAGAGTACGGCCCAAAAAAAGACTAATGACGGTTAATACCCTCTTTTCCTTTTCGTCATTCACATTTACCAGCTTTTCTCCAACCCCCTTCGGGGGAGGATATGGAAAAAGGGAGTTAAAAAAAAGGGTTGATAATACAGCTACCCCGCCCCACACCTCCTGCAGCAGGCCCCGCCAAATTAAATAATACTTGAAGTCCTCGGCCGTTTCCTAGCAGATCCTCTGGTCTTCTCGGCGGTTCCTGGCGGGGCCATGATTTCTGTCCCCTCGCGTTCGTCCCTGTGAACGTCTTTGTTCTTCTTCTCCTTCTGATCAAGGACAATAGATAGCATGTCGTAAGCGAATTGCGGGAACTCGAGTATCATGCCACGGAATTCATCTTCGGCCTGGTGGCGGAGGACATGACCTATTTCAATAGGTTAGTATTATTCGCAAGGCAGGAGGCGACGGGAGGTGTACTCTTGTGAGCCCAATAGGTGGCAATCGGTGTCCGAATAGTTTTGTCTTGGCGTGGGGTATTAGCGTATACAAATCTCGCGTATTCCAATTCTCCCTTTGCCGTAGAATTGATCTTGTGGATTTTAGCGTGGGCTAGAGTTTTCAATTCGTCCATTCCGAGTTTCTCAGCGAGGGTGTAGATCTTGGCGTGTTTGAGCAAATGACTGCCGTCGAGGTCCTTTTGCACGCCTAAGTCTGGATCAAGAGCTTCGAGGATTGTGTCATCCTGTCTCTGCGGGTTCGGGGTGAGGCGTGGGGAATACTCGTCTGTGTACAGGTACTGCAGGAAGCACCCGACTGCGTCGAGATCCTCGCCTGGGAGGCTGACTACGCGCTCGGAGGCAGGGATGTCATGTGTGTAGCAGGAGCAGATCTCGGCCATGTAGGGGCTCCGTAGGAGGAAGGCTTGGTGGGCTGATAGCACGGAGCCGCCATTTTCGATGTCCCCGACGTTAATAGTTACGGTTGGAGAGGACAGGAAACTGGTTATCCAAATTTTAGCATGCTCGGGTTTTGCAATCGCCTTTCTGTGGTTCATGCTTGGGGTTTGGAGGGTAAAGAGGGGGTCTTAATGGAGTGTGGGATGGGAACAGGGGGAGATGGATGGAAGGGCGTTTACTTACTCTGCGTATGTTTGTCTCTTAATTCTCGCTAGGACCCCATTACCGTCGTGTTCTTCACCCTCGTCACCGTCGTCTCCGTCCTTAATGACGATTAAGTCAGTGCTCTCGCCTTCGCCTGGTTGCTCCTCAAACAAAGGGTCCACAACCCCATCACCATTATTATCAAAACTCGAGGTCTCAACAACTACACCTTCCATTGAGTCGGCAATGATAACAGGCGTATCGGCAGCTGAAGCCTGAGTCTCCCTCAGAGGAGCTACAGGCGCAAGGTTATCGTGCTCGTCAGACATCGTGTCAGGAACGATGAAGATAGGGCTAGGGAACGTGGAGGAGGAGTAGGAGGAGGGGTGAAATATGGAAAATTGCCCAACCAAACGTTAGGGGAGGAAGAGGATGAGTTAGAAAGGGAGGAGGGTGAGAGGTGGCTGGTTTGTTGACCTTCTCGGCAGCCGTACGAAATACCGCGTTGGGGTTAGCGAGATTACGTGAGGGTGGCCCCTAACCCTACACCCTCGTTTGCCTGCGGCGTGATTGGCTCTACTCCTCGGGAGTGTGAGACAAGCGGGCAGTTGGTGGTGCAGGAGGCTGGAAGCTTCAATGTTACACTGAGTACTATTGGTGCCATGCTTGATAATGCCCATCAAGCATTGAACAAGGCTATCGTCGCAAGTATTGAGTCCGGTGGTTTAGGGACTATACAAAATCAAGCCTCGCTTTTGCCCTGCAGGTTTCATGCTCAATTTCTACCAGCAGATAAACCAGAATAGAAGCCTAGGCACCGAACTACATGCTCGGTCAAGTATATATATTCATTTACCAAAAGCCTCGAGCACGAGAGACAACCCTTAATGGGCCTATCCTAACTCGAACTGTCTACGTACCGCGGTTGTATTCAACGGAATATTCCTGCGGAGCTACCCTTCTTTGTTGCGGGGCGGAGGCTTTATCCCTAGTTACGGCGGTTTGGAACACCTTGAAATAGTGCAAACGGCGGCGGGTCGAACAAATCCTGGACTACCAGTCTGCTGGTACTGCTCTATGAGCACGATGCCCAACACCCAACTCATGCGGACGATTAGTTTACCTTAACCCGGAGTTTTAGAGCGTCATACAGTACAGTATCTACATTTTCTCGAAAATTTCTTTTAAAAATTCAACTAGAGGACGGTTTTTACAAGTAATGAGGGTGTGTTGAAACGTCTACCTTAGCTTTAAGGTGACCTGCTCCCCGGCACCACGGGAGTTCTCCGAGGATACTTGTAAGATTATCAGAGCCCACAGGATTGCTGGATCGAGACTCTCGCTAAACGGCTAAGAGTGCCTCGCCGCAACCCAAAAACTTTACAGTATAATGACCCCATTCCGATGTAAAATGTTTGGTGGCTCCGGTTAGTAGGAGATAGCCATAGTTCGGTTGTCACGATGAGCGCAAAGGATACGAGTACGAAAGGCACTCCAGTAGAAAAAGCTACACTAGCACAAAAACTAACCACAATGAAAAGGCTCCAGCCCAACCCAATATCTCACAAACCTTTGCTCCCAAATAACTACCATCTGCCACGGTCAACAGCCGGAATAGAAAAATAAAATAAGGAAATATATATCCAAGGCCGGGTGCTGATAATTTCTGTCTCCGGCTTTCGCGGCGGTTTTTTTCTCCAGGAGATCATATAACGGAGGTGTGTTTAGCATGCGCAACAGATCAGAGCCTCACCATTCTTAGGCTCAAATTTTTCCCCCCGGTAGCCAGACACACTTCTTGGGTATCGAAAATTCCTAATTATGACAACTTGGAATTCTTCCAGTTGCCAGTATTGTACCAGCTCCCGTTTTGTGGTTTCCGGGGATTGAAAACCCCGGGACGACCAGGCACGCCCTAAAGATGCTAGAAATAGCACTGCAATGATCGAGACCTCCGCCCTGGTCCCTGCCGGCGACCGAAGACTTTAGAATTATGATACCTTATGGTCCGAATAACGGGATGATGCTGGGCTGGCTGGGGGTCGCATGTTGCGCCATACAGCTTGAAAGGACGACTACTCGAGTAGTGTGAGCGGCATGACCTTCGGTTCCTTGTGTCACTCTCGGTGCCCCTGCAGAAGCACTGGTATGGTGCCGGGCACTTGAAATCAACCGAAAACTAACACAAGAATAATTCTCGAAAATTTTCAACCACCACCACATCTTTGAGAAGATGTGGCTTCATAGAAGTGTTCAGAAGACACTCCTCTTTAATTCTATGTTTTCCAATTTTCAATCAAAGCAATATTAGTGGAGATAGTAAAATTCCGAATTACCCATGTATGGTCATTTTCGAAGTTACTTTTGCCAAGCCCCACTATTTATGTGTATTATGTAAGCAAAATGAATTACCCATGAGGGCTGATTTCAAATGCCCGGCACCATACTGGCAGACAATCCAAATAGCAGCAATGGGTATTGTGCTTCAATTTGAGTTGATTTTGAGGGCAATGCCCCCCATTTTTAGAGCGAGCGCAAACGCGAGAGCGACATACTGTACCGGCAGCGACCAGAATACCGTATCGGTATCGCAGCGCGGAAATCACTAGCAGAAACTGGCAGCAGCTCGTAGCGATATTCCAAACCCTTCATCTTAAACCCTGGCGATGAAAGGGCAATAATGCCGATTCTATCATAACTGTATTATAGCATATTATTATGATACTAGCTACATACCGGCCAAACTCCTTGGCGCTCGAGAGCCCCTCGAACTCCAACTTACCCCGAGCAGCAGAGTCACAATCCAATTGGGCTGATATGAGCCGGAGAATTAGACCCTTTCTACAGTCACCCACTACCGGTATCTGCGGTAAACTTCCCCGAACAGCACCGATCCGATCATTTGTTGTTTCTCCTTTGTATCCCTCCGTCACCATCGTCACAACCATCCCTCCGCGCCACCCCTCACCACCCCGCAATAACTTTCAACCCCGCATTTTCGCCCGACAATTCTCCATCCCAACAAAATATCCGAGCTCAATGGCGCCGACCAAAGATCCGAATACTCTCTCCAACCATCTGGAATTTTCTACTACTCATACAGTCATCTCATTGGATTTGTCATTCTCGAAATCTTCGCTTTATGGCGAAGTTGAATTGACATTGAAGGCTCTTGGAGATGGTCTGAAACAAGTTGTGCTTGATACCAGCTTTTTAGCCGTTAGGGCCGTTGCGGTCAATGGGAAGAGCGCCAAGTGGAATGTTGGAGATCGGGTTGAGCCCTATGGGAGTCCCTTAAAGGTTGGTCTCGAGAAGGCAGTTAATTCCCAGGATGAGGTCATAGTTAAGGTAATTCTTCTCTTTCAGAGCTTTCGTTTTAGTATCTACCGTATATAACAACCCTATCGCAGGTCACATGGGATACCACCGAGAAGTGTACCGCACTTCAATGGATGACCCCCGAACAAACATCGGACAAGCGACATCCGTATATGTGTAACCACCACCACCAACTTTCTCGGCTGTAGCTTTGCTAACTGGCTCAAAGTTTCACAATGTCAAGCAATTCATGCTCGCTCACTATACCCCTGCCAAGATACCCCCTCGGTAAAGTCCACCTTTGAGTTCTCCATCCGCTCACCCCTGCCAGTGTGTGCGTCCGGTCTCCCCACTGGCATTCGCCAGTTTGTTCAAGCGACTTCTCCATCGGAGCCAGGGACTCTAGCCTATACCTTTAGGCAGCCGATCCCAATGCCGTCCTACTTGGTGGCGGTTGCATCAGGTGATATTGCGAATGCCGCAATTGGACCTCGTAGTTTGGTTTATGCTGGCCCAGAGGAACTTCTTCAGTGCAAGAGGGAATTAGAAGATGACGTCGAAACTTTCATCAAAACAGCTGAATCTTTGATCTATGCATACGAATGGACAACCTACAATGTGCTAATCCTCCCACCTAGCTTCCCTTATGGTACGTGACACTGCGCTCTCAAAGGAGAAAAAATTGACTAACCAAAGTCCACCAGGCGGGATGGAGAACCCATGCATAACCTTTGCAACCCCGACGATTATCTCTGGCGACAAATCAAACGTCGATGTCATTGCACACGAGCTTGCTCACAGCTGGTCCGGAAACCTCGTCTCCAACGCATCGTGGGAGCACTTCTGGCTCAATGAGGGGTGGACAACCTACATTGAGAGAAGGATCCAGGGTAAGGTTCATGGAGATAAGCATTTCCATTTCTCCGCAATCATCGGATGGAAGGCTTTCAAGGAATCTGTGGAGCTCTTTGGCGCAGACCACGAGTTCACAAAATTGGTTATTGACCTCAGGGGGAAAGACCCTGACGACGCATTTTCCAGCATTCCCTACGAAAAAGGCTTTAACTTCCTCTATTATCTCGACAGACTTGTGGGAAGGGAGAAATGGGATACCTTTATTCCTCACGTAAACTTCGCTACCTCCCCCCAAAGCATTAAGCTAACAATATATAGTACTTTTCAAAATACCGTAGGAAGTCTCTTACTTCTTTTGATTTCAAGGACTGTCTTCTATCCTTCTTTTTCAAAGACTTCGAAGCTTCCGCGGCCCTCGCAAAAGTCGACTGGGACACCTGGTTCTACAAACCTGGGCTCCCCGAAAAGCCTGACTTTGATACAACACTAGCAGATGCTTGCTATGCCCTTGCCGACTCCTGGCAAACCCTAAAGTCCTCCAACTCTCCTTTCAAACCCTCACCGTCAGATATCTCCGGCTGGACATCCGGCCAAATTGTCGTCTTCCTCGAACGGATCACGGACTTTTCCACCCCTCTTCGCAAGGATCTTGTAGAGCTCATGCGTGATGAATACGGGTTCCTTAAGAGCAAGAATGCAGAGATATTGAGCCGCTTCTTGACAGTTGGTCTCAAAGCAAAAGACGAGAGGCTCTATAGCAAGACGGCGGAGGTATTGGGTAGATGGGGGAGAATGAAGTTTGTTAGGCCTCTATACAGGCTGTTGAACGAGTGCGACAGGGAGTTAGCATTGGAGACCTTTGCGAAGAATAAGGACTTCTATCATCCGATCTGCAGGGGGGTCGTGATGAAGGATTTAGGGATTAACTAGATGGGGCCCCGGGTTCATATGAAAATTCCATTGTGTCATAACTCCGAGATCTGAACTCATCTGGCCTAGATCTAGTGTTGTATGATATCTCCATGGGCTGAGTGATAGACGATCAATTGTTTAGGTTGCAAACGACATTCACAAATAATCACTTGATATTAAACTTCAGACTTTCAACTAGTTTTCCTGCGAGGCTGAGTCTCTGAGTGCATCCATCTAACCCCATTCGAAGAGGAGGGATCTTCTCCTAGGCCCACTAGCTGCGGAAAGCCTAGTAGAACAGCAGTATCTTTGTAGCTACGATGGGTGCTGAAAACTGCTCTCGACTTTCACCATTCAAGGAAGATGCTAGCGCCCTCCCATGGACCAAATCTACTCCATAGAGTAGATAATTTCACCTCCACCCACTGGTGTAGAATTAGAGCACCACCATGATAGTGTGCCGGCACTGTAAGGTATCAGAGTATATTCAGCATTATTGGCCAGCTGCCGTGGAGCCTTGCTCACAAGTGACTCGGATACATGTCTCAAGTAGTACCATCTGGTGCGAATGTAGCTCGCCCGATCCCCCGTGGGTCAGTCAACGAGGCATTGATTCTGCAAAGGTATAGGCGTACCTAATTGGGGCCTGTGCCTATCGATATGGCGCCGGTCACCCAAAACGTGTACCACTGGGGATTCGGGATGTAATGCCTTATATAGTCAAGGTAAGGTGTGTTTCCGAATAAATCTGAATCTTAAGGTCCTATTGAAGTCGCCTTATTCTTTTTCTTTAATAAAATTATTATTATTATCATACTATACTGGTATTATACTTAAATCTAATAATATTATTAAAATGCTGTGTTATAATAACCGACGGATAACTTGGGGCCCTGAGATCAAATTTGTTCCGAAATCCTGTTTAGATTATGTAAGGCATCGCACTTTGAATCCCGAAGGGCGACTCACCCGTGATATGCCTTATGTCTTGGCGTTGCATTCTCCCGATGCAATTCATGCAAACCCCGCTCTCAAACAAACGACCCCACCATTAACCTCCTCTTCCCCCCTCCAAACATTTCCTCCATCAAAGCTTTCATCAAAAGCGGACTAACGGATACCAATACACCTAATGACGGATAAGAACGATAAGGCAGAAGGAGCCGCTGGGGCCGAGAATAGCCCTGAGAACGGTTCGTGGTTTAATTATCTTTTACTACGATTTTAAATCTCATCCCGATTTATTTTTTTGTTTTGGGCTGGAAGATTTGAACGCTGATTGGTTGGGTCACAGAGTTTACCCTTAGTCTTACAAAGTATAATGATGCTGCGGCGATTGCTCACAGAGTCCTTGCAAAGGTCTGCAAACTTGCGATTGAAGGAGATGGGAAGACGATTTTAAGCTTGTGCGAGGAGGGTGATAAGCTATTGGGTGAGGAATGTTCGAAGGTTTATAAGGGGAAGAAGATTAGTAAAGGTAGGCACTCTTATGTATCCTTTGTTAATTTTCTATTGAGATGGACCGAGCGAAAATTTGTTCTTCGATTCCATGTCTGGGGCTTCGATGCTGATATTTGCGTTGTTCACAGGAATTGCTTTCCCAACAACTGTTTCTCCAAATGATATCCTTACGCCATATACTCCTTTAGCGACTGACCCCGGTGAGAATGAAATTGCTATCAAGAAAGGCGATGTACTAAAGATTCAGTAAGAGGCTGCACGAAACTCTCTCTAATGGATTTCATCTTTCATGCTTATATTTATCTAGACTTGGTGCACAGCTAGGTGGCTATCCTGCTATCGTCGGGGACACGGTTGTTGTCGGTCAAGATGCAGAGCTCACCGACGATCAGAAAAACCTCCTGCTAGCGACCCACTATTGCAATGAGGCGCTATTACGTCTTCTCCTCCCGTCTGAAATTCACCCACTGTCGACTCCCGAAAAGCCGCATAAGCAACCTTCCGCCTACGAGATAACCCAGATTCTTAACAAGATCGCTGCGGCCCACGACTGCACCATCGTTGAATCTACCACTTCGTTTAATTTTCTCCAAAACGAGATTGAAGGAAAGAAGCGCCTGGTACTGCATCCCGGTGAAGGTATGCCGAAGTCTGAGGGAACCCCTGAAGTTGGCGACATCTGGGGAGTGGAGGTGGCTCTTAGCAAGGGTTCTGGTAAACTCAAGGATGTTCCCGGAAAAAGACCTACATTGCACAAGAAAACAGATACAAAAGTTGGACTCAAACGCCAGACTTCAAAGACTACTTTCACTGAAGTTAACAAGAAGTTTGGAAACTTCCCATTTGGACTAAGGCAATTAGAGGATGAGAGGACAGCAAAGATGGGTATTGTTGAATGCGTTCGTTACAATGTTATCAGGCAGTTTGAAGTTCTCGGAGAGAAGGATGGGTCAATCACATCAAGGCTTTTCACCACCATTGGTAAGCTTCCTGCTAGCTGTAATAACTTGTGGAAACTAGCATAACACTAATAACAACTACAGCAATCACTAAAGCCGGAATCAACAAGATCGCCGCTCCTCCGGAGCCTGAACTTGAAAAACTCACAACAGACAAGTCTATCGAGAACACAGAAATACTAGACTTACTGAAGCTGCCCCTCAGCAAACCAAAAAAGAAGAAGAAGCCCGCCGCCAAGAAGGCGGAGTAATTTCCTCTTCCTAACCTAACAGAGATGGGAGGAGAGCACGGGTAGGAAATGAAAAAGAGGGAAAGGGAGGCTAATATTGTTTATTTTTCTTTCTCTCTTTACCTTCTTAAAGCGATATTCTCCTGTCTTCCCTTTCTTCTGTCTTCTCTGGAAATCAAAGAGAAATCCAATACAAAAGCTCTACTGTATGATTTTGTGCAAAGTGTGTATGTGGTGGGGAGGCACACTGTAATTGGTGGAATATTGACAAGTGTGGTGTATTGTGATATGTCTTTGTGAAGTACTGTGCCCCCTTGGAGGTTCGGGATGCGGATGAGCTCATTATGATACTGCTAGATGATGAGTTTTGTTACTACCACGATAGCTTCATATGAGCTGTTGTAACTACCGGCACTTGCCGCGAGATTACCGAGGCCATGAAGTGCCTCCAGGTATACCGATGGGTGCAAAACTTCAACAACAAGACAGGTATTGGGCCCGGAGGCCCGGCCCAATACCCTGCATCCATTCACTCCCGGAACTCATCCATCAGACTGCTAAATCCCTTTCTCGCCACTCCAGCCCCCTCATTTCCCGTAACATATATATCCTACCTCCCACACCATACCAACCACACACACACCTGCTCACCCGCCCCTAACCATACCCTCTCAAACACCCCCTTCGGCACACACTCTGAGCTAGAAAGCCAACTACTATGAAGTCCTATTGTTTTACTATATAGTCTGCTGTCTCCCAGGAGCTTTCTCCCTCTGTATTTTTTTTCTTGTGGATGGTGTGTGGATAGCGTTATCCTGCTACGCGTGAGGGGAGAACTACAGTCGGAGGAGCAGGACAGTGGGGGCTGATCGAGGGTCATACACAAGGAGTTATAGAACGAATCTCTGTGGAAAAAATAAGTTGATATTTGGAAAATGGGAGCATTGTGAGAAATGGGGATATGGTTTAGTGGTATAATACCTCTTTAGCATAGAGGTGGTCCGGCGTTCGATTCGCCGTATCTCCAGTTCTTTTTTTCTCCTCTCCTATATCGTACATAGCTTCAGAAGAGAGGATTAGTCTCTCAAGGTAAGGCTATTGCTGTATGAGAGGTGAGGTGCCACTCTATCCACCTCTGCTCCGCGATCGTGTTGAATTTAAAAGCACTGGTGCCTTTATAAGATATTCTGTTCGAGGACGATCTCGACGGTTATTCTACTGTAGCTGCAGTAGCTCGAGATAGGAAACATACCTGCAAGTACTTGCTGTATGCAACCGTACAGACAGATAATGCCGGAAAAATTACACTACGAGACCGCTTTAATGAAACATACACTCGTTCACAAAAAAACCGTTCACTTCAAGCCCCAATAATACCGTACCTCCAATCTCAGCCAGAGGATTTTCCGAAAGAAAAACGAAACAAAAACGAAACAACTCACCGCCCGAGGTTCTTTTCCCCTCCAAATACAGAAGGTCTCCGAGACGGGAAATAGACAAGTACCTCACTTATGCCACAACCCATAGCTTTCACAGCGCCAGATTTTGACACGAATTTTAACAGCAAACCGGGCCGCAGATGCCCAGCCCCACCATCCAGAGACTTTGAAAAAGAAAAAAAGAACAAAAAGTCCAGTAGGCATTATACGATAGTTAGCTAGCTAGCGCAGGCAGGATGTGCAGTACGTAACAGACCCGTATCGCACAGACTGTGTCGCCCCAGGACTATGGGTGCAGGCCTGGGTGAAAGATTTCGTTTCTGCCATTCTCGGCCTGCGTGGTGTCCTTTGCGATGTGCTGCGGTGTGGGTGCTGGTTCTGAAGATCGTTTCTGGCGGGGGCGGGGGTGTTGGGGATGAGGAATCGTAGTGATGTGGAACGCACTCGTGAGTAGGAGTAAAGGGGTCTGTGTGCCGTGTGTCGTATGGTGTGGGGGAGGGTGAGAGGGGCACTATTACTGTACGGCTTGCTTCGTCTTCGGGGTCGTGCGGTTGGTTGGTTTGGTTGGTTTGGTTAGCTGGGTAGAAGAGTGTTAACACTGTGATAACGGTTATTCTGTGCCCTCAATAATCTCGACCTGGGATTGGATGGGTGGATGTGTAGGACTGGAGGGCGGATGGGATAAGAATGGAGGTAAAAATAGAAACAGAATTTTCGATTATTGAGTGGATTATAAATCATGTAGTATCACTCGGCTACTCTGACGCCTCTTAAAAAATCACTACTGTATTAGCATGGGCGCATGGAGGCCACTTGTCGTCTAGTATACCCGACTAGTCTGTGAAAATAAAGCTTAACCGCCCCCTGTCCCCCCGCCCCGCCTCTGCGCGGGGGAAAACAAGGCGAGTGGCTCTTGCCCCACTAAAATTCAAAACACTAAAATCCTCTTGCATCAAGACCACCCACCACTCATTTCTCAACTAGGGGGAGGGAGGGACCTCCTTAGTCTCCACAGTGAAGTCCTGCTTCTCCAAATCGACCCCCTCAGCTTTCTTCTCGGACCGGAGCGCCTCAGCAACGATGAAAAACTGCATAGTCTTCGCTGGCCTCATCCACCAGCCAACCGGTCCTCCATTTTTCCGCGCGCTCTCTGGCTCGGACCCTTTCTCATCCTCCTCCGACACAGCCTTCTTACCCTCTGCGATGTCATTTCCAGTCCACAACCAGACCGCCGTGCGATGCACCAATCCCACCAAAAAGAGGAGGGCATGCCCGATGAGTATGATCGCGTACACAAACGCTAGCTGCAGAATCCATATAGGGGCCCAAGGGATCCTTACCAACTTCTTCAACGGACCGGAATTCTCGATCTTCTGCAGCCGGAGCGTGCGGATTATGAAGGTTAGTTCTTGCACGGGAACCACGATGATGATAAATATCGCCATAAAGTACCAGTACCACCAGTCACTCTCGTTGTCATGAATGGTATTGTCTGTGAGGAGTGTGCTACGTTTTTCTGCTTCCCGGAGGCCACGAGCGCGCTCTTTCCAGTATTTCCAGCCCGGGCGCTGTTCTTGGTAGACGGATTTCTTGCTGGTGATTCGGGAGGGGCTGTTGGATGATGGTGTTGTGTGCTCGCAAGCGTGCGACTCGGGGGCTCCGGCCATTCTCTGGCGGATTGAGCGTTGGGCCCAAGTCTTCAGGGCTGCAAGGTTGCGCCGGAGGAAGGCGAGATTCATTAGGAGGATTAGGGTCCCGAAGGTGACGGCAAGAGTGATTTTGACAAGAGCCTTTGCAGGAGATGACCAATGAAAGTCTTGTATAGCGACGATACTCTATAGATACCAGATCAGCATTCTTACCGTTGGCTTACTGGAGAGGACAGAGACGTACGGTAGAGAACGTTAAGGGCAAATAAATGGTTGTAACAACGGCAAAAAGATTCACAGTTTGTGCGAGTTGTGTCGAAGTTCTCGCCTCCCGAAGCCCTAGCTCGCTCGACAGCTAATTTCATCATCAGAATACCTCTTCTCGTACAAACCGTCAAGCCATGGTGAGATGCTTACAGATTCCTTAAGGGTCTTAATCCGGTCAATCCGCTCCTGCAAGTTCTTCGCCATTTTCTCCAGCTTAGTGCAACGCGTCTTCACCTCCATTCGGTTCCTCGCAACCTCTTCCCCAAAGTTCTTTTGGTCCTTTTCGGTCCACCGAGGCTTGTACTTTCTTGTTTTTTCTGCTGATATCCACTGCTCCGCAACGCTACGGCTCTCGATACACTTATCACGCAGCGTACCATAAACTTCAAGTAGCCAGGGATAGAACACACTATTTTTGTTCATGGTTTTGAAGTAGTTCTCCCCACTAAGATCATCTTCTGTGAGTAATGGGTTGAAAAGCGTTTGTGATTTTTCCTTTGAACGAATGCTTCATCAGCAAAAGCATAACACCGCTAGCACTTTCCGGTCGATAAACCTACTTTGTCCCCCCCCATAGACTTAGCGATCATATGGAGGACAGTCTTGGTTTCCGAGAGTACCAGATCGAGAGCCTGCCGCACAAGAAACCCCTCAAGACACTTTCTTTGATTCGAAGAGTGACCATAATCGCTCCGTCCCACTTCAGTCCTCGCATCTGAGATGAGCTCTTGGCTTCCGAAGTCGTAAAACACATAGCATGTCCAGTACCGGTCGTGCAGGTCACCGATAATACGGAACCCAACGGCCGCCTCGGCCATTATGCGGTCTGGCACGACGTCGTTGATACTCTGGAACCTGGCACGTTTCTTCGAAAAGTAGTTTAGTGGGGGTGACGACTCCACATCAGCCAGGGATGGGACTGTGATCAAATTGATGTTGAATTCTGTGATCCAGAGATTGTCTGGCATGATTGTCTTCGGAGATGTTAGGAACTATAAGGGGATTTTGTGGAGGGAGTAGGCGGATTGACATACCTGCTCTGTAAATCTCATCTCGTGAGGATCCATGAGGCGTAGTCGGGAGAGAAATTCACCTATATGACCGGCTTCTTGGGGGTCTATGTTGGCCATCAGGGCGATTAGATGCTCGATCATGCAGTCTCCCATGACTCTATATCACACTGTTAGACGAGGTTCCGGTTCATACATAAGGCGTGCAAAAGTAAATAGACAGGTACAAACAATATCCTTTTTTTATCCACATTGCGATCCCTCTATTTCAATAGATAAATAAATCAGTAACTCGGTATCACTGGTGCAGGGAGATTGCTCCTCATACCTGTATCTTCAATTTCGATAAGGCCTCCTTTCCCTGAAAGAAACCAGACACTCCATTTCTAGATGGTTGAATCAAGGTGCTTTTTTGATCTCCCCAGTTATAATTCGACATGTCCGCCATATTTTTTATAAAGTCATCCCTGCCCTGTCTAGTTTCCCAAAAACAACTCCAAGTAATTTCCAGCTCCAGAAACCTTTCTATGAATTTCCTATTCATTTCGAACTTCTTCGGCTTGTGTTTCATGAAGAGTGGCTCTCTGAACCAGTACCATTCGCCATACGCTGTCTCGGTCAGGACAAACATGACATTCCTGGAAAATTTAAAAACTACTCACAAGGTGGATCGTTCACTTGGCCTCGGTCCTCAGCGGTGATGTCGAAGCCCTTCCCCCTTTGCCTTGGCTTTCTTCCATCCTGGCGAACAGCCGCACCGACGTTTGCGCTAGGGTTGAAGCCAGTGCTCATTAAGCCTTCAGGCAAGAGCATGGACCCCTGTATCCGGTCAGCACGGGTAGGATGATCTATAGTCCTTTAGTTGGAAACGTTAGTTCGTGGTTAAAGCCCACTGAATTGTTTGCCATATAGACTTTGGCCCTGCTTACATTGGAATCTTGAACCGAGAGTACAGTAACTCAGTATGATCGGCACTGAGAAAATATGTAGCCATTGCCCAAGATGTGGTGTAAGGGCAATGGGAACCAGGGGCAACTGCGTCGTTAGTAAAAAGCCCAACCGAATAAGCACTTGCCTCAAAGCCCTCCCGCAACACCTGACGACGATCTCTGTCAATCGCAAGCTGGTAGCACATAAACGATTCCCAGGTGTTTGGATTCTGTGCCTTTGTACAATCGTTGAATGTATCGTAGTACCTGAGTGTCTCTGCCCAAGCAAGCATCGGTTCATTTTTATCATCGAAGAAGAAATTCTCCACAAATGATGGAACGACGATATCACAACTCCATTGATCCAGGAAGGACTCTCTAATATGTCCTTTAATTTTTGAAAGAAAACGGTCTGGGAAACAATCGTGGCCGGTGTCAGTGTTGAGAGGGCGGAAAACTTCTATCGTCCGATCTCTAATTGCCTCGTCGCTTAGACTCTGATGAACTACCCATTTACTCCAGCGCTGGTCGTTGGAAACTAGGCCAAGAAGCTTATTCGTAGACTTAGCAGCCCGCCAGACAAGCACTTGCGTCGTGATAACATAGACATAGATACCCTGTCCGCCATAGCCACAACTTTGATGATCTCCCAGGTCCTGGAATCGGGCATACGGCGATGGGAACCCCTCCAGAATATCTAATTGATCTGGCCATAGATGAGATCCTCGATGCTTGCTCATCTCGATTGGCTCCCAGGCTAGCTTTAGAAAAGCCTCCACCATTCGAGTGAATAGAGCTGCTTCATCTGGATAGTTGGTCAAGCACATATCCAGCAAAACAAGGAATTGGCAACAATTCCGGAACTTATCTTCGTATTTGGATAGCTCTGGCTCAAAGGGTCTCACGGGGGGTGGATCAACGGGCCTTTCGGTCTTTCCGAGGTGTGGTGTGCCTGCTTTCTCAAGGTCGCTAATGAATCCTAGAGCTTCCACAGATAACAATGAGTCTGTTTTAGTGTCCGTTGAATCTACCTTCGTTTGTGGAGTCCCGACCCGTTCCGCAGGCACCGCAACCTCAGCCTCAAGGGATTTCTCCGTGGGTCCGTTCGGGGCTTCTCTCTCCTTCTCTACCTCTCCCACGAGCTCCTCGGTCTCGTCCTTTTCCGTGAGCGCCGCAAGCTTCCCAGACCAATGCAAAAGAACCGACTCAGGAAAACCGTTCCGTTCGGCATGTAGTAACCAAACGAAGTATCCAAAAATTACCTTTCGAATCCTCTCACGGTAATGTGACTTCGTTATTTGGTCCGCCGTATCCTGATGTTGTAGTACCTTATCAATTTCGAGGAGGTAAAGGGCTTGGTTTCTGCACCCTATTAGGCATTTGCAAGTCGATCAATAAGAGAGAGAGGATTTTGGCAACCTACAGAGAACTGCTCCATGTCTGAAACGTATTTACCAGGTCATGATCGTGCATAACATAAGGCTGGTAGTTTTCGCCCCCAATCCGAGGTAGTGGCATAGCATGCGAGAGTATAGTCTCAAGGTTTCGTCTGAAAATAAACGATGACGATTCAGTCTTAAAACTCCACCACCGGCCATCAAATGATTCTAAATGAGGAGATATATCAAAGTAGTGTGGCAGGGTATCATTTGGAGTGTTTTCATGATCCAATTTGAATACCGAGGTAAATTTCACTTTTGCATTCGATTTCAACGTGAAAGTCTCGCGATATCTTATTGGATTGTCGGAAAAAATGTCAATGTCCCACTCGGTCATGTTTCTTTGTTTGCCGTCCCCGAGGAGGCTAAACGGCTTCGGTTTGCCATCTTCGAATAGGCTTGCCGTCACGTAATAACTGCCACGCCAAATCTTCCAGTGGGACTGCGGGGCTTCTTCTTCTGACAGTTGTTGCAGGGAGTGTTTGAGAGCATCCTCCTCTCCTTCTTTTGGTTGGCTCATGTTCCCAGGAGCTATCCGGATTCCGGTTGTGAATTCAAATTCTAGATTGAGCTCGGTTTCCTCAGCGGATTCTGAAGTCAAGCACATATCTTGGACGATCTCTCCATCCTGGATATAATGCTGTAGAACGACCCCGACTTTCCCCTCAGCTGTGTAACGCACCTCCGGCCATCTATCGTTCCTGTAGTAGTGTTCGGGTTCTGAGATGTTAGTATTATCTGAGAACCGAAGACCGAGTCCCTGACTCTGAACGCAAAGTGCATTGAATTTATCGTGTCTTCGTGGGTAGGCAGGATCGCTATAGCAGCATACATTAGGTTTCCACTCCGGGTTATCCGGTTCCCAGCCTAGAGTTCCCCTTTTTTCCGAGTCCCCCTCCCCTCCTTCATCTTCATCCTCATCCTCATCCTCCTCTTGTTCTGGTGCGATATGTTCGAGTAGAAAGATATCCCGGGGCTCCACTGAGATATAGTGCCAGCTATCGGGGTCACCGCCACCCACTACTAGCCTACTAAACTGCAAAAATTGGCCCCATTTGTTGAGGGCGGCATTAGCGCCACCCTCTGCGAAATCGAGATATCGAAACGACTTCTCCTTGGTATCTAGTTTTGAGAGCCCGACGAATTGTTTTGGTAGCTCAAGTTGTTCACCTTGCGATTGAGCTTCAACACAGCATGTAAGTAGAGACTTCAAATCAATTGCAACTATGGCGACCTACCCAGAGCTTTCCCTCCTACCCGTAAGGCCATGATAAGCTTTCATAGAATGTACCTCTGTCCGATCGAACAGTGTCCAGCCATGCAGAGTCAGAGTGCGAACACCGGTAATAAAGTATCAAAACTTTTCCGCAGCAAGGCTTTTGCAGGCAACTGTTCCCCAGATATCCACAGCTAAGCTACGCAGATTCCTGCTATCCCCCACTCCTTAACACCTGTCCTCGCACTCCGGGTACAGCCTGGGCTGTGCTCGAGAGAAAGCCCAAAGCCGCGTGCAGCGAACGGAGTCACACCGCCAGTGCGGCCCGACTTCCCTACCAGATCAAATAGCTCCTCCAGCCTCCCGATTCCCACAGCCTTCCCTTTCTTTTTTTGAAGCAAGATTCTTAGAATTCTCCTATAACTGGCGCCTCCCGGGGGCTGATTTCCGCAGCCCATTTAAATATCAGACTGTAAGAGCTACTAGTTTGTTACTATCGCGCAGATACCCAGAAACAAAGTTCAGATCCTCTACCGCAATCGTATTGTAAATTATCGTAATTCGCAGGGAAACCATAAGTGATTTCTGGATCTTAGCACTGACTTGACACGACGCCTTGTTCGTAGCCAACTCAACTGCAGGGAGCGCACTTGACTGACCGAGTGAGCCTTGCTTTTTTTTCGCCAAGTACAAGCCCTCAATTTCAAGACATATCCATACGGTGCATAAACCGCTGCATACCATATTACCTCCGCCTTGCAGAGTGGGGGGCGGACTTCCCCCGAGACGTCCGGAAAGCCATACGAGCAGGAACGTCTTCGGAGATTGTCTACCATGCTCAAGAGTGAATAAAGGCCTTCGAAGCCAGCATCTCGCCGAGGGAAGTGCTGGCGTAAGGTGTGCTTTGCGCTAGAGCTGCCCGAGTAGGCTGGTTTACAGCGAGGAAAGCATTACCACTGTATATCTCCCTCGTGTGCTTCTAGTATGCCTCCAGACTCCAGAGGGATGTGGGCCCATGATTAAGAGCGAGTAGTTGCAAAAGTTCGGAGATTCCAGGGAAGGGGAAATCAAGCATTTCCATCGGCTCCTGGGAACATGTTGGGCGATCGACGGGGTCTGACTCTGGCCGGATCATTAGATTTGCTCGGTTCCTCAATTCAAATCTTCTTTCTCTAAGCTCCCTCCTTCACAAACTACCACCCTCCCGTGGTTGATGTACCCATAAAGAGTTGGTGACAACAGTTGAAGCTCTCGGCACCAAGACCAACCAGGATGTGTCGTATTTCAAAGCACAGTACTCGGAGCTGGCAGGAACCACCCGAAAACGGGGTGTCGCAAAAGATATAGCAAAAAATCCGTGCATCGCTGAGTGCCCATACGGGTTCCCAACCTGTCTTGGGGTATCTCTCGCCCACCACGAGTAGTTTTTGGTATTATGCGGGCAACCCCCGGAGCCTGGTGCCAACCCTGCATAAAGCCTTTGCGTCCTAGCGCTACAGTGCTCACTCGTCTTTGCCAAGAATACCTCCGTCAGCCGATATTTTGCTGGAGTTCTCACCAAATATTCGGCTCACGGAGGCATTCTTGGCAAAGACGGGTGAGTACTCGTACATGGCGCCAGCTCCTCTTAGTAAATAACTTATCTTTTTACTTAATATAGTGAAGTTAGTTTACACTTCGGCAATGTCTCAGAAAATAAAGTCAACGGCGATATCCCTTCTCCTTCCCTCAAATCGTGCCTACCGTATCCACAGCCACACTCAAGCATATATGCGAGCTTTCACTTTACCCATTGCATCCTTAATATAAGGCTCAAGCATGGCCCATCACAGGCGTGTGCTATAGAATCGAAGTCTTTATTACTGCCTATGAAATGAGACTGCTCATAAGCGCCCAGGTGCACTTGGCTCTTTAGTTTTCGTCACCTCAGGCGCTCGAGATTGCATGCCCCAGGACACCAACCAACCAGGTTGAACTTAAAAAGAGTTGCCTTTTCTCTTTCGGGGGTAAGATGTCCTGAGTAGCCCCAACGAGTGTGATTGCGCTCATCCTGAGGCTGCGAATAGCCAATTGGCGAACTGTCAGCGGCGGGGCACGAGTACAGCCCTCGCAACTGACTGGATTCCAGGAATCATAATTATCATATAATATTATGAACCCTCAGTCCTATGTAAGTCGACTGCTGATTAAGCCCAGACCCAACCGCTACAGTAACTGGCATTGCAAAGACTATCATATTCAGAAAGCTTGGTACGGTTTAGGTCTAAGAAGCGCCAAGATTTCCGGATACTTTCACAAAGTGAGATACTGGTAGGATAGGTGCCCGGGTGGAATCCACTAATGTTTGACAAGCAGACCATGGCAACATCCACCTTTCGAATCCAGCACTCCAGAGCAAGCGCGATAACTCACAACACCCAGTCGACTGTTCTCTATTTCTAGCCTGCTCTGTGGACGCTTCCCGCCCCAGCGCTTGCGTCGGTACCGGTACTTCCACAATTCTGTATCGCGAAAATCCATGTCTCACTCGCCCAACACAAGCCTTTTCGTCTGCATCCCCCCCGGCTCCCCAACCACGAGAACTTCCCTAGAGACCGTTGTATAGTAGCCTAAGTGGCCAACTGTGCAAAAACGACATTTGGGTGGCACCCTCGAGCAACCTATCGGCGGTATGATGAAGATACTGTTGATACAAAACCCAATTGGTATCATCAGGGTGTTTGTTTTACCCCTCCTGTGATGGCTATCACAATGCCTTCACCCGTTCTCGATACGGTCTTTAGATGCGGTTATAGTGATAGACTGTGTGTTGAGTGTTGACCCTGGCATTGAAGGGCGCCAGAGATAGCACCCCCAGAATAACGGCCTGTAAGAATAATTGCCCTGCCACCACTGTTCGTCAATGGCACAAAGTCTAACGGATACAGTGAGGAAAACCTGCCTCTACTATGTCATGACCTTCGAAAGGCAGGTTGACCACTGTCCGCGACGCTACCCCCTGTCCCCAAAGTTGTTTTTGCGCAGACTACAATTTAGGCTGCAGTACACTGCCAACAAACCAACCGGCCAAAGAACCCGGCACTCCAATGCCCCCCCCCCCCATCTGTAGCTGAACGAGGGGGGCGAATGGTCGATTGGATGTATGAATACACGCGTGCCTCCCGATACCAGTGCCCTGAGAACCATCCCGTTGCGTGCAGGCGCTGCACGGTAGGAAGGCAACGGGTAAAACACCGTCACCAACAACTACCACGTATCGGAAAACAAGAGAAGAGTGGAGGAAGAAGGGAGGAGGGGATGAGGAGTGGTTAAACTCCTCAATAGCCTCCAAACTCACATGCGCGTACGCGCTCCTAGCTCCTGTCAATAACACCCGAGTAGTTTTGTCCGCAGCAGCCATCGATTGTGTTCAGTTGGGGGTGCTTCCGACCACTACTGTCAGACTGTCGTAACAGACTTAAGTTACCAGGAACAAAATCAGACCTCAAATTAAGCTTTTACCAGCAAGACACTTGCGGCGGAATTACCGTAAGGTACCCACCACAAAACTCCATGGCGCATAACCTAATTAGAGTGCAGGTACAGGAGAATTTGTTGTTATGCTATGCGGGGGGAAGGGAAGCTAAGCTTTCTCCACCTCTTGGAGGGGATACTAGTGGTGTGAGGAATGAGTTTTGCATTACAGCTGCCTAAGAGGTTGATCTTTTCCCGCAAAAACTACAGCACCTACCAGTATTACTTGGGATAATTACCACAGACTCCAAATGCATACAGTACCAACATAAATATTATTCCCAAAGTTTAGCTACGATGGGTAGATCCATGCTTTCTCTAATTGGAATCTTGTCGCTCAAGGCGCTACGATTGATGGGGTGGATGGTACACAATGCCAAGCAGGATATCATTTCTACTCTCTCGCCCGATATCGATCGTTAAATTACCGGTGCCGCACTCGTAGTCCACGGAGGCCCACCGCTCCCATAGCGGCCAGGTCCCCGCTACAGGTTACCGGGAAGTGCTTCTCCAGGCGTGATGCTACACGCACTGCCCCACGGGTCACCTGCCATTTTGTTGTGACCTGGCCAATCAAGTTGAGCCTACTACCAAATTTAGTTTTACCACGCTTTGTGTAGCGGCGAGTGCGACTGGGGCACCACACACAGTACCCGGACTGTGATAGGATACGATATTATACTAGTATCATACTGTAAGGCGCAGCACTCCAACATACTATTGTAACCCTATGGGATTACACAGAACCAATATGTAAACCAGCCAATCGCGATAGACGCTCTGTGCCTGGAGGTGGGACTGTCTTCATGAAACAATCAACCATCATATGATCATTAACGTTAGAAGAAAATTGTCAATCACAACAAAAACACTGGCTTAGAAAAAACCAGTAGGAACAATTTAATCGTTCCAAGAGAAGAAATGGACAAGAAATGAATCTCCCCTCCCGTCCGCTCTTCCGCCAATGCGAATCCGCTCAGAAATAATGGCGATCTGGCTGCAACAATCTGTGCCGCTAATTGACAATCCCGAGTACAGCATAGGGTATAAGAAATACACTAAGGCGAGTGAGAGAATAAATAGATAAAACAGAGAGAATGTAAGAAAGGGAGACAAGAACTGACTTAGAAAACCGCCCTCAAAAGAAAAACAGCAAGGTAAAGTACACCAAAGAAGCTAACCGGGGATGGAAAGTAAGCCAAATGGGAATGAAAGGTTAGTAGAAAAGTAAAAGGAAAAGAAAACCGTCAATCATCCAGTCATTACCATTGGCCACCATTCCCCATGGTCTGTCTCCTATAATTTTCACCTGTCTACTTTCGTTGTCTCCTTGATTTTGACTTCGAAAAAATCCCTCCGAAGAATCGCCCGAACCCTCTAAGCCATCCGAAGAGGACAACATGCCAGAATCCGTCCATAATATTCCTGTGATGTCTTGTGGAGACAGTGTCGGCACCACTGCTGGTAGGACGGGATACCTCGCCTCCGGCTCCGGTGGCTCTCCGCTTGCGGACACCTTCTGGGGTGTTTTCTAATGAATATTGTAAGAGAGGGCTAACGGACTGATTCCACACCGGGTGAGCAAAGATCTCACCTGATTCTCGAGCCTTATTCGCCGACGCTTCATTAAATGCAACCTCTGAGGAGCTAGGCTGAATGACTTCTGCAGTACCAGATCCAGTGGCTGGGTTGGGCGGAGCCGACACCACAATCGCCGGCGTCTCCGAGGCCTCTGTATCTTTCAGAGCCTTTGGAACTTCTTCTGGAGCCACAAGACCGTGAACGGACGATGGGGCATTCTGAAGAGTAGGCTCAAGAATGACTTCATCACCCTTATCAGACCCCGAGTTCCCAACTGACCGGCCGACTACTAAGTCATCAGGGATATCGATCGCGGAGGCCTGTAAGGGAGTTTTATCCAGTGATGCTGTGCCGGCAGGTTTGATTTCCTCAGTCGATCTGTCCACCGGATGGGCAGGCTCAATCTCTGTCTTCGAAACAACAGGGGACTCACTCAACTCCTTCGGAATGGCCGGGGTGGTAAACGAAACCTCAACAGGAAGAACCTGCTCTTGGACCGTTGAAGGGATGGACTTGGCTGACGTATCTATAGCTGGGGATCCACCTCCAATCTTAGGATCCGTAGGGGAAGCTGACACCAATTCGTTAAAGAAATACTTGGGAAGGGCCAGGTCCATGCACTTACCAGCAACAGGGGAAGCCTTTTCCGAACCGAGTTTACTAGCTTCCGTCTCGTCATCAAAATGCGTAACCGCTGCATAGGCGCTCAACCCTACAAGACCAGCTCCTACGCCTGCAGCAAGTATCTTCTCGCCGGCGCCGCCATCGGACCCCTCGGCCTTTGCCTCTTCAGCAATAGGGGCTTTGTCTTCGGGCTTCTTGAAAATTTCCTCATCTAACTTAACATTATCAGCCACAGAAGCTTCAGTTAAACATACTGGGATTGGTTCTCCAGGCCGGAGATTGATGGGGTTGCCGAAGGTCTTTGAATCAGGCAGGGGGTTGACAGAGAATATTTGGTCTTCGGGTTGAGACTCCACCGGGGCTTCCGGCTGCACAGTTGGCTTAACGTCAACCATAGCCACCAGCGGAATTTCCGAGGGTTTGATTTCCGAGGGTTTGGCGCCAGCGAGTTCGGAGAGATTATCCTCGGCTTGAACGGTGTCTTCAGTAGAAACTCTGAATTCCTCCGAGGCTTTCTTTCCCGGCGCGAGATCGATGGGGTTTCCAATGGCCTGGGAGGCCTCCTCCGGCTCCTTAGACGTTGGTTCCTCGGCCTTATCATTCGTCTCCGCTAGCGCCATGACCCCCGGCTCCTCAGTCCTAGGTGTGAGAACACGTTCAGTAGCAACGTCGCTAGGGGTTTCAAAGGACTGGGGTTCACCCAATGGCGATGATCCTTGAGGATCTGGTCTGGGATATTCAACTGCAGCCTCTGCTTTCTCAACCTCGCCTGGGGGGGCATCGTCGTGACTAACAACAACAGGTTCATCCTGTGCAAGATCCTCGCCTTTTTCATTGGCCGCGGGATTGGTGGCGGGATTAGTGGCAGGTTCGGCTTTAGCCTCATCCGTTGGTTCAGAAGGTGCTTCCCTCGAATCATCAGGAGTTGGCTCAAAGGTGCCCTCTTCAGCCGGTACAATCTGCGACATAGGGGATTCCTCTGTCATAATAACTTCATCTGGTTCAGCATCCGCTTTTCGCATTTCAAAGGCCTCTTTTTGTCCCTCAGTAGCATCGGGTCCAAGATCCTCGCCATAACTAGGTTGGTTCTCGACGGTCTTCTCTACAACCAGGATAGGTACCTCCACTTGCTCAGACAGCTTGCCCTCCTCAACCGGAGTCTCGGTAAAAACCTCCCTAGGCTCTAGCCCGGTGGCAGGCTCAGATTTGGTAACTTCCTCACTCTCTCCGATAGAGGCCTCGGGCCCAGCATCCGTGGAAATACCGTCCCCGATCTCGGCCTTTGAGACAATGGATGGATCACTCCCCTCGTGGATCTCCACTGGCGCCACCTCGCCAGCATCTACTACGAGCGGGTTTTCTGCATGAGCAGGCCCATCCCCGGATTCCTCGGGTTTAGCCTATTGGCAAAATTAGTTTAGGCCGAATGACAGAAACTAGAAATAAAGATTTATATTTACCTCATCTAGGATAGAAGTAGCTTGTACTGCCTCCTGTGTCTCCTGTTCTTTATCTTTCGGGATATCTGGTTCTGGGTCCATCTCTTTGACCTCCCCGGCTGGTTGTCCTGAGAAATCAGGCCCATTTTGTGGTCCTTCGGACTCCTCGGGAACCGCAGGCACCTCTGGCTCTGCAGCAACAGCCCCTTTCAACCCCTGGCCAGAGCCATCATCCAGAGACGCTCCCATAGAAGCCGGTGCTTCGACTCCCTCCCGTGCGTTTAGCTCCTCCGAAGTTGAGTTCCCAGTTTCCCCGGCGGCCTCGGCCAAATCCTCTAGTGGTTCAACTTTGAGGGCTTCTCTCCCGTCATCCTTGGGTTCCTCGGATGGCTCAGACTGAGGGTTAGCATCTGCATCAATAAAGGGAACTCCCTCCCTTAGAGCTTCAGTGAGTGGTAGGACATCTGGGACTGCTGGGTCCACTTTAACAGGCTCCGAGATTTCGGCAGCTTCGGGCTAACGAGATCATTAGTATACAGACCGAACACTTTAAAGCAATTCCTACCTCAAGTTCCCCTTCCACCTCATATTTCGTTTCCGCCTTCTCCTCTCCCTTAGACCCCTCAGTAGGTTTGGGCTCCACTCTAGCGCCGGCCTCAATGGAAGGAGAATCGTCCCCCTCGTTTGAAGGTTCGGTCACAGGCAACACTTCTGCGGCCTATGGTTCAGGTTAGCATAAAATCAAAACTATGACAGATTGGCACTTGCTTTTGATTCTTCCTTAGCATCTTCAATGGGCTCCTTAGCAAGCTCAGGGTCAGGTGTATCTTCACCGACTGTCGAAGAAATTGAAACCTCTTCTTTTGGAGGCTCAGTCAAAGGCAAAACCCCCATAGCGGGCGGTTCGGCTTCCGTAGTCTCGGTTGTCTTGAGCTATGACCGTTATTAGTAAAACACTCAGAACAGGCTAAATCGGTGAATCGAGTCTTACCTCTACCTCCCCCTTCGGCTCTTCCTCAGATTCTTCTTTAAACGCCTCGGGATCTTTCTTAAGGTCATCCTCAACTTCACCCTGTGGCTCCTCAGCAACCTCCGTGCTCTTTTCCAATAGCAATTTTTCCTTTTCTGGCTCGACATCAGTGGTCCCAGTGACTTCGGGCCGAGTTTCCTCAGTCTCTTGAGCCTCGGATGACGCAACCGGCTCAGGAACATCTCTGGCTTCTGAATCTGTAGCTTCCGATTGGGCCACCTCAAACCCTTCCGCAGCACCAGAACCTTCTTCGAGAGACGGCACGGAGTCTGCTTCTGGTACTGGAACCGCTTCTGACTCCGGCATAGACTCATGGTCCCCAATTGCGGTATCAGTTTCCCCAGCCTTAGGCCCAACTTCCCCATCTTCGCGCTTCTCGACCGCTGCCTCCACAATGGTGTCAGGGGTGTGTTCAGCGGTTTCAGTGTTAGGATCCGTATTGCCCATAGCTGGTCCTGTGACCTCTAGATGCTCTGCCTCCTTGGCCTCGTGCTCCTGTTGAACCTCACTATCTTCCCCACTCCCGTACGCAGTCCTTTCAGCCTTAGGCTCGTCAATGGCAGGCTCAGAGACTTGAGTAGTTTCCCCAGTTTCCAAGTCAACTGCTTCAACCTCAGACGGCCCCTGCTTTGTTTCCAATGATTCCGACACTTCGACCTCCTCATTGGCCTCGACGACTTCTTCCCCCTCCGCGGATTTTGAATCTACCTCACCTCCGGCCACATTTGAGTCTTCCTTAACCTCAGCGTTGGGCTCCCCAGCGCCATCTAATTGCTTCCCCTCGGCTTCAGTAGGAGGAGAGAGATCCGTGGTTTCCGCTTCCTCACTAACACGAAATTCAGGTTCTTCTGGGGTAGGGGGTAACGGCGTCGAATCCTCCCTACTCTCCCCTGTCAAAGGTAAAGCTTGAAATAAGGAATCCATTGTTGAGACAGGAGTAGAAGGGTAATCCTCTATAGTTGTCACAGGCTCGTTATCCTCACCCTCAACCTCTGGGGTTGTCGTGCCGATATTCTTGGCATTTTTTAGCTTTGTAGGATCCCCAGAGTCTGCATAAGAATCTTCGGGGGAGTCTGTGGTGATGTGGTCAAGAAGGGGCTGTGGCTCCTCTAGTTAGCAAACAGTTGTCCCGTGAAACGCTTGGTATAAGATTGAAATTAAGAGGATGCAGTAAAGATCCGGATACATGCCTTTTCACTGGCGGCAGGAGGATGTTCAGAATCGACCGTAGAGCTCATGATATCAACAGGAGAGTAGGTTATGAGGGGAGGAGGTCGAGGGGAGTTTGGGCGATGTGGAAGAAAGGTGGACTTTCTCTTTGATTGTTAATTCTCGTGCAAGTGGTCCAAATTGAAATTCGTTTCGTTTATTTCGTAACCTTCGTGATGGTGTAGAGATTGCTCCACTCCCACTAACTACTTTACGTGATCCGGTTAGTGCGTCTTAAGCCAGAGAAATGGAGGGAAGAAGCAGTGCATTTAGACAACTATCGAGTAAAATCCCGAATTCAGAGATGAGAAGGAATGGAAAGGTGAGCCAACACATAGACTTACCGATGACAAGCAGGAGAAGGAAATATGCGGGCTCTCTGCCGTATGAGGGTGGAAAGGGAAAGTAGCGGATGGGGGGGGACAAATGAGAGGGAGGTGGATGTCGTGTGCAGGATGGGAGTGGAGGAGGATGGAGGGAGGGAGGAGGGCGAGCAAAGGGAGAGAGAAGCGGCGGGGGTTTATTTTTTTCTTTTGCAGGCGGTGTGGTGGTTCTGTGTTGGACATTGAAGAAGTAGGTTAGTCCAGGGACTTTTCTCGCAAGGGGGGTGGGGGGCTGGCGGGGATTGTGGAGCCGGGGAAGCCACACTCTGCATTTCTGTTTCCCCATGAGGAGGGCAGAAACCTTGGATAAATCACCGCATAGAGAGAGTCTGTGTGCCAGAGCACAGGTGTAACTCTGAGCACCGAGGCCGATAATACAAAATATCTGCACAGAGAGGAAGGAATTTACTATCTCTCGCATCCCTCCAGCCTCCCCCCCAACCGAGTGTTTTGCTTTTGTGATATCGCAAAACTAGCCAGTTTATAGGGCCATCTTCGTGGTTAAAAATGACGATAAGATGTCTTCATTAAACAACCATCAAAAAAATATCACCAATTGGAGGGCCGAGGGTCTCGCGTTACGCGCATCACGCACACACACAAATATTTCATACATGATAAATTTGCACTGCACGAGTGCATTTGGTCTGCCGGCACAGCGCTCGAGAACCGCACTGTGCATGTCCTCAGCACCGGGCTCCGAGCCAGATTTTTCATTGATCACAGCCCGTTCGAGTGTGTCTTCAACGCAATCTGCTATAGCCGGTGTCTTCTTACAGGCTGGCTATAGTCTCTCTCTCCCTTCTCCAATTCGAGCGTAGAATGGACTTGAACGACTTCTCTTGGAGATTCCACAAAGAGAGCAGAACCCGAGCCCAATCGCCATCATGTGAGTCCGTGAGTATTATTCTCTTCATCGAGCGACACGTCACTATAGCGGCTACAGAGACTGGGCAATCTCGGACTGTGGTTTGATCAAGGGGAGTGTGGTACGAGTGTGGCAACAGCACCGGTATCATCTAAGTACCAGTACGCTAGACGCTATCCTCGCAGTCTTGCACCGGTATTGCGATCGATCGTTGGTCCTCTTTGTGATCCCCCTCGCATGTCAGCGGCTACACCTTCTTGAATATTAGAAAGTATCCGGGGCTGCTCAACAAAAATCGGAAAGAAAAATGAGGTTTCCCTTTGTTTTTTTATATGATACCAGCACTCTTACTCCTCCATCGACATCGAAACCCACTCGCATCCTCGTGAGAACCTCAAAGAGTGGAGACGGTCAACTCAACCTAACTCCAGAGAGGAACCTACGGTAATTCCCAGGGTCGGCTTGGCATGCTTGGCACAGAGGACAACAATCCTAGTCCTTGCCGTCTCAACCAGAACGCCCTGATCCCCATGCTGGCTCGTGCTAACCCTGTATTTGTCTCTGGTTCAGGAAACAAACAGTTTCCGGACCTTGCAGCGCCACACGAATCTGGTTTCACATCCATCGACTCGACTCCACGAAGCACCACACAGTCCCACGGAAGAGGAGTCCTTGGGGTGACCATCAACGGATGATAGTCTAGAGTTCTGTCAACGCATTATAGAGCAGCCCTGGCCTGAGAATTGGTAGAGCATCGGCTTGCCGATAAATTGATTTGGGCACGAGTCCGTATGGCGGGGTCGCCCGCTTTCATAGATTCCTAGCGAACCCCTCTCAGTCCCCGTAACTTGTGAAACACGGAGCATAGAATCACGTTTATATCGAATTCTGGCCAAGTGCGTTTTTCCGAGCAACCCAGCCCCTTTCTGTGGAAAGCCTTTAGGCATCTACCACCAGTAATGCACCACTCTCTGCGCCCGCCTAAAAACTGTGGGTTTTTATTGCACTTCCACTGTTGCACTCTGCAAGCTGTCAAACCTAACTCAATTTTCGTCATTTCAAGTTGCACTATCTTCGCTCTCGTTTTCGAACCCGAGCTGCGTGCACTTGAGTACTCGTACTCGAGTATCATACCTTATCAAGGTATAGTCCCAGCGGATTCGTCGCGTGGCTAGCTTGGCCGGGTTCAAAATTATGTACCAGCATTCCAAGGGCTAGGATCCTAGGGTTCCATCACAATAAGCGGCGCGAAGCAAATAACGAAAACGGCCAGATGCAGGAAGTCTAATGTCTATTCACCAGAGGCAGCACGAATCCTGATCAAGAGCCAAAATCCGGTTTGCCAGCCCAACCCATCCACCTACCCCCCCCCCCCCCGTCTCTTGGTGCGCCTAATCCCCCGAGTGAAATCCACGAACTTTCACCGCCAAAGTGGCGGCCGATGCCATACCGCATACCAAATCCAGCCCCCCCCCGCGCGGCGAAGGGCTAGAATACCATCAAGAGTAGCTAAGGTTGCTCCCTTCGTGACGAAATATCAGACACTCCCGGGAATATGAGACAGGAGAGCCTTCGCACTAGGACCCTTCTCGATCATCCCGATCAGGCCAACCTGATCGTCAGCATACGGAGGTACAGCGCCTAAGTTTTGTATGTTCCACAAGCGAGGTTTGCTGCCCCTACCTCCTGTGGAACATACAAAACTTAGGAGCTGTACCTCTGTAGAACTCCATCAGAATCAAACCATCTAACCCAGCTAGACTATCCTATTCCGCTCAGGAGCACGCGCAAGGCACCCGAGTAACTGGGGTTGATGCGGCGCTTGTTTCACCCGCAAGCTATGCTTGGGGCATGGTCCCAAAGAGGATGGTATGTCTGCCGGACGCAGCTCCCCCTCCTGTACTATCAATTCTGGCACGAAGGGCCAATTCACGGTTCACCCAAAGTACTGTCATACAGATGCCAATAGTGCCGCAGCAACACACAGCAATGAAGGTCAGGGTCCCGGAACTCACATCTTTCGGAGCTGGGGGTTCGGGCAATACTGTACGTTACCGTACCGCTTATCACCAACACCAAACCGTAAATTACGGTTGTAAGGTGCAATTCCGGAGGGGAGTATATCGCGCTATAAAACGTGATGCCGAGTAAGAGGTGTCTTTTGCCATATGAGCCCATGCCGAGAGCGTGCTGATTAGTTAAGCTTCCTTATAACAAGTAGATTTTAGATAGTCGCCCTACAGAGATTGGGGGGTGGCTGGATGAGGGGCCTGGGGATGAGGCTTTAGTAGCATACGAGGAGGCTTGTGTCCAGGATGCTCCTGAGGAAGAGCCAGGTTGGGCCCACGATATTCCCATCCCCAATGCTGAGAGTTAGCCAGCTGTTTATTTAAAACCCCGTATTATAATATTAACTAAGTTTGCTTTTCCTCCTCGATACCCCATTCCTCCCCCTCTTGCAGAACATCTCCATTGAGACCCGAGATGCCTCTTTTATACTCACCCGGCTATTGGCATCCGGCAAGTTGACAGTAAGTTCCCATACCGTATCATATCGCATCGTACTTATGATATATGCTGGAAAACTCACCCTCTGAACCCTACACCCTGGCAAGACGGGCCGTTTAGTAAGGAGACCATGCCAAACCATACCAAAATAAGATTTCCCGAGCAACCATCACTGTATCGTATAGGCTCTACCATAACGAGCTTCAAAGTAACCTTAAAAAATAGCTGAGCGTCCGAAATCCACAGTCCGGCCCTTGCCAATCCCGATCTACTCAATACAGAAAGTGCACAAAGTGGGGGGCATTCAAAGTAGTTAATCGTAGCCGGCCATAACGCACCCCCCTCCCTCCACATACGGACAGCAAAACGGTCGTCTTGGCAGGTACCACAAGTGCCGCCAAGAAGGCATTGATCACCCTGGTGACAACCGCCTGATCCCAGTTTGGGGTGGGCAGAAAAATCGGGAAAAGTTATATCCGACAGTGGGCAGTAGAAACCTCGCGGGGTAATCTATTACGGTATATTCTCCTATCTACTTACCCTCGTGCAACTTTTCCTGATAAAGCTCGTTGAGTTTTGCCGGATTGAAAAATTCTCCGATTTTGGTGTGTTTTTGATTCCCTGGCTCTTTTATTACACTTTACGGGATAATCCCCTCTTGCTGCTGGTTGGGGTCGTTTGGTATGGATAGCCGGGTGGAGGCTAGAAGAGCCAACATCGAAAGCGGAGGCTTTGGGGGGTATCGTTTGCTCAGTGGCCGTGAGCGGAAACGATATTGGAAATTTTCAAAAAGCAGTTTGTTATAATGGCTCCTGCGCGAAGCAGTGTGGGATCTTTTTTTCCCCTTCCATTCTCAGGGTGGTGAGGGGTGGAGTGTCCTTTCCCTCGGAGCACCCGCCAAGACTAGAGTTTTTCTACGAGTATTTGAAAGGCGCATTGCACCACGCCTTAAAGTTGCCTAGTTCATTGCACACAGCTCTGCGCAAACTCCAGACAAAAGCCTGAAATGTACTCGGGGGGGGGGACGTTCGTGATGGGGG
>Ga0307513_10000142_pt1 | contig 101278 bp, 120 predicted proteins | sample 15_EM_MG_FD_202174 | JGI IMG/M metagenome (GOLD analysis project Ga0307513, IMG submission 202174) | Populus trichocarpa ectomycorrhiza microbial communities from riparian zone in the Pacific Northwest, United States - 15_EM | ecosystem: Host-associated > Plants > Roots > Unclassified...
CACGACAGGGTCTCTCAGACTCATAGGCACGTTTTATGGCTGGAACAATACCCGAAAAGCTGATGGCTTGATACATACATATGAGCGCCATATTAGTACATTTATGTTTTTCTCGGTTTTTCCGACATGGCCATCACCCTTCAAATGAATATCGTCGAGAAGTTACACGATAACCCACTGTGGGCACGTACTATCGATAGTACTAAGGATGCCGATACCATACTGAAGGTCTTTCGGAACATCAGCAGTCTGTGTGAGGTCTTTCAGGTTAGTTTCTCAAATTATTCATAGACACTCCACGGATACATTGATGCTTCTTGCAAGATCGACACTCAGCTAAATATTGAGGCGACTCAGCTGAATATGGAGGCGACAGTAGGGGATATCTTACAGGTATTGTCGCTACATCGAGAAATGTTACCGAGGCTAATATAGCACATCCACAGCATCTTAATTCTGGTGAGATAAGTCCGATCAGCGTTAATCGAACGGTGCTAAAAAAAACCGTAGTTTCCATCGACAAACTCTATCATGAAATGACATCCTACAAAACCCGTCGCTCATCTTACGGCGAGGCTGTTGGCTGCATGCCAGGAACACGTGTCAAGATCCTTGCAGATCTCGACACTTGGGCCTCGGATGATCGTAGCTGTAAAGTATACTGGATGGCCGGAATGGCCGGAACCGGCAAATCGTCCATCTTGCACACCCTGTGTGAGATCCTCAACAGTCAACACAGGCTTGGCGCCAGTTTTTTCGGTTCCCGAGCATCCGACAAAACCAATAATGCACGCCTCATTATCCCTGTCATTGCGCACGGACTTGCTCGAGCATCACCTTCTTTTAAACTTGAGGTCATCAGGGCCATCGAGGATGATCTGGCTCTAGCGGAACCCACTTATATTAATTTGCAGGAACAATTCAAGAAGCTCGTTTATAGCCCTCTTGGAACAACCGCAGACAAGCCCTCTAGGACCTACAAAATTGTGGTTATTGATGCTGTCGATGAATGTGTTAACCTTACAGTCGTCTCGTCATTGATTGAAGTCATCCTTCAATGGACCTCTGACATTCCTCTGAAGATAGTCATTGCCAGCCGTGACGAAACTCCAATTCGGAATGCATTCTTTTCAAGACCTGAATTGCTGAATGCATTTTATCTACATGAGGTTGAGAAGGATGTGGTCAAGGATGATATTAAACAGTATATCACAAAGTCCTTGGCTAGCATACAGCAGCGCTACCTGGGGCAATCTTTGGATGGATGGCCATCACAGGCTGAGTTGTCTGCTCTCTTTGATCTTTCTGGCACACTTTTCATCTATGCAGCAACTGCTATTCGTTTTATAGATGATGAAGGCTACCAGGATCGTCTTTCCATCATGATTCATGCAGAGTCAAAGTCTATGAGCAATTTACCAACAGCTGAGATAGTTGGTCTATATGGATGTATTGTGGACCAGGCATTTAAATCCAGGTTGTCTCTTGAAGTTGAAAGGATGACCAATGCCTTGGCTTCTGTTATATTTCTCAGAAATCCACTAACAATCCAAGGCATTGCATCTTTATTAGGAATGGACTTCTCTCATGTTTCAAACTCATTGTCATGTATGAAATCCCTGATTTTGGTTTCTACCAATAAAAAAGCTGCAGTTGCTCCCTTTCATGCCTCATTCCCCAACTTTATAACAGATTCCAAACGCTGTTCACCAGAGATTTGCCCTTTATTTCCTGCACTGGTTGCTTTGAAGGCCTATGAAATGCTAGCAATTAAATGTTTGGAGCATATGAACAACTCTCTGAAGTATAATCTATGTAATATTCCAGAAGAGTTGATTATATCACATCCAGAAAAAACCAATTCCCTAGAGAATATTAGCAAAATATCTGAAGCACTCAAATACTCATGCCTCTATTGGGCTTCTCATTTAGCAGAGTTACAGACACCTAGCAGTGATCTGATTCTCTCTTTGCACTTTTTTCTCCACAATCATCTTCTGCACTGGATGGAGTGCTTGAGCATAGTGGGTGAGCTACAGGCAGGTCTGAAGTCTCTTGGCCATGCCAGCAATGCTTTATTAGTAAGTACTTCACTGAAATGAAAAATACTTTGCTGGGACTTATAATGTGCTAATTGGCAGCACCTCAAAAAAGAAAATATTCAATGCAATGACCTTCAATTGCTTATTGATGATGCACATCGATTTCTGCAAATGAATTTTGAGGCCATCCAGAAACATTGCATGGAAATTTATCAGTCTGCATTTGTTTGGATTCCAAAAAAATCACTAATGCAAAAGATGTATGCTGCAAATATCAAAATGCCTAAACTGATACTTGGATTATCTAATTCATGGGGCCCAATAGAGCTTGTTATGCAACATAGGTCTGAGGTGATGTCTGTTGCATTCTCCCAAGATGGCAGTAGAGTGGTCTCTGGATCAGATGACACAGTCTGGATCTGGAATGCAACAACAGGTGAGGTAGAGGCTGAGCTAAAGGGGCACATAAGTAGGGTGAGCTCTGTTGCATTCTCCCAAAATGGCAGCAGAGTGGTCTCTGGATCATATGAAAACATAGTTCTGATCTGGAATGCAACAACAGAAAAAGTAGAGGCTGAGCTAAAGGGGCACACAGAAGCAGTGAACTCTGTGGCATTTTCCCAGGATGGCAGCAGAGCAGTCTCTGGATCAGATGACAAAACAGTTCTGATTTGGAATGCAACAACAGGAAAGGTAGAAGCTTAGCTGGAGGGACACACAAATGCAGTGAATTCTGTAGCATTTTCCCCAGATGGCAGCAGAGTAGTCTCTGGATCAAATGACAAAACAGTCCAGGTCTGGAGTGCAACAATAGGCAAGATTGAGGCTGAGCTCAAGGGGCACACAGATAGGGTGGACTCTGTGGCATTTTCCCAGAATGGTAGCAGAGTAGTCTCTGGATCAAGTGATGAGACAGTCCGAATCTGGAATGCAAGATAGAAGTTGAGCTGAAAGAGCACACAGGTTGGGTGATGTCTGTAGCCTTTTCCCAGGATGGCAGCAGAATGGTCTCTGGATCAGCTGACAATATAGTCAGGATTTGGAGTGCAACAACAGGAAAGATAGAGGCTGAGCTGAAAGGGCACAGAGATTGGGTGAACTCTGTGGCATTTTCCCAGGATAGCAGCAGAGTGGTCTCTGGATCAGATGACAACACAGTTCTGATCTGGAATGCAACAACAGGAAAGGTAGAAGCTAAGCTGGAGGGACACACATATGCAGTGAACTCTGTAGCATTTTCCCAGGATGGCAGCAGAGCAGTCTCTGGATCAAATGACAACACAGTTCTGATCTGGAATGCAACAACAGGAAAGGTAGAGGCTGAGCTGAAAGGACACACAGACCAGGTGATGTCTGTAGCCTTTTCCCAGGATGGCAGCAGAGTAGTCTCTGGATCAGCTGATGAGACAGTCAAGATTTGGAGTGCAACAACAGAAAAGATAGAGGCTGAGCTGAAAGGGCATACAGATTGGGTGAGGTCTGTAGCATTTTCCCAGGATGACAGCAGGGTGGTCTCTGGATCAGATGACAAGACAGTTTTGATCTGGAGTGCAACAACAGGAAAGATAGAAGTTGAGCTGAAAGGGCACACAGGTTGGGTGATGTCTGTAGCATTTTCCCAGGATGGCAGCAGAGTAGTCTCTGGATCATATGACAACACAGTCCAGATTTGGAATGCAACAACAGGCAATGTAGAAGCTGAGCTGAAGGAGCACACAAATGCAGTGAACTCTGTAGCATTTTCCCAGGATGGCAGTAGAGTGGTGGTCTCTGGATCATTTGACAAAACAGTCCTGATTTGGAATCCAACAACAGGTGATTCTGAAGTAATGACTACTCCCACTATGATCTTGTCTGATTCCAGTGTTGTTAACAGATTAGGGGATAAATTCCATATCATCTGTCCACTGCAACAACTTATCCCTACTCCATATATGCTTTCAATATTAGATGATCAACAATGGATTGTGGGTACACTTCATGGCTGTTGGATTCCTTCTTCTTATCGCAACTATACTTCATTCTCATTTTCTGGGAACAAATTGTGTTTAGGGTATGGATCTGGCAATGTTGTAATTTTGAATATAATATCTTTGGTTGCAATGTAGGCATTCCAGTGAATCCAGTCATTGTGCCACCAAAAATGGTTTAGTAGATATTATATCTAGTGATTTCTTGATGACTTTTTTATATAAGTAGTAAGTTCTATGCAGAAACAAGACATCATTCTCAGGAAAGTAAAACACAGAGTAGATGTAATACTGTCAACACATACTAATTACATGTGTGTTACACAGAGTCTCTGCTTTAAGTCTGATTTTCCATTCTTTACCTTAGTCTTTTCCCTTGTACCTTGTACTTGCCATGGATTACATGCATGTCCTTTTCCCCAGTCAGAACCCACCTGAGGACCAACAACACTGGCAGGTTGGCATTGGTCCTTGGAGACCAAGTAACTCAGGAATGACCATCAGCTCATTTTTGAGGAGGAACCATTGACATGCTTGTAATCACCTTCACACACCTGTATTTGTTGGGGATGCTGGAGTTGGGTATCAGTATCCAATGCTGTGGTCTGAAAGCAGTGGTTTGGGGGCCAGATACAAAGAAGTGCATCCTGAAGTCATTGGTAGAGACACCATTGTTTCCATGATTCCCCCAAGAGAGAGTCGGCTCAGAGACAACCTAATCTCTACATAACATGTGCATGGTATGGGCACATAGTATAAAACTACATAATGGGTATACAAACAAGTCCTCAAACCAAAGTCCCAACTACGCATGACTCCACTCCTCCCATAATAAGCCACCTCACCTCATCCCACCCCCAAGCCCCTCAAAGAACCCCCTCGTCTTCCTAATATCTGGACACACCGCCAACCTCACCTTCTCCGTCTCCCTCACGACCCTCCTCCCCGACCCCTGCCCAAGCTCCAACCACGCATTAATCCCCAACCTCATCCCACTCTCCTTAAATACCTTCGCCAACCTATCACGCTGCAACGACCACTTGAGCTTGCGCACAGTAGGGAGCAACGAGCGCGCAACGTTGAGCGAGGAAGACTCAACGTCGGGGTAGACGTGCGCCGTGTATAGAGTACGGAGGGAGGCGTTTATAGCGCTCGAGGAGTTGGGGTTGGGTAAACCAGCACCGGCGGTGCGTCGACGGAGTTGCGAGGAGAGCACATTCGATGCCAAGCGCAAGGAGAGCGAACGGCCGTTCTCGTATTGCCTGACCGCCTATACGAACACCAATGAATCACACGCCAAAAAACCCATCAATATCATAACAACTCTTAAAAATGTAAAAAAGCAAACATACGCTCAACGAATAAAAATAAGCGCCTACCCTCCACCTCCTCTCCAGATCCAACCCGCGCATCACCCCCCTTCTCACAAGATCAATCACAGTAGGTCTCAACGCATGCCCCTGCGGACTCTTCCCAAACAAATAATGATTCACGCGTGACGGCGAAACGACGCGCAGCCGATGAGTATGCATCACAGCGTCCGTCGTCAATGGCACAAGAGACGGCGCGACCTGCGCGAGGAGAGCCAGGTCCGGCAGGTCCAAGTACGAAACTGTGTATTACAGATATAAATACTAAATCAGCCCACGACAAGGTTACGAACGCGACATGGGAGAACACGCACGTATATGAAGCAGTATCTCGGGCGGGAAGGAGAGCAACCCACCGGCACTGGTTGATCCTACTGCCTCTGGTATCATCGAGCCCGCTTCAACAAGGTACGAGTCAAGTTCACTGCGTCTAGCAGCGTCTTCGAGCATCGCAGCACGAGAATCAAGAAACAGGTCGTGTGGGATACAAGCAGCAGTGCAGCACACGCCGCAGCGGCGCAGCGTCGTTGCCTGTCGTCACGTATCTATTTTGGGACATCACGTGGGAATCTAATCATTCCTCCAAACATAGACTGTTTGGCACACATTGGCACAGGCAAGAAGACGACGAAGCCAGACCAGAACCGCCTCGAAGGGCAGAGAAGGGTGCAAACGGCTGCATTTTTTGAAAGGATAGGAGTTGATAGTAGAAGACCAAAAATGCGAAAGCAAAAAGTGGTCATGTGTACCTCGGAAATAAATAAAAGAACGATAGAAGACGCCCGTAAACCTGGAACCCAGCGAAGATATCCTCCCTAGGGCACCATCTATGTCATGGGAACGTATCTGGTACTAATGGACTAAACGGCAGGAAAATAAGGTGGACATGTCTATGCATAACCTAAAACGAAGTAACCTCTAACCAAAACCCTGTTATAGAAAAACAAGGAAATAAAAGGGAAGGTACAAGTAGGTAGTACGTATAATACAGCTGCGAAAAGAGAACATTTATTTTTACAAGGGTGGATTGGAAACTAATGACTGAAAGCTATACTGATAGGGCAATGAAGAAAGGCAAGACAGGAATAGCAATGAGATGTAAAGAGGTATATTCATACCTCAACAGAATGAATGGTCTGGCTTCCAAAAAGAAAATGCGACGGATCCAGGTATAGAAAGGTGAAAGAGTGATTGGATTGAGACCATCGAGTGGTAGAGTTGAGTCGTCGACGATACAGAAGCCTTGGTGCTGCTCGGGTTACATCGTAGAGGTGGCTTGCTCAACGTCGACCCGGATGCCTCTCACAATCGAATGATTGGACTCCTCTATGCTGGGTGTGGGCGATCTTCGCCCTCCTGGCCTGAATCCCATCTCCAGAGAATCATAAGCTGGAGCAGGACTGCCACGGTGACGGCCAAATCGACGACCTTCGTCCTCGGGCAGTGGCTCGCCGTCGTCGCCCCCAATAGCTGTGCTAAGGTTTCCGAGGTCCATGCCTAGTCCCAGGCGGATGTCCTCCATTTCTACAACATCTCGCTCGAGGTCGAGATCCATATGGTCCGGATGGATGCTACCCAGTGTGGTGAGAACGACATTAGAGCTAATCGTACTAACAACACCGCGCGTGCGATAGCGGCTGCCGCCCTTGCTCCGGTGGCCAGGTGGGGTGTAAGGTGATCCATGTTGAGTCATTGACTTTGTGGTGAATGCCGCAATGCCAGTTCCTTCGGAATGGGAGACAGTTTCGGACCCGCGTTCTCGAAGGTCAAGAATCTTAGAAGTAGGGTTCAGAATTTAAATTGGACATCGAATATATGCATACCAAACGACAGGCTAGGACAGGCCCAAGCATGACACTCAACGGAATGTTGATGGCCGAGATGACCTGGCGCGGTCTGTTAGAAGAAAGCGGTTAGAAGACCTCAGATGCATATAATAACCGAGATAATGGCGTACTGCAGATAAAATATGCCATTGATCTGGGGATATGAGTTGAGTTAAACTTCGGCAAATAAAATGCTGCCTGAGGACCTACCAAATTGGCGATGGAAATCAAGATATAGTAGAAGACACCTGGTCGATAAATTCTGTGAGCGAATACAACCGGCGGCAAAACAAAAAAAAACGCACCCTCGCGAAGGAAAGTTTGAATTAAACGACTGTTCGGTCCACCGTTACGCCTTCTGATGTTAAAGGCTTTCCACACCGTCATGGTGGTTATCATGGTATCAAAAAGGAGAGGCGCGATCTACGAAAATAAAATCAATAAGAGGGGATTCTACAAGTTCTTATCATCGAAGGCTTACAAAGAAGCCTAATTGGAAGGACAACGTTAGCATATATTTAAGGAGCAAAGTCAGATCCAAACTGACCGAGCAAATGGGCCGAGTGCGGTTTTGACATTGGCAAGCAGGGGCCTTTATCCTGTAAGAGTCGTGATCAGTTGTGGTTTAAAATGAAATGAAAGAAGTTAAGTACTCACAAATGGCGGTTTAAAGAAGGGAAGCACTAAATTAAATGCGCGTTTTTCAATCAGAAATCATGAAAATGCCGGAGGAAACAGTGACATACGCAACATTTGGGTGGTGTCGACATAGAGCTGATAGGCCACCATTCCAGACAAGGCGGAAAGCAAGAACATGAGGACATATACGTTTCTGCTAAAAAATGCGTATGTGCGGATCAAGAGAACGGCTGGTAAGAGGTAGTTTAGCTTGGATGAAGACTCTTAGGTAGAGCGGATAAACCCACATTCAGACCCCACTTGATTCCACATGGCAAGGGCCACGGGGATCTATAGAGTAAGACTAGGTTAGGCCGTGCCCACTGTGTTGGATGGTACGAGAACGAGCCTTGTAAATGCGCTCGCAAGTCGCCCTCGGATGATCAACGACGAAACAGTAGAGCAAGTAGGGTACGACGGTGATAACCCAGTAACTGGAGACGCTCGCGTTATGTAAACGAAAGCCAAGAGATTGCATCACCTTACCGGCAGAAGAGATAGGCCATTTTAACAGGAGTCCAGTGCGTTCTCCATACCTGTAGAAGGGGTGAGAAGAATGTCGGCAAATGGTATGACAAGACTAGAATGTACAAAGCGGTATTCTCTGGGGAGACTGATGATCCAGTCCCATAGAACTACGGCATCTAAGAGGTCAAAACGACGTGCGTCAGAAAGCGAGAAACAGAGAAGTAGCGTGTGGGTTACACATGGCTATAAAATCCTCGGATGAGTTCGTGGTAGCAGTACAGGTGAGGTCAAGGATACGTACCACAAAAGTATACTTGAGTGACATAGATGAAGTAGTCCGCGGTGGCGAGCTCAGCGGGAGACTGGGCGTCCATGTCGCGGGGAACGGCGAGATGGAGGGGAAAGAAAGAGACGATGATGGGTGTGTGGAAACAAGAGAGACAAGAAAAGGGAGAGTTGAATCTGGGAGATACTAAAGTAACGTCACAACAGACATTACACAAACTCTGGAAGAAGCAATTCCTCATCCATATCCAGACAGAACCCAGCAACGCCGCTGGCTTCTCTTCTCATCCGGTCCTAAAACATTGACCCTCCGCCGGGTATTCACATTCTAGTTCAGAATCAAACTATCGCGGAACAGCGTTGCCACAGTATTCCATATTATATATATTATACACTGCGGCCATACGGCGCGAGTCTGCATCGTGCATACCCAGTGATCAACCTAAACCAGCCGGATGATTCAAGACGGTCAGTCTTCGAGGAAATAATCATAGTTAGACGCATCTACCCATCGTTAGTCCAGTTGATATCCTTGAAGGTGATCATCGTAAAGGTGTGTAAACGCGAAAACGCGTACGTGATCATCCGCGCTGTGGGACACGTGACACTCATTCCGATTCTTGACGCCGAAACCCGACATCTCCGCCTTGGTTCTGCCAAAATGTCGTCGCAGGTGCAGAACCTGTCCTTTAGGAGACCCACAAATGAGCCTAAAACACCAAAGGCCGCTCTGGCAGCGCGGCATACCGGTATCCTGCAAGACCAGCTCCGAAGGTATAATTCAACTGTTATGCCTATTTCCTCATGCTTATCACCCATGCAGAGCTCAACGACGACCATGGGTTCCATCCTTCTCGCTCGCTGTGCGCCTTCTCTTCCTAGTACGGATATCTGGTGCAATGTACTCCAACATCAGCGACTGCGACGAAGGTCCGAGCACACTCGATTCGCTGTCATGGTACTCATACCATTTGAATCATAGTGTATAATTTCTGGGAACCATTGCATTTCCTGGACCAGGGATATGGATTCCAGACCTGGGAACTGTCGCCAACGTATGCCCTTAGAAGCTGGGCGTATATTCTCCTCCATTACATTCCTCCTCGCATCGGAAGGGTGATACTCGCTGGTGACAAGGTATGTCGCAATCATCGAATTGGTTCCTCGCGTTAATGTAGCAACTGAAAAGCGTGCCGCTTTCTTTGCTGTTCGTATATTTTTGGCCACAATCTCCGTCCTGGTCGAGGCAACTCTCTTCAGGAGCATTGCGGATAGAATTAATGATCGCGTTGGACGATACCATTTCTTCCTAATGTTCTTCAGCGCCGGCATGTGGAATGCTTCTACAGGTGTGTCTGACCCCAATTCTTTTCTCTCTAATTCATCTAACAATAATTTTGCAGCTTTTCTTCCTTCCACATTCGCCATGTACACAACAATGCTGGCCTGTTCCTACGCGTTCACACCGACAAGCACGAAAAACAAGCACCGCACCCTCGCTGCCACTTCGCTATTTGCAGCTGGTGGGATCATTGGTTGGCCATTCGCCTTGGCTCTTGCCATTCCTTTTATCTTTGAAGAATTATTTGTCTTTGGCGCCGATGTCGTTCCGCCTGAAGCACGGCGCTCCTGGATGGCCAAGCGCTTTACCCGGTTGCTTATTGCTGGTCTCATGGCCTCCCTTATTTTTGTATGTCTAAAGCGCCCATACTGCTTACACTCAACTGATCCAGTCCCTCTCTAGATTCCGGTCCTCGGAATTGACAGTCTGGCCTACGGAAAAGTCACCATTGTCCCATGGAACATCATTCGCTACAACATTTTCGGTGGCTCTGAACGTGGTCCTGAGCTTTACGGAACGGAGCCCTGGAACTTTTACCTCAGAAATCTTGTTCTCAATTTCAACCTTATCCCAGGCCTCGCTTTGTTCTCTATTCCTGCTTTGGTCGTAACATACTTCGTGGACCGTCACCGCCTCGGCTCGTACACCCCATCCGCAAACCAGAGCTCGCCGTTTACACTTCTGGCTCTAAGGCTTGCTCCATTGTACCTTTGGATGGGAATTTTAACGTTGCAACCCCACAAGGAGGAAAGATTCATGTTCCCGGCCTACCCCCTGTTATGCTTTAATGCTGCAGTGAGCTTGTACCTCTTGCGCGGGTGGATGGAGGTTGCCTTCATAAAAATCACCCGATCACCTTACAGGGTCTGTGTCTTAATCTCTCAACACCCTCAACCTTCTAACTAACCAATGGAACTGAAACGCATAGGCTTCTCAGTCCTTAATCTTCAGCAGCTTCACATCCTCGTTCATTGTCGGCACATCCTTCATCTCCCTCATGCGTATATTTGCGCTCTGGCACTATTATCACTCGCCTTTGTCTGTTGCGTTCGAGTTCCAAACTGCCGAAATCCCACGGCTTCTCAATGTCACTGGTCTTCTTCCCATGTACCCGTCTGGTACCCAGGAAGAGGACAAACCGCGCATCGATCTTTCGCCTGTGAAGGAGTTTGATCTTAAACTCTGCATGGGCAAGGAATGGCACCGTTTCCCTGGAAACTATCTCATTCCAAACGGGATCAGTGTAGAATTCGTGAAGAGCGAATTTGATGGTCTGTTGCCCAGCCATTTCGAGGAGAAGTTGACTTCGGAAGATCAATCGCATGGGCAAGAGGCTATTGTGAACCTTTCGAAGAAATGGTGGTTGAGGCCTCAGACGACATACGTCCCCAGTGGCTTGAACGACCTCAACAAGGAGGATGCGTCGCATTATGTATGTCGTGTTTTCGTTCCTTCCATCGACCATGGCACGCATCTTAGATCCTTATGCTAACCTAACTTTACTCTTTTGCGTGCAGGTTCCAGTCGAAGAATGTGACTATTTAATCGACCTCGACTTCCCACTTCATCCCATTACCTCGACCTTGGAGCCACGATACGCAACAATGACGGATACGTGGGAGAGGGTATCCTGCTATCCCTTCCTTGATGCACGCCATTCGTTCCTTCTGACACGCACCTTCTGGTTGCCGGGAAAGAGGTGGCAGAGTCACAATGAATTTGGCGATTTTTGCCTGTTGAAGAATAGGAAGAGGGTGGAGGAAAAAGAGATTGAGGTTGCGAGGAGAGTTGGCGGCCTTGATTAATCAAAATGGGTGGGCGACGATAAATAATGTATCTACTAGAAAAGTGAAAGTATACTAATAACTTATAGATATCAGGGAGAAAGTTTCTTTTACCGGTCATCTTAAGTAACGTTTCGGAGGGAGACTCAGGGAGTTGGCTTGTTTGCAAGTGATTGGCACCAACCTGAAGCAGTCCGCCACCTTCAAAGTTCGTGCTCAGAGCCTCAGGCTCTTCCGATCTTAACTCGCTTTACTCCAATTCATGGTTACCATGGATGACTTTCCTGAGGATGACTTTCTTGACGATCTCGAACTTCCCATCTCTCCTACCGCGTCTACATTTGACGCGCTGGAGACCCCAACTCCGAGCCAGCTGTCCTTTGCTTGGTCTTCAGACGAGATTCCTATCCTGTTATATGATGACGGATACGTCGACGAGGTCTCTACCTTGCGCATGTCAACCGCCACTGCTGGTGGCAATCGGGAAAGTTCTATGACCCTGCGTGGCGCTCGGTTGTCCTATGGCCCTCACGATAGGATGTCCGTGTATAGAAGATCCCAGGCTTCTATGGTGGACCTTCCGGGTTTGAATGCGCTCGAGAGCTCCAACACCATATGTTCTGTGGGTACGTTTGGGCCGAAGCGGAAAGAACCAAGCAGACTGGACGAACCCCGTGTGTCTGGTCATCGCAGTGCACTTCCGGGACCACCTTCGCCCACCACTGTTTCTCCACCACCAACTTCAGCCCCTAGCACAGAGTTGGAAAAGCGGTCAAGTACCGTTTCTCGACGGAGATCTTCAACTCAAACCCTCTCTGGTGTTTTCGCTAATCCTACCGTCTTGGTGACCACGAAACGGGATTCTATATTAGTACCCAACCCTCGTGACTCGGCACAATTTTCTTTGGACAGCACTGAGACGCCGTACGAAGATCTATCTGTGGAGATTGATGACGGCTCGTTTACTTGTCGTACCCCTGAGAAACCCCAAGTATCGAGGACCACCTCATGGATTTCAACTCGCGACTGGGACTGTCAACAATACAAGGAGTATATTTCCCGAGAGGATCAATCCCGAACCTCTCCCTCCGTTCGTGTTCTGGAAGATCACTCGCAAGGAACGACCCCACCTCAACCAGTTACCCCACCGCGTCGTCGAATCCTTAATCCACACAACACCTTGACTAAACCGCGACCTCTTCCAATTTCTCACGAAATAGTTGATCCAGAAGTACCCTTTCCATCACCAAAAAAGCTTATTCGACAAGCCAGTGATGTCGACTGGCTCCAAGACATCACTGTCCAATTTCTTGTTGATCAGGAAGGCTTTCGTGCTGCCCAGCCCAACTTCAGATTTGCAAGGATCGCGCGCCTGCGCTCCTCTCAACAATCCAGGTCTCCAGACACGGTTATGGCGCAGTTCCGCCCCATCATCCGACAGGCTTTCCACTTTCATTATGCCCCATTCGAGTCTCCTCCTGTTCTTCGGCGGGTTACTGTCAACGACGACGAGACACACGACTACGTCTCTAAGCAGGCCTATTTGACTACGAAGACAAATGGGGTATACGTTCTATATGGGCATGAGATGTCGACGACAACCCATGATTCCGAGGCCTCGAAGTTGTACTGGCAGTTCGAGTACTTGGTCGACGATCGCTTGCTAGACGGGTCTGGGAGGATAATGGAAGGCGAGAAGATCTTGACACCTCTGACATTCTCTTGCACTCCTTCACTCCTTAGCCCTGGCCAAGGGAGGAGGAACAATATCATGCACATCTTCAAGAAGGGCGTGGCCCCGAAATTAGTCTCTGAGAAGCTTCAAGCGCCCGGCACCGCTCGTCCCCAAAATGGCGCCGGAAACGCAGGAATATTGGCATCTTCACAGACGGACGCACATATATCCCATTTTTTCTCGTCCAAAGGTCATACTTGGAACCTCCACAGGCGTGGTCAATCGCATGGGGTCCGGAACGCCGAACCACCGACGCCCCAAGCTGTTCAGCCCTCTCCTGCATCGGAGCTTCGGCGAACTGAGCACAGGCTTCCTCGACGTCGACGAGCTTCTTCTGCGGACGAGAACCATAAGCCAGCTGTACAGCCTCATGGGATCTCTGACGATCGTCACCACGTATACTCGGCCGGTGATGCGCAAATATCAATCCCTCTTGCCCAACATATCGTCCCTCCTGCGAAATTGACAGAATTACTAGGAAGTGCAGTTGAAGGATCGACACGCGATAATTCCCCACTCAGCAATAAGCACGATACAGGAGGGTTCGTCCCATTAACACCTAGGCCCCGACACACACATACGAAACTTGCTGAACCTGTACGAAAACATTGATACATCGGCTATTAGACATCTCAAGAACCTCGAGGGTGGGTATAGATACTGTTGATCTGTTGGATAATACGACATATATTCCACTGTGCTCAGGATTTTCGCTCAAAGTTCATGTCTTCTTGAATTCAGAGTCCATTCCAATGTATTTAAACCAATGCACCAAATCTGTGCTCCAGAAGGCATCTTTCTCATGAGAAAGATGATAAATACGAAAACATATGTGATTGACAAGGCTGCATAAGAGAAGCTATCGAGGAAAAAAAAGAGTCGAAGGTATATCAGTACAACTCGCTACATATGGTTCCCGAAGGAATGAATCCAAAGACACAAGTACAAGAGACGAACACATTATTATAACACATAGATCAGCTTTCAATGGCAATTTGCGTGAGTTCCGTTCGTATTATTCTCGTTCGTAGTCCCATTTCCGAAAGCAGGAACACTGAGATGATCTTTAATACCTGGAACGTCCATGCTGGGATTGGCCTTGAAGAAGGAATTCGGTTTGAAGGTGACGCTCAGGTTCTCCACTGGCATTCTGTGCACGAATAATGCGTGAAAAAAAAAAAAAAAAGAGGACGGTTAGAGTTGATGTCAAAAATGGGAGAACGACTTACACCGGCCAATCTTCCGGTCGGGGAATGTGAGTAGTCCCTGAAAATATAAGAAGTTATCAAACCAAGTTTTGGAGATATTTATGGCAACTGAGTGCTTACCGACGGTGACGAACACCAAAATGTCTTCATCTTCGACTGGCTTCTGTCCCTCGACCCAAGACCCAACGGAATCTTCAGGTTCTTCCTTGGTTTGAGGGACGTACTTACCTGCAGGCCACATCCTCACAGTGCCAGTATCCTCTCCCTCAACATCACGACAAACCCAGAGCGTCTTCTTCAAAAAAGCAGCCCTCTTCGCGGCCCAACCGTCAGACTTGGTCATCATGGGGGTAGCCCCTCCTTTCACCCCAATGCTATAACCAACGTCATTTCCTGAACTATAATGTTGCCTTCCCTTGTTGACGATGCGCCACCTGCGCTCCTTCTGGTAGTCGTAGTCACGTCCCGCTTCGGTCTTGATGATGGTGTCCTTGGAGGTGAATCCGTTTCCGGCAAAGTTTTCCTTGGATCCGGTGAGTGCTTCGAGAGGAATGACATCAGACTCGATAACCGTGTTATTTATGCCATCGACCATAGGGTCAACCCGGATGCTGAACATATGTTGGTGGTAATGCGCGTTGACATTCGGGGCGACCAATGTGCCGTAGGGAGTGGGCTCTCCGTCCTTGTTGACATAGACCGACAAGATACCAGTGAGGCGGATCTCAAACTCGATGCTCCCATCCTGGTAGAAGTGGTAATTCCAGATATACTCTGCGAGGATTAATTTTACAAGTCCCTGGTAATACAAAGGAACACCTACCGTAGTTCGCGAGAGTGCACACCATGCTGACTACGAGCCTTCTCCTTCTCACGGTTTGCGACCTCCCATTGGGTCGGTAATCGGTGTGTTTCCAGAGGACTCCGGCGTCTTCCTCGTGGATGCAAATTACGTTCTTGATGACGAATGCACTTCCGTCATGGGCAATGAACGAGCCAGGCTAAATCATTTGAGGTGTCAGAGATAAGTAAACCCTGGATGAATGGCATCTTTTTAACGAACCAGATAGTGAATTTGCCCCAAGCAATCACAACCGAGGGACAGCTCATTGGCCATGGTGCCCATTCCATATTCACCCCTAAAAACAAAATTAGATCATTATCCGACTCTCGAAATTTAACGTACGAATCGAAGGCAAATTTCCTGGGATGTGGCGATTCCGGAGCACCATATGGGACAACCATTTCTGCTAAGGATAAGCGATACAGGATCGGTCTTACCTCGCCATGGTCGTTATATGTGATTGTGGACAAAGCAATACCCTCCCGGTGGGTAAATGCTATTCGAACTCGAATTCAGCACTGGAGTTGGTTTTCGCAAGGTGGGGAGAGGCTCACCGATGTGCATCTTCCAGTTCTGCCACTCCAAAACGTGGCCATCCATCTTGAAGCTCACACCTTCCGGTTGTACTACATGGAGGGGCTTTACATCTTCTCTCGGGTGGTAGCCTCCTTCTTCGGTCTTTGCCATTAAGTCTGGAAGGAAATCCCAGGCCTTGCGAGGCGGGGGGATACGCTCACGCTCTGCGGCAGCCAAAGAATCCGCGGAGACAGGGGGCGGTACCGTACTCTGAGCGCTTAATTTCGTTGAGCCATCCTCATCTCGGGTATAGTGCCCCGGGAAGTCTTCAGAAAATTCCCATAAGTGAAAGTAGAGAACTCGTGACAAAATGGGGTACTAACCAACGTGAAGTAACTCCTCCGAGTGAGCGTCGACCACGGGTATGAAGTCCTGATGGATCAGTTACTAAGGCTGGCATTTCCAAAGACTTTCGAAAAAAAAGCATACCATTGGGTGAGCGTACAAGTTATCGTGTTCCGAGAACCGGGCAAAAACGAGTGCCTGTTGTACACGGCGCTGTTGTGGGAATCGGTCGTCATAGCCAATCGACCAGCCATCGCAGAAAATTTGTTCAGGCAATACACCTAAAATAACGAATTAATTGTTTTCTTGTTAATTGGTGAGTGAGGTCGGTGCTCACCAACATCCTTCGCCAGCTTCTGAATCGTCGGGTTGTTCTTAACCACAATTTCACAGGCGATCAGCTCTTCAACGGATATTTGGGGGTGTACTTCTGCAGGAAGCAGAGACAATGTTTCCAGTTCCCACTTGCCTGCATTATTCAGAGCGAGAACCGCATTGTAGACGCGGCTGTGCAGCAACATGTCAGACCATTGTAACAAGAAAGCTACACAGCGACGAACCCTTTGACGACGTCGAGAAACTATTGGGTCAGTGGGTTTCGTACATTTCCCAAGCTATGAAATGAATTAAACTCACATCAACTTCTGCTTTCCTGATAATGGGTACAGGTTCCTCTGGCTTCGCACCAGGACACAAGGGAATACCAAGATACGCCAAAACAGCCTTCTTGGGTGGTGCAAGATGAGAACACGTAATGAATTTGACTGCTTTTATTTCGGTCTTAGCAGCTATATAGTGTCGGATTGCCAAAGAAATTGCTGCAATCTACGGTAGTCATATCGTTATCTCAGGCCGACGGTGATGTGAGGCGGACATACCTCATCAGGAGTTAGTGGGTCCAATGGATGCTTGAATGCAACCGGGACGCGCTCCAGTTTGTCAATGATTTGGACACTGGGTGCTCTCCCAGATGCAGCTAGGGTCGTCACTGCGGTTCCGTCTGGTGCCATGCTTTAGAAATTAGTGCGTCTCGCAGGTGGGAGGGTAATAGCGATTAGCGCCGCTGAAGATCCGGGTTATATATACCTTCTGGGCAGTTATTGATGCCTCGAGGCAAATGCAGTTTCGTACGAATGGAAAAGAAGGGTTTGTCTAGATACCCAGGGAGATTGGTGTGCCGGGTATGTAGGTTCACCTGATCGAGAAGCACTCGATCGGACTCGCACGTCTCCGAGATTGCGATAAGACAAATGACCGCCATAATTAATCCACATCTTTGACTATAAATCTAACGGGCCAACGAACCCAGAGGGTTCTGCATGCAGACAGTGAAATACTTTTACAGGTTTTGAGCAAGTTTTGAGTGCAAAAGATTATCAATTCAATCCCAGTCACTGTCGAAAGTTCCCGGTAAACAAAACAAACATAAGTTAACGCCACCCAAGTAGCATGCCACCTTCATCCATATGCGCTGTCGTGCGAAAAAAAGCACAAAAACAGAAATGGCTATGGACTTACTCACCCCTATCGGACATCGTGGCTCGGAAATGCTGAGATTGTTCCCTCTCAGACTCCTTGGTGCGCCGTTAACAGTCGTAGATAATGCTGATATCTGACCATGGCTTTACGAGCTTGCGTCGATGCGATACGGAGTGCTTCCGTGATCCACGCCGCACGGGTAAATCCCTGAACGCATGCCCAACGTATGTGGCAGGAGTGACTAGTGATGCAGGTACATGACTGATTGGGCATGTGAGTAGGATCAAAGAAGGGTTTGGAAGGGATAGAAATCACGAAAAGAGGTGGGTGTTGAATCAGAAGCGTCGAGAGCCTTGCGACTTTAAGCGATTTTAGCACGACGGAGAGGGTCGACAGAAGGCGTCGAGCGGATCCCATAAAAGCCACCAGAGGTCGATAAGAGAACACGGAATTCTCGGAAAGGAGATGAGTAACGAGTAAATAACGGCAAGCACTGTGCGATTTGGGGACCTTGCTACGTAAACTTGACCTACTAAAAACGTATCAGAGATGATCCTCTTGAAGATGAAGAAGTTCAATAATGTGAAGCAGTTACTGAAGGCATTTTGAGGAGTGCCGAGACCTGTACATCGCGTCGTCTGAGATGGTGAATAGAAGCTTGTTGGAGGTTTGTTGCAGCCAACTGCAACATCCATCGCCAGTTCCTCAATTGCTGCTCAATTGTCATAGACAGTCTATTTAGGAAACACGGCATCTAGTTTTTGGCTTGAGTGACTTCCGCAGTTTGCCTCTTACCTCTATGACAAGCGCTGCTTGCCCGATGTAGGTTGGGAGTAAGCCCTGTTACCGGTCCGGATCGCATATCCCCGCTGTCAAACATTCACCGGCAGAGGGTGGGGACGAACCTAATGACGTGGCGTAAATGAATTAGGAATAAAAGTGTTGGAGCAGAGAGGAGGACCCGCTTAGATCTCATGCCTCATCGGATGCTCGCTTGGATTAGATAAGGATACCAATCTGAGAGGCCTTTAAATTTTAGGGAGTACTCACGTTTATTAACAATGTGTTATCACTGTTATGTATGTAGAACTTTTATGCTACAATACACAAATTCGAGTGGGCCCGGTCTCACAGATGGATCCTCCTCCCGATCTGGCTGAATGTGATGTCGTTGTCGGCCGCATAGAGCTGGGGCCAACGGGTGGATTCGCTGTGAGAGAAGCCCAATGTGATGTCATGACTTTGGGAGGTATTAGGTGCGGGTTGCGATGGTACGCATGCAGAATTTGAGGCGCCCAGTGGTTTGTACTGGTCTTGCCACGGGGAGTTATTTTCGTCACCCTCCCTCGTGTATATCCACTGAACGATTGCCCACCCCGCGCATCCTTAATTGTGTCGATGACAAGTCGATGAGCATAGTCCCGTTGGCAGTGGACAAGAGGTGTTGTCACGGTGGGTGGATTTCGCCCTCGAGTCGTTGGTAAAACCTGTCGGTGTCTGATCGCAGAAGTCCATTACCGCATGCTCGGTGGCCTACTAGAGCCATTTCGAGTAGCAATGGGGTGTTGGGTAACGTTGATACAGCCCACACAAAGCCCACATCCCTTAAAAAGGGGAGGGGCATCGTGGACAAGGTCATCTATATCAAACGTTGGTACTTGAGAAACACGAATTACATGCCTTTTGTGTTTCCAGCTGTCCGCTGGCAGACGTTTGAACTTGGGGGTGGGAGGAAGATATATATTTGTAACTCCACTCACTATCAAAGTTACTTTCCCACAAGTCTCGCCGTTGATCCCTTGTATTCAACTCGTACTTGCAATTCAGAAGCTGCCTCATTTATAACCATTTCCCTGGCGAACAGAACTTTTGACTGTAGTTCTTCTGCGACATGAGAGGAGGAGTCATGAATCATGATTTACTAGTACAACAATCTTCAGGTCATCGGGAGAATTTCCATTCTTCTGTATGTATGACCTGGATAACACCACCCCATGTTGCTTGGTCAATACACGCAGGCATGTAGATCATCGTACATTGTATTCTATTTTGACGTGGTTCTAAATTCCTACAGCTTTCCACGCAATTCATGGATATCTATGTCAATGATACTTAAAAATACCGCAACGCCGCCACCATAACGACTTACAGCAACGCATATCGATAAGCACATATGCCCTTCGCAATTGCGGCGGTCGGGCACAAATGCTCCGACATCCCTTTATCTTGGAAATGCTCCCATTGTTCCAGAAAGAGTTTGTTTTCGCATCAACAAGACACCTGAAGACATGTGCCTGAGCACTTGTGGGTTTATCGAGAAGGGCCACTGGACTCAGGGAGTCGCAAAGCCACCAAACTCTATAATTACTACTTCCATGTGCTGGGCAAACCCACTCAATTCATGAGTTTGTGCGCAGGGAGGATACTTATAAGAGTAGCAGCCGTCAATTACGCGCCTGGACGCCTTGCCCAACGTTTGTTCAAAATGGGTTCAGCACCGTATTATGGTCCTGACGAATCGCCCTATGACATCTTCTTAGAACGTACCTTTCTTGCTGGTGATCTGCTTTCTGGTGTTGGGTATGGTGAGTGTTACTATGGTATGTCCGAGAACGTAGGAAAAAACCTGACATACACTCGCATTCAGGTATTCAATTGGTTTTATACACATCATGTGCACTATTTTTGTGGGATGTGCGCAAATCGAGAGGGAGACAGTCGATTTTCCTTCTTGGATACATTACCCTTCTCCTCGTCGTCGAGACCATCTTCACCGCCGTACAAGCTCGTACGGTACAGGTTATCTACATCGACAATAGGAACTACCCTGGTGGACCATGGGCCTATTTTCTTGCGACACAGTACCTTCCCATCAACGTCATATTTTATGCCACGCTTTTCGTCCTGACGTTCCTTGCGGATTTGTTAGTGGTGCGTATGTCATGAATATTTCCCTGGTTACCTGCCAAAACTCCAACTATATAGTTGTGGAGATGCTGGGTCATTTGGAGTGGATCCGGAATTGTCGTTGCGTATGCCGTCATCACCTTCCCTGCACTCATGATCTTGGCGTCTTTTGGTGAGTACTTTTCCTTGGAATTTTCTTCCTTCCCTTCACCCATTCCGCATCCCGATAGTGATGGGTACCTTATGGACTCTACAATCTAGCCAACCTGGGCTTTCGTTATACAGTGCCCTCCCGATGGCATATGGGACTTCGTACTACGTTATCTCTCTCAGCGTCAACATCATCCTAACCATCCTTATCACAATCCGATTGTTGATGTATCGTCACCACGTCGCCAGGACTCTTATCAATGACGGACAACACTACTTCTCTCTGGCTACTATCGTGATCGAATCCGCTGCGCTTTACTCTATATTCGCGCTCCTGTTTATCATCACGTATGCTGTCAATAACCCGATCAATCAAATCTTTTTGACCATTGCCTCCTCCTCTCAGGTACGTAAATCGAGTGTATCGAGATTGCACGAGAGCTGATATGTCATCTTCCTTAACGTTGTAGCAAATCGCTGGCTACTTGATCATCTACCGCCTCGCAGAAGGTCGCGCTTGGAACAGAGGGACATTCGCTACCCAGTCAAAATTGCAAACGTTGCAGTTCAGGGGGACAACAGAACTAGAAACAGGGTCTAATCTCGAAACCCCGATGGACGGAGTTCCGCTGGATATGCCGTTTAAACATCATTCGAGAGTCGTTGACCCTACTCTCGTCGTTTCCAAACCGGGCAACGAGGAAATGCAGGTGAACGTCCTGCCTTACTAGCTAGATGGAGTACTGTATCTTTAGACTAAACTTATGTATATTTTGAGTTTTGCGTCACAGCTACGTATTAAATTTTATTCTCGACTTCAAACGCCTATGGGGTATCATTGCAATTGCAACTACTTACAAAAAAGCAAAAGAAAAAAGATTGAACAGCCAATGAAGTATAACTAAGTGACACATGCAAATGGTATAGTAATTAACTAGAGAGTAGGGTCTTGTTTGAATGGTTATAGTACAGAGTTATGAAGAGTAATGATGTGAATGTGGACGTAACCATGCATTGGATATGTGAAAATGCATATATGCGTAGAATAATGAAATTAAAATTGCGAGTTTGCATGTTGAAAAGAAGAATGAGAAGAAAATGATTGTCATCAATGAAAAAAAAGCGTTGGGTTCTATGCGGCGGAAAGAACAAAGAAAAAAGAGACAGTGAAAAGCGCCAGCATGGCAAGAACAAGGTCGAAATTCAACGCCGTCCAGGGCGAGGAGAGGGAGGGGGGTCCAAAGTGTCCCGAGGATATTATGATCATAGGTCTGGAGTCGGTCATAAGATCGTGTAAAGTCGTCCGCGTCCATTCTTCCCTTCTTTCTTGTTCATTTTGGTGTTTTTCTTTTTTTGGGTCAGCGGCCTTCTAACTCCGTCCCCAACCGAGAGCGACAGACGACATGAACGACACATTCATCGACATCCTCCGCATCGACGAAGACAACTTTCTATGACATCCATCACTCGATTCGGGATCGAGCTTGTCCCGCTCCTCTTCATCCTCCTCCTCCTCCTCGACTTCCCCTCGCTGTCGTTCGCCCTCAACTGAACTCGGAGGCGTCGAATCCACCGAACTACTCGTGGTTGTGGTCGTAGTCGTGCGCCCGCTGTTACTCCGACGAGTGGTTGTTTCTGCCTCCGCTGCACTTTGTGTAGCAGCCGGATCGGTCCCAGCAGCAGCAGTACCGCCGCCGGCGACTATGAACGCAGCGTTTCCCTGCGCTCGATTGCATTTGTCTGCGATCCTGCATGCAGCATCTACTGCTTGCTCGACGAATACACGCGAAGACGAAGTGGGTGGGGTATGTGAGAGGAGATCTAGAAGGGGTAGAAGTGAGCGATTCACACGGATGAATAAGCCAGCGCTAGAAAAACAAAAAGCACCAACGTACCTCGATAGAGCAGGACATACCGCATCACCCTCTGCGTCGGCTGGATTGCCAGTTCCCTTACAGCGGATTTACCACGCACACGGGGCGGCCGGGACGTTAGATTCTGGCCGGACGAGGACGAGGGCGAGGACGGCGTCGTCGTCGAGGACAAATCCCTCCCAACAGCATCACTCTGCTCCACTTCAGCCACCTTGTCTACTTCCTTGTTACGCCTCCGCAAAGACCGAGAACCATACACATAACCATATCCATAAATCGACGCCCCTGCTTCGCCAAGAGACGCAACACTAGGCAGGCTCCTCCGCCATGTACGGACTGTGCGCTTCAGAGGGCTGACGGGCGAAGACCCATCTTCCGATTCCACTCCTCCATAACCAGGCGCGTCCGCTGCTGTCGGAGGGGTGGCGGAATCAATAGAAGCCCGGTATCTCGAAAGATTCCGTTTCAGCTTCACGGTCCCACTCTCCTCAACACCACCACCAGCTACAAACCACCCTCCAACCACTCCACACCATCTCACATAAGCACCTTCTACTTCTTCCACGTTCTCCACAAAGGCTTTCGCCACGCCCAACGCGCTGGGTTGTTGTTCCATTGCCCGTAAGACCGCGGCGCTTGCGCGCACCAGCTCGGCAGCGTAGTGCTGCATCAACGGGGGAGGCGGGGTATGGGTATCTCCTGCGAGGAGCGAAAGCAGGAGAGCGTGATAGTGCCGCTCGGTCATGATAAGCTCGCGGCAGATGAGCAGCGCGCGCTGGGCAGTCAACCATGATGATGAACTTAAGAGAGAAGAGGAAGGGCTGCGATTAACCACTTCGTCATCGTCATCCACCTTTCCCTTCTCCTTCTCCCGATCCAACATCCCTTCCCATATCTCCCTCCCCACATCCCACATCGAATCGGGGTCGACTAGTAGAGTGTCGCCCTCGCTTGATCTTTCACCCTCTTTCAACAACAGCTCGCGGTTCCACATGCCTAGCTCATGCATTCTTTCCAACTCTCTTACTAGGCCTTCGTTGGAGATTGCCTCGTCCGTCATCGCACTCGCCAGTGTCCATCGCCGCTGTCGTACGGATTCGCGCCAGTCGGCCAGGGCGTCCCGCCGCAAGAGGGCGGGCCGCTGGCTGGAACTGCCGGACGATGACGTTGATGCAAGGACAGAGGGCTGTTCTGAGTGAAGTTGGTTCGCAGAAACTGATGCAACAGCCACCTCCGGCAAATGTGCAGCTGAAGAAACCTTTGACGCCAACGGCGATGGCGTCGGGGACGAGGTAAATAGAGGCTCTGAAGGAGGCACGGGGTGAAGTGGGGGTAGCGGGGAGGACCGACCAGAGTTAACGTAGGAAGGGAGGTCCACATCGGACTCGCTTCCGAGGATGACGAAGTGCGCACGTTTAATGGGCCTGGTGGTGTCCTGCGTTGCGTTCTCTGTCCATTTTTCTGAGAATTCAAAGTCCTTGGGTTCGTCATCGTCGTCATTTCTCTTTTCCTTTCTTTGTTCCACGCCCAACAACAACGAAACCGCCGCATCGCCCAACGACGTTGTACGCTTATGTTTATGAATATATGTCTGGTTTGTCTTGGCGACGATAACGGAGGGAGATGGTGGGGATGTGGGTGCTGAGGTAGAAGCGACGGACTTAGCGTCCTCAACGCCAGGATAAGTCTATGCACATGACCCATTGAGCGGAATGGGCAGAGAGAGAAACAAAAAAGGACCAACATCCGATTTACATTCTCCGCCATCATCGAGTCGTCTAGACGTCTGCCTCCTCAATCGTTTTGACTTCCATCGCATGAATGTCGATTTTGACCTCGACACCTGTGCTGTTGGCATCGCTGCCATCGTATCCTTATCTGCGATATCGATATCCGTTGTTACCGCCCCTTCCGGCATAGGTGACTTGCTGCATGCAGAACTTGCAGATACTGCGATCGAAGTGGATGTGGATGTAGAGGGACTCTCCCCAGGCGCAAGTGGGGTATCAAAAGGGACCTCAGTCCATGTTGGGGGTGGAGCTGAGGGTGTGGAGCCGGCCATTTCCATCCCCTTTCCCACCTTCATCATTGCGAACTGTGCATTGGTATCCATATCCAAGGAAAAGGCAAGAGCAGGAGTACTGGACGGACACGAGGTCGCAAGCGCGTGGAGGATTATCGAACAGCTTGAACTCGAATTCGAATTCGAATGGGAGTGAGTGAGGAAGGAATTGTTTTGGGAATATGGTGACGTGAGTTCTTCTGTCATATCATGCACTAGCCCTAGCCTCGGTGCCGCATGTTGTATTTGGGCACTAGGTGGCTGGTGGAGCTGGTCACCAGGTTTATAAAGGGGATTCTGAAGGACGGCGACGTGTGTTTTAAACCGAGAGCTCCCCATGATGGGGAGACATTTTGAGTTTGGCGACCGGCTTTCGGTGACGTTACCCTTATCGTTCTCGTCACCACTTTCATTATAACTCGCATCGCAGCCGATTTTTGCGTCCTCCGCCTCCGGGTTTGGTGGCGTCGCGAGTCCATTTTTCGCTTTTGAACTCGGGCTCGTGTTCGCAAGCGCTAGTCCGTCCATATCCTCCTCGTACGATGGCACCGTCAAATTAATAACTGGAAAATACAGCAGGTCCAACTTTGGTGCTTGGTCGTCACCGACGTTCGACTCGTTCGAGGGTTTCGTCGTCGTCGTTGCTCGGCGGACGAGCTGGGTGACTAGCGAACGCGAGGAGGGGTGTTGGCGCCTCGAGGCGAATTTGAGTCTCGACCTCTGCGAGGACTGGGACTGGGATTTTGACACTTGCTTTGTGAATGGGTAGGGGTCGGGATGTGGGAGGAGGAGCGCAGGTCGTGATAATATTGCTGTCCAACAGTCGGACATGAGAGGAGAACAAGGGGCGTTCGCAAACGTTGATGAGGTACGAACGGCAATCTCAGGTACCGCAAGTTCGGCTTAGGGTATCTATCATCCAAGCTATTATTACTAAATGGTGAACGGGTTACGGCGTCAAGGTGAGTTGTGCAACGTTGCGTAGATCTGTAATATCGAATCATTTCCGATATGTACTCGAATCTCTTTCGCACATCTCGCTCTTTCCTATCGCCGAGTTCTTCGCTCGACCTCTCCAATTTTATTTGAGTTAAAATCGAGGATAGATTCAAGATGTCGATCTGATTCCCCGTTACTTCTCCTCATCGTCCATGATAGAGACCTGGGCCGAGGATTATCAGCCATTTCAACGCAACCTCCTCTGTTTGCTCATCGTGCCTGCGCCCCAAGCTCAACCTCCACTTTCATTCCCCCCGCTACGCCCGTCTTCGTCCTCTCCTCTCCTCGAGAAAGGTGTATCAATAGGCGATAAGCTCTTCTATTATTATTCGTTCATTAGAAAGGTCCTTACCTGTGGCGACCCGTTTGCACAAAAATAACTGTGGGTTCAAGTTGCCCGATATAAAGGAGAGCGTTGGACACATACACCGCAATACATTCTGATATAGTTAAATATTCCTTGCCCCGTGTCGCGAAGTAATATTAGGGCCATGACAGAAATGGAAATGAGTACTTATATATCAGCAAATCCTGGTTGGGACCTCGCCCTGTCCCTGTCTGAAGCACTCCGGAGCACTCCAGAGCATCTTCACGTCGTCAAACCGCTCCAGAACGCTTGAGACGGGGGTGCGTCCCCAATCAGGATTTGCGGATGGAGGAGGTGGACGGTGGAACTACCAAAAACCAAGCATCATTCAGTTCGCTGTTGATGCCCGCTGGTAGCGACGCGAATAAATACGGCCGCGTGTGTCAGAATTATACTGTAATCATGCAAGAAAATGGTGCGAGAATGCGCGAGGTTGTCAGGTGGTTACAAGTGGGTGATCTTGCGATCGCCGGGAGTCATCGTTTTTTCTTCTTTCAGGGACCTATGTACATAGATTTTACTCATTATTTTGAGGCATTTTTGCTTACCGGATGCTCCCCTTCTTCAACCAAATCATTTTGAGAAAAGATCACTTTCTGTGCACCGGATCAATACTCAGTACTCAATATTCAATCCTAATTAGAAAAGACCCCGAGCGAACTGGCGGCTGCAGCTGCGCATAAGTATACTACCATTCCTACATACTTACATCTGCCTTTACTCACTAGTAAGCGCCGGACGCATTTTGCTGTGACAATGGTTGTCCGCTAGGCTAGGAGCCCTTAATTGGATCAAAGCGCCGTCAATCGTACAAATCAACCCCCGATCAAGCAACACATGTTGGGGTGCATGCTAGAAGTTCCTCAAATCCCACTACTTACTTATTATATTACTTCGAATTGGACATCGATTAGGGGCATTCCTGATGTCGAACTAGAACTTCGAGGATCTTCCGATCCGTACGTATCTACCCAACTCTCTGGCGACCATCACACTCCATGTCTCTGTCCTTGCGAACCTCGAGGCCCTGAGGTCCCAACTTTGGATGGAAAACAGAGGAACCGATTAGATTTCACGTCCCAACTTCTGCCAAGTCCAAACTCCGAGAACCATGGGTTCTCCTTGGTTATTTCTGTTCAAAACTCAATCGGACATCGGTTGTTGTATGCCGCTTGTACACTCGTGGTGCTTGCGTCAGGAATTTTGTACCTTGGTGGTGCTGTATCTTATCGATGATTGTTACCACATCTCTCCAACTGACGTCATGATGGCAGGAATGCATCTCCTATACTTAGTTCGAGTCTTAGCAATCCTGATGCCATTTTGTGCTCCTAACCATTTCGTTTCCAAATAGTAAATCGCGATCTCGTGGGCAACGACTAATCGCATGAGATTTCTACGATTTCCTCTGCTTTTGGATGCAAGCATGCAGCTTGACTTCTGTTAACGTTGTTAATATAATCGCAAACGGCCGGAGAACTTGACGTCTCGCTATCTACATTCCTTCTGTCAAGCTCGTCGGCACGGTCTTCCCTTATACGACCAGCCGCCTGGTAGAGTGGCCTGATTTACCAAACTCTCTGCCTTCTCTTTGCCAAGGCTTCGTTGTTTTCTTTCCAGGATCTAATCGATGCCACGGACATGATACCTCGGTCTCCGCAGTCACCGCGCTATATCTTGTCGCTGATTCATTCCTATGCACCTTTACAACAGGCCTTATGGAAGCGGTGCATCTCCTAGCCCGAGACAAGTACAAACTCCCAAACCATCTAATGCCATCTTCTGCAGAATCGTAACCTCGCGATCGCAGGCAACGAACGACTGGGTAATCACACGAGATTTCTACAACTTCCTCTGCTTTTGGATGATAAGCAGGTGAAAGAGTGCTCGGTGCATGCACCTTGACAATCTTCTGCTGTCAATAATTACGAACGGCTGCATGACTAGATCCCCGCTGTCTACATTTCTTTCTTCATCCTCTCGGACTCCTTTTTTGGAGCTGATAACCTCGTTATCTCCCCTTTCTACAGGTTCTAAATTGACCTTCTCTCATACGACCAGCCGCTTAGAGTGGGGCCCAAGGTCGCACGTTCTTTCCCTGCATGGGTTGTCGAATTCAGACACAATGAAGATCCTAGTTTAGGATCCGTTCCATGTGAACAATACCTGTGGTATTTCCCATGAATATTCGACAGGTTAGATTGTTAATGACATGTACCGATGCCCCGATAGTGCTACGTGATCTTTTCTGAAAGCTGAGAAGTGTTTTATTCTGTCGGAATTCGACCAGCGCCTCATGCGCAGTTGCACGTTTATCATCGTCCGCCAAGATCAGACGCTCAAAGTAAGGACCGAGAGCCGGGACAAAGCTTGCAATGTGCTGAATAAGTCAGTCAATTGAGCATTACGAGACGGATATTAATATCAAGGAAGGCGTACCCTGACTCTGCATTGAAGAAGCATCACGACGCTGAGGAAGCGACCCCGAGTGTAATAAATGGCCCAGTTCGGAATGGCAGGCCGAAAGTTCCAGAGCGAAACGTTCGTGGATAATGCTGAAAATTTTTATAATCATACACCGACGGTCAAGGGCAAAGAATTTATTGGTGTTCGTGGCAATATTCATGTCAACATTATGGTCCAGGACGTCTCCATGGGGAATGCGATGGTCCTGTAGAAATTCAAATCAATGATCAAACACATAAGACCAAGAAATAGAAACGGAGAGCTGTGGTGAATACCTCTACAATCTGTTCACTGCGCTGCATAACTTCGGCTGCAGTCCCAAAGTCGGGGGAAAATTTTCCAATCCCAATTAAAACGAATCCATCAATGATCAAAAAAGTGAAGAATGCAGGCAACAAAAAATCTTAACCAGGGCATGACGGCAAAAATCAAGTTGTAGAGGGTGAGAATTTCGAGGACATGTATGACTCATCTGATTCCAAAGGCGCTTCTTGCAGCCCAAACACGCCCGGCCTATGTTTTTGCAAAGTAAGTCATTCACAAAAATAAAAATGCAACGAAAGTGTACATTGGCACCAAAGGCACTGTCTTCGTCCCTTTCATAACAGCGTCGCACCGCGTGGAGATATTTAGGATCTTGCACGGCTTCTGGTTGAAGATAGGTTTCCCAGGGATGAACAGCAGTACTGCGATAAGTATAGGTTGTGGCCATGGGAATAGAGAAGAGGCCTCATAAATGACCAGCACGCTGTAATATGAATGAATATCTTGTCTTGGTCCTCCGCCGGCGTGTCAGGAAAGTCCCAATCATCGGCCTTCGGAAAAAGGGGTCTTCACATGAGACAAGTGAAGCTCATACAGGGTTTGGGATGCCCATAAATTTCACCGCTTAAATAATATCCTATGGCTGGGAAGTGAGAGGAAGTGAGAAAGAGGGAGAGGGCGAAACTTAGGAATGCAACATCAGCTTGGATTCGAAGGTCGTACCACTCCTAGAGCCTTTTGAGGTCCTCTACCTGATATCCGTCCTGTCATCATGTCGCAGAATAAGTGGCCCCTTCCCATTCACAAAATGCCAGGTGACGAAATCGATGTACTAAGAAAGCAAATCGAAGGATTCTCTGGGCCCTCGTGCTGAATAGCACGAAGCCGCGAGGCGAGTCGATACTCATCCCCTCAGGGATCAGCCAGTGGGGCTTGGGGCAAGTATACCGGTGCCAATTTGGCGTTAATAACATGAGGTGGCACTTTGAATTCAAGGCCCAAGCACAAGCGTTTCATTGGTCATCTTTCGGGCATTAAATTTCAAGATCAATCAAATGTTAGGCAAAACGCCCACTGAGTGGAGTTTTACTCATGCCTCCAAATAGAGCTGCAAAACTAAATAGACCCGGTACTCGAGTGAGCTACCAATAACGACGGAAGGGAAAAAACTCGGAACCAAGGGCGCCCACGCAAATAGTGAAGTTGTTCTTGTCGTATTGTTATAGATCATCTTACAAGTCACTGGGCCCCAATTTGCTTCAAGGCAGCATGGAAAGCCTCAACAAAAAAGGTATACGCCCTCCCAACTTCAATCCTTCTGCGAACCAACAACTGTTGGCGCTGGCCATCATCCATCTTCACCCCCAAACTTGACCAACTGTTTCCACACCTGACAGCCTCGTCGATCGTCTGGTACATCTTCTCTGCATCCCTAGCTCTCTTCAAATGCTTCGTGAGGTCCTCAAAAAGTTTTGAGAAGACAAAGAGCTCGGCTGGTTCGTGCTCCCATGCACAGATACCATGGTCAAGGATTCTTTCTTTTTCGATGAGCGCGGCGTGAGATACAGGGTCCTTAATCCACTTGGGAACAGTAGCGAATTCGGAGAGACGACGGAATGTGTTGCTGTTGCGCATGCAGAAGTCGGCCAGTACAAATATGAAGGATTCGAGATCGTCCACATAAGATGTTGGGATCAACAACGCGTCGTGGGCAGCGACGGCGCGGGCGTTAGCCTGCGCGCCCATGATGGCGTTGCCTATGGATTTGGCGTTCTTGATACACAGATTCAGCGCTTCGACGCGGTCTTTGTTATCTGCGAAGTTGTTGATGCATTTGATATCGAGTGCATGTTGGAGCCATGCGGTCGATTGGAAGGCTACGTTGAATGGCCGAGAAGTGGGGTCGGAGCGATACGCAGACTCGCCCGTGGCCGCAGTACCCTTCCGAATCATGACCAAGTTGGACGTTCCAACTATCTCTGGGCAGATATTCCCGTGGGCCTTTCCGGTAGTCAGGAATTCAGGAGTTAGGACTTCAGCTCGGTGGTCTATGGATATTGCCAGTGAGATGAAATATGGAGGAAGATTTGAATAAATTCTTACGGTTTATAGCGTCGAGAATGATCTTGAGACCTGTTTCCCATTTTTTGGCCTCTTGTGGACTCATGCGAACGGACGGGGTTAATTTCGCAGTATTATTTGACATGACTCGGAGATGGTTTTGGCCGTGCTCCTCATTCCCACCACCTTTTATCCCTCTGGGAGGCGGGAAAGCGCCTCCTGCTCTGTTTCCACATAAACGAGGGTTTCCATGTAGCTGTGGTTTGTGTCCACTTTTGGTAACGCCGATGCTTGCCCAATTGTTGTTTGTCCCGATGCGGTGCCAGTATTCCGAGCTTTTTGACATTCTTGGTCAAAGCGTCGGTTGCAATATCTCATTTGGCTTTCAGCTCGTCCGGCCTGTACCAACCATAAATTTACATTATTCCGGCACGAAGATGAACATCCACCATCCACTACATACGACTCGTTACATTACGCAGGTCTCTCAACCGCGGGAGTCCTAACCCAAGCTCTTTGAACCCATTCACTCTTTCCTTCTTATCTCCCGTAGATTTTCCTTCTCTATCCTCTACCATTTCGTTCGCTTCTTCAGACCATTCATTGATCCATGAAGGCAACGGGCGCTTATCTTCTTCTTCGTCATCGGAGTTGAAGTAAACCTCCTTATCAACTTCAATTTCCCAGTCCCTGTAGTCCAAAAAAGGATCGAGTGCACTGCTGTATTTTCGCACCCTTTCGATGGCTTTATCGAAGGCCTGGATGAAATGCACGTAGTCCATCATCCCCGCATCGAGGATGTACTGACGGCGCAGTAGAGGTTTGCTTGATCCTCTCTCCAACTCGGAGTCCCTCTCGTTGCATTTCTTGAGAATAACCAACAACTGCCCAAGAAGCCTCTCGAAGACCCACCGAGGGTGGAACGATTTACGGACTAGGTGTCGAGCCGTGGCTGTGAGGTCGTGGTGATCCTGCGTTTCGCGTGGTATGGTAGACATAATGAGCTCCTTTGCACGAATAGCAGCGGAGGAGGCTGGGTGGGTGGTCCATGAGAGGTCGGATACCCCAATAGCATTCAAATTCTCCTGGACTGAATTTTGCGCTGTCATGAATCTAGCACTTTCGAAGTGTATCTCGGCATTGATGGTGTTGAATGCAAATACGTGGCCGTCTATTTGCACTTTATCCTGTGAAGCTGACTTTTCTCCGAGCCCGGCGACAGTGTACGGGATGCAGAGGTAGAATAAAACGTAGTAGAATGATTCGAGGTCATCGAAATGGCGAGGGGAGTAGTCAAGAGTCCCTAAAGCAACCCCGGTCCGGTCTTGTTCAGCCTTCTGAAATGAAGAGGCGAGTGATTTAACGGATTGAAATACTGGATTGGGAGGGATATCTTTGGCGCTGGCAAGAAAGCCTCTCGGGGCTTGTGCGTGGAGTCGTTCCGGATAAGCGGCCGAAGGGACAATTCCAATGGTTGCGGGATTAATATTCCCGTGGGTCGAACCGCCATTGGATTGGTACCATTTCTGGTCGTGCTCTGTCCATTATTTTCAGATTAAAATTTGGATAAACGGATGAGAGAATGCCAAAAAAACCCACTGGAAATCGCGTCACGTAAAGCGGAAAGCAACAATTCGCCGTTGCCAAAACTTTTAAGAGTCTTCAAGGTGAGAATAGTACCTGCGATGACACCGTCCGTGGATGCTGCAAAGGACGGTTCGAGGGGAGTAGGAGGAGGCGGACGGGGATATATATCATAGGTGCCGCAGATGATGATTGAGGATGTCATGTTTATGGAAGCGATTTCTTTGTGGGGTAAATAAAAGACGCAAGAAACTGGGGAAACATCCATCCTTTAAGTACTCAGGAGTGGGCCAGTGCCACTGGCCCTGGGCCAGCCCAGGGAAGGATCATGATACGCGTTCATGATACGCGTTTTATGGCCCTTTTTTTTTTTGCTCAAATTAAATCTTGTGGACCGCCTTTTTGAAGAAATAAAAGTCCCGACGTAGATTTAGGAGAATATTACAATTTATTACGGGATGTTGTACACAAATAATTGACCAAGTTTTAATCCAACTCTGCGTTCCTGGGTTTAAATAACCCACCGAGATGTATAGTACAGCGGGTTAATGTGGGTCTTGAGTAATTCTTGGGTTGCGTTGTTCCGTTCCATCGATTCAAGAATTACGATTGTCTGGTCGATAGAGTCCAAGAAGCGCTCGTAATCCACCGCTGAGTCTTCCAAAATCTCCCGAGGTGTCCGTCGTCGACCGAGTTCCCTCACGCGACGCACACCACTTTGGAGGTGACCGCAAAGCTGACCTAGCAAATCGTCAAGAGCGAAGCCACCAAAATATTGAGGAGCTTTGCGGAAACCAAAGCCGTTGCCGTGTAAGAGAAGTTTTGCCTTCTCGTTGATGGAGTCGGGGCGTTTGGGCTGGCTCGCCCATCGGGAAAGGTGACTAGGCCAGGACGATTCGGGAAGGAGGTTGGCTGGGCCAGGGCCAGTGTAGGCGAAGCAGAAATAGGAAATCAGATAGAAGAAGGATTCCAAGTCGTCGAGGTAATCAAAGTCGTAGTCACCGCCTCCCAGTGTGTCGCGTTGCAGCGCCTTCCATGAAGAAAATATAGGATTTTTCTGAGCTATGTTATAGCACAAGTAGCCTCCGCCGGGATGCAATTTCGTTGCTTCTACAATCCATACAGTGTCAGGAGAGATGTTGCCGTTAATTTTATGCTCTTGGTGCATAACCTGTCGGTGTGCTTTTAGAAGAAAAAATCAGAATCACTGAGTTTGACAAATAAGACGAAGAATTACCTTCGATGGCACACCGAATTGCGGTAAGCAATTCAACGGGACTTTTGAATTTCCTGAGGGGGCGAAGGTCCATGAGAACGTCTTCACGTCGGTGTTTAGCGTCGTAGGTGCTTGAGGCAATGACTTTGGATATATGCATGATAGCGAGGAGGACGATGGAAAGAAGATAAAATGTTGGTGGAATTGGGAAGTACTAACGTTATATATGGGGGTTAGAGATGGGCCATGACCGTGGCCCAGTAACGAGGATGGGCCAGTTTACTCCAGGATCCGTGTTGGTCGTTAAACCATTCAAAGCCCGATTTTTATCATGAAAGGTGATTGCGTAAGACCGTAAGGTCAACGGTGTCGGAGTGAGAGAGACACCGCTGCACTTTTGAAGCGGGATTCTTCGGTCGAGCTCGAAGTGGATCAAGACACGCGAATGAAAGGGAAAGTTACTCCGTTGAAAATTATAATTTCCGGGCGGCCAGGCAAGCTGGATTTTGGTGAGAGAAACTGTAGACAACTAGTAAGACAGCAAAAGAAAATTTGTACGTAATACATGACTGCCACAAATGGACGATGCATATCTAATCTTGAGCCCTTCACCAATCATGACTAGTCCTCGCTGGAAAACAACAATTGAAAAGGCCATCTCTCAATACAAAAACCAGGCAGGCGAGTATTCTAGTTTCTCAGATGATCGCAGCTGATCTTCCGACTATCAGTGATTCAGATAGCCACGATCGACTCAACCAGACCAGAAGGTCCGATACCTCGTGTACGCTCTCACATCTTCCGGGCGTTTCTCGATAGCGCGGCCAACCCCTCTCTTCCGCTTTTACTGAGTTCAACCGATATACGTACCCCGAAAGTCCAGCAATTGACTACCAAACCTCAGGCTGAGGTCGTTTGGTGGATCGAAGGCACAAAACAGCAATTCCGTATCATCGCCGACATTCATATCGTCCCTACACCTTCACACCCCCTACATTCCAGTTTTAAACAAAATCTCTCAAATGCTGAAGCTGATAGTTCACTCTCTTTATTCAAAAATGACAACTGGGAAGCGAGACGCGTCGCCATGTTCAAATCCATGAGCGCTCAAATGAAAGCTAGTTGGTGCCGTCCCGTTCCTGGGAGTCGGCTTGAGGGAGGACAGGAGGAAGCTAAAAGGTGGCCTGACCGCATCGAAGAGCCTAAACTTGGGTTGCCAAAGGAGGAATACGATAAAGCGAAACGGAACTGGGACATGGCATTGGAAATTTTCGCTCTCGTTATAATTGACCCCATAGAGATTGACTTTGTCGACCTGTCGAGTCCACCAGATCGGAGAACACTTTTCACCAAACAGAAAGATGCGAGCCACAGTGTCGTTTGGGTTGAAGAGGAGCTAGTTCCATGATCGTTATCTGCGAGTTCGTGTCTCTGCACGCCCGTTTCATGTTTTAACTCGTACGAATCTAACCATTTTACATAATACTGTATAGTACTTCAGCGGAATCTCCTGTACCCTGGTTGGAAAAAGCACGTATAATACTTCAAACCACGTGCCCTTACTGGTGAAGGAAAAGGGATACATAGAGGGAAATGATAGGCTGTACATACACGAAACAATAAAATGTTTAGAAGTCAAGATGTGGAGGTATAAAGAGGCGATAAGTCAAAAAGAGTACACTTTTACAACAATCTTTGGAATCTAATGTGTTGCTTTTTTTTTGGAGCAGAGAGCTTACGTGTTTTTCATTTTCGTCCGAAGCACGGGGGTGGCGTGCCGGACTAAGCTTTGATTTTCTTCGCGCCCTGAGAGTCCTCGTCGTCGGCAACCTCGTCAAAGGAGCGTTTCTTCGAGGGGGTCTTGTCATGGGTTGGTTCTTCAACGTATTCATTATCTTCGTCATCTTCGTCGTCGTTATCTTCATCTCCAAGGTCGTTGCCAGCAGCCTGTTCTCCGGGCTGTATGCATGGTCAACGGTCAATCATTCGGTAAATTGGTTGGTGGGCTTACATTTCCGAGAAGGAGATGAGTGAGGGGGTTCTGTCCCTGAAAAACGAAGGACAAGATTGTTCATCACCACATACTCGAACCTGGTGAAAATAACACCTACCTCGCCACCTTCCTCCTCTTCCTCTCCCTCTTCATCGTCATCCTCGTCCCCGGCAATCTGTTTGTCCTCCTGAAAGACATCCGTCAGCAATTAGAAAGATCAAAGGGACGGTCAGGCACACCTCGTAGTCTGCTTCTTCATCCTCGTCGTAGTCATCGCTCTCTTCTTCCTCCTCGTGTTCGCCTTCGAGATCAACAGAGGCAACTTCGTCATGGTTGTCTGTGGCGCTCCCATTCAGGTTGGCGTTGCCATTTTTCTGGGTTGCCAGCTCAGTTGTGGTGGCTGCCTTCGACATCGACTTTTGCTGAGGGGGTATGTGGCGCTTGGGCGGGAATTGGTTGGGTGCTGGTGGAAAACTGCAAGACCGAAATGGGGAAGGAGAAATTGATCCTTGTTCGAACCCACGGGTGTCCAGGTTTTTCGGAGCGCTCGAGCCCCGTTCCTCATCCACGGACGGCGTGCAACCCGAAACTCATCCCATGACGTCACGTGATGGCGATTATGCGGGTCATTCCGTTTTCGGCTTTTCGGGCTCGGCGATATAAAAGGCCACGAAAACCGGAGGAATTGTGTGCTTCAAATGGTGAACTTGCTTTCTTGTGCGAGTTACATACTCCATTCAGAATCCGGAATCTGATTTCGCTTCAGCTTTCTTCGTATAATAGGCCACGCACGGTGGCTTCATCAATAAAAGGATTGCTTACCGCCAGCCTGAACCCCCAATTCTTATTACTTCTGAAATGAATTTCGTCAACTTCGAACTTCGAAGGCAGGCCTTCAAGAACCGAGCTAAATAAGTTCGTAACGTCCTGGATGCGATCCTATCGGAGGTCATATTGGTCCTATCGGCTAGATCGCCATGCCCTCTTTGTGTTGTCTGAATATAACTCGAAAGAACCGCAGTTGTAGGTGCCTCCACACCATCGTTTGCGAAGTTGACTGCAAGGCAATGAGCAAGACACATGACGGGGTGTTCGGTATTGCATATACAGGAGACAAAAGAAAACCGCCAGACAGTCGGAATGAGCCTTGGATTCTCTGGCCATTGCTAGAGATGACCATATACAAGTGAAATATAAGAGTCCCTAGAGTGTAGAGTTGCATTTCGTGTTTGTGGAGGATATGAGAAGCTTAGAGTGCTCACTATCGTCGACCACATAATCCGCGTTGATGTCGGCTCCGCGAGTTCCCATCGATGAGTACCAACTGATTCAAGGGAAGATGATGAAGAGATTTCCCCTATACACCAATTTCCGATGGCCTGTTACTTACAAAAGTATTGTCATTTATATAAGTTGCGAATTTTGACGTGGTATACATTCGGATGAACTTACCAGAAACAAGATTACGTCCGGAAAGCGCAAAGGTAGAGTGATCATCGATCAGGTTTCAAACCTGGCGATGGGGTTCGCCTACTGCTTCGTAAATTATGAATTATAAATGCTTCGGATTCGTCGTGAGCTCTAGACAGTCCAGCCTGATCTGCAGCAACGGTGCCAAAGCGATACTGATGTCACCCCCCCAAGTCTGCCAATATCCCATAGAGCCCGCTTCCGGAGCCTCATCAAGGGCTATGGAAGATAGCAACGCCAGAGGAAGGATTCATGGGTGTTTGTGACCAGCTTTGGAACAGTACTCAGCTTTTGTACGAAGTTGGTGGGAATAAGTAAACACGGCGCATCCGTCATCGGTCGTCCAAAGTGTGATCAGGTGACCGCGTTCTGAACTTTGGATTCCACACCTCAATTACTATGCCAACGACTCGCAGGCAGTCAAAATCTCAGAATTCTTCCACTCCTCCGCAGGCTCCTGCGCCACTCGTCGTCAAAAACGGTTTCGTTGTGGCCATCTACCACTTCTTCGACTTGGTGACTTGCGAGAGCCCAATATCCTATTTGACATTTGACAAGGGCAACAGTATCAAGCTCATTGGCTTCAACTGCTGCAGTGGTCGGTATGACATGGAGATGGTGATGAAAGGTGGAGGTTATTTGACCATACCTCGGCATGAATGGCGTAAGTATGTGGGCGAAGCTCTGGTGGTAAAATCTAGAATGGGTAGGCTTCTCATTCTGTGTACACTTACCTGTGAAGTTATGATTGCAGGATGCCTTCAGAAGAAGTCTTTTTTTATAAATTTGTAGGTCCTATCAAATTATCTTGGAGTACATTTAGTTTTATAATATATACCAGTTACTGCAAGTCCAAGCTTCAATTAGATACCTGATTCCCTTCTTCAAGTTCCGTTATTACAACTGCGTGATCCGTGAAAGGACATCATCAATACCCCGGATAAAGCCAGCATAAGCGCTCATGACATCATCTCGCCTTTGGTCTTCAGAGCTTCTGGACGACGTTCGGCAATCTTTGAGGCAATGGAACATCCTGTCCGCTTCCCTTGCTTTGATAAGACACGCGACGAGGTCCTTGAAGAACCCGGTAAATAACACTGCCTCTCCACGGGAATGCGACCATGCCATGATTCCATTGTCGGAAATACGTTCCTTTTCCATGATCGCGGCGTAGGAAAGAGGATCCGAAATCCATTTGGGGTCGGAAAAATTGCCATGGTCGGGTACGGCGCGGCTATAGCGCATGCACAAATACGCAATGGTGAAGAAAAAGGATTCGAGTTCGTCAACGTAGGATGTCGGGAGCGTTTTCAACATATGTGCTTTGCGTGCGTTGGATGAGTCGTTCCCGAAATTTATGGTGTTGAGCCGCATGATAGATTGGAATGCTGGGTTGAAAGGCAAGTCATTGGGGTCGAGGAGGCACCCAATGCCATTTTTGTTCCCAATTGCTTGTGGACATACATTCCCGTGAACTTTCCCGCTGTCACGGAACATCTTGCCGTGTTCTGTTGAATGCCAAAAATTAGTTAGACCTCAGTGCACCAGTCGAAAATCGTACCAAATATTGCCTGGCGCAAGGCCGTAAGCATTGACATCCATTTTCCTTTCTCTTCATGTGTAAGAAGGGGAATCTGAGTGCGATAGGCGGACATTGGGGTTGGCTAGGTTCGACTGCTTTCCAAAAGTTGGGAAGTTGGGAAGGCTGAGGTGCACAAGGGGAATGAAAATTAACCCTCCCACCAGCGTCATTTTATATTCTGGAAAGTGCAAAAGCGTTGGTTTGCGTTGCTACTACCTTAAGAGAGGGAACTGTTGCATGCCCGCTTAGGCGCTTGACGAGTGGCCACACATCCGTTTTTGGTAGCACCCCTGACGCTTTAATCTTTCTCAACAACTATTTTGGTAATTTATAGCATAGCGGCGGGGCGCTTGTATCCATCTGTCAGAATGCTAGTGATCGACCTTCGACTGCATCGCTTTAACTCTCGCTTTCAGAGGCTGGGTTCCAAAAGCACCGGACTCTCTTCCTTTGACCCTCTAGCCACCACCAATGTGTGATAAATTTACAAAGGGGAGCAAGCTCCCCAATCACCATCTTTCCTCAGATTTGTAGGCACTGAGATGCCGTGCTAAGGTCGTATAACGCGATGAGAAGGGATTTACGCCCAAGGTCGCATTAAGAGTTTCTACTCATATACCAAGATTTATCTAATATTCCTCTTTATAGGGTAATATATCAAATCCGCGGTTAAAGGAATCCGCCATAGAATGCATAATGGGAAGGCGTGCACAAGGGTCATACCATAGATAGTGGAAATATAGCGAAAGCAACAAGGGCAACTGGCCACAAGCGTATTACAAAGCGAGAAGCAGTGGTGTTATATTTATCGGAACCTGAGGGTATTGTTGGACACAAACTCAAGGTCGTATATCTCAACTGAGCCCACAACCCATGATTCGGACTAAAATGGGTTCAGTGGACAGAATAAATGTTCAATATTGGAGGAGGCTTACCATATCCGTCAGGTCCACCTGTAGCGTACAACATTTGTCTAGGATGGAACACGAAAGAGCTCGAGCGTGGTATAAACGATGATGGGAGACCCCGCATTGGAGGCGCAGTTAATCCACTAGAAACATTGAATGCGGACAAAACAGAGCCTTTGGTCAAAGAATGCACAGAAATGCGCTGAGATCTCCAATGAACTGGGGAGATTGCCGAATTCCTAGAAAGATCGCTAGGTAAAGGCTATGAAAATAGAAAGGGAAGAACAATTTACCCAGCAAAGACAGCAGAGATTGGATGGACATCGAAGGCAGAAAGACCATTGGGGTGCATATTCCATGTTTTGTGTGCATAGTCAGCACCTCGTAAGTCGAACAATTTGACTTGACCGTCAACACTAACAAATACGAATACCAATAAATTGTCATGGAGGATAATAAAAGAGGAGAAAAAACACACCCAGCAGAGATGAACTGGCCAGCCAAGGCAGGATGCCAACGAACGTTCTGCACCCACGATGTGTGATCGGTGTATGTTCGGACAATAGCATCTTCGTCCTCCAAGCGTTTATCGAAAACCTTCACCACGCCATCTGCGAATCCTGCCAGGAAAGTCTGTGATGAACCAGTGTCGGAAGAGATGCTCGTGACAGGGCTGTCAGAGTTGGTTTCCAAGTCCTATAGAAAACATGAGGAAGAGGTGATAGTGACTTTATGAAGACATACGAGGCCCTGAGTTTCCGTTTGCGCATCCCACGCCTTGATGACACGGGAATCACCGCCGACGAGAAGCATGCCAGTCGATTGTTTCCAGTCCATGATGAGACCGCTTCCTTGACGGGACTGGACCATCTCGTTAAGTGCTCTAAAGGCACTGACCATTTGAAGAGGGCCTTGATCCAATGTAGGATCATAATTCCGGTACAAACGGACAATGCCATCCGCTGAGACTAGCGTCACACACACATGAATGAAAAAGTGCATAGCGAGGATGCCCACCTGATCCTGTCATAATGATTCCGCCGACATCTTGATTGATGATCTCGAGCGCAGTAATACTTGTACCCTTTGGATTACCATTGCAGAAGTAGTTCAGGCGTTTGCGAGTATTCCAGTCCCACACGCTAGAAGGGGTTCATGATCCGGACAATTAATCATTTGAATCGGATAATGCTGACCTGATCATGTCATGCTCGTTCGCAATAACGAGGTGCTTGTCGTACGAGTGGAACGCCATCGTTAAGGGATGACCTGGAATCGACACGGTTGCCACAGGTCGATCCCATCGGTGTGTTTCTGATAGACAAAATGAGGCGACATCCCGTTGAGTGGGGGGTCAACATTTGGTCGACATACCTGCAAGTGGTGCCTGCGTCTCTGTTTCCTTTATGACCTGGTCGTTCCGCGATTGTCTCCAGATTTGGTAATTGTATTGAACACTTCCTGGTTCATCGGCCTCGGTTTGCTATTTCAAAAAGTCAGAAACAGAACTTCAAACTACTCATATCAAGGAAACTCACCCTCATCTGTGGCTCCTTGAAATATTCAGAACACCAATCGTAGAATGTGCTCTTTAGTGGAAGGATATCCCGAATCCCAGCACCGGTTCCTAGCCCGAGGATGACGCTACTGCCATTCGAATCCATCGAAAAGGTGCTATTACTCGGACTTGGCATGCCATTTCCTGGAGGATGCCCTCTTCGAGAATTCATCCCAGCCTTCCTCCTGGCGCGAAGACGTTCCATGTCTTCTTCCATCAACGCTTCCATGACATCGCAGGGTAGGAACTCCATGGGACTTTGTCCGGGTTCATAGAACGACGACCGAGGTGAAGAGGCGTCTTCCTGATCCGAGCCATGACCCTTGACGGAGGAAGGTTTCATTGTATATGGCGAGGCGTACTGAGCTACGTTCATGTTTGGCGATGGAGGTCGAGATTTATCTCCGCTGTCATGGCGTTCTGAACGGCTCAAGAGTAGATTGCCCGTGAGGAGGCTAGGTGAGGAACGTCCATCCTCCGTGTGAGGGAAAGTAATCCCACCGGTGAGGACTTTGAGGGCATTGGCGAAGGAAGACGTCCGCTTGATGGTGTTGGACATGCTGCCCACTATTGTGGTTGAGATACTGTCGGCGCGAGATAATCCTGGACGCTCGCCAGCAGGAGAGGGGGGTGGAAGATGGAGAAGATGGTTGAATTGTGGTGAAGATTGGAGGGAATTTACACGGGGTCTTGCCCCTCCTAATTGCGGTGAATTTCGACGATCCAGTGGCGCAGTTGGCGGTGCGTGGAGAGTTGTGGAATCGAGCTTGGTAAATGGTGATTCCAAAAGCAGGGCGACGATGTAGTCAACTATTGTTTGAGCGTTGGTGGCAACCTCGTGATATGGGTCCACGGAAAGGTCGAGGAGTAGAACAAAAATGGTGAAAAACGAGGACAATAGCACTCGATTTTCTTCCCTCAAAGCGTCGTCGTCTCCAAAACCTTCAAGCCACTCAGCCACTGCCTGATTTGTAATGTCGTCTTCGTGGAAATGCGACGCCGAGGGTTGATGGGCCAGCGAACCAGCGCGCCATCTCCGGTCCTCTTCCCAATAAAGCCAGGTGCAAACAACAAAATACCCTCTCCATTCCTTGACCAAGCAGCTGATAACCACCAGCAGCTCCTTGCGGCACATCGGGCTCGCGTCCTCTTTGATTGCCAGGGTCGCGCCAGTGGCCACGGCCACCTCCATCCGGAAGTGAACGCGTTCTTCAAGCTGATACATCGTGCCCGTCCCTCCTCCGCCTTCCTTAGTAGGGTCGGCAGAGCCACTCGCGCCCATGAACGTCCCGAGTGCATATAACGCAGCCGCGCGTACTTCTGCGGAATCGTCCGAAAGCATGGCGATAAGCTTGTCCTGCGTTCCATGGTCGACGCCGTAGACCTTGATATCGTCATTGGCATCCCACATTTGGGCTATGCATAGCGCAGTCCACTGTCGCAGCAGAAAATCGTGTTCTTCAAGCCGGTCGTAACAATTGTCGAAGACTCGCTCAGTCCAGCAAGCCGCTTGACCGTGAGGAAAATCTCGGCAAATGGAGGCCAGGATGAAGGAACACATGGCCTTGTGCTCGGAGCTGTTGGGCAAGGCGTCTTCGTTCTTGAGGCCGAGGACATTGGAGAAATATTTATACCCTCCTGTATTATAGAGGTCGGTTTGGACGGATGAATCCACGGCCAAAATGCGCGCCCATATGAAGATCAACACGGGACGAAGGTCCTGGCCCGCTGCCTGCAATAGCTTGGAGATATAAGGGAAAATGCCAATCGTTAACACTAGATGAACAGCCCAAGGACCGAGGTCGACGAATTGAGATAGGAGGATAAGAGCGCGCAGTCGATGGGGTTGTGATAAGAGCACCTGCAGTACAATGGGAAGTTGATCCGGTGGCTTTCGGGGCACAAGGTGTCGTTCTGATGGATTATTGAGCTCGTTGCCTTTCAACTCGCCCTGCGGATGACAACCCTCAGTCGCGGACTGAGGTAACGACAGCGGTCCCTTCTTCGTCAATGCCGACCCTCCTCTGGATATCCAGACTTCAAATGCTGTTAGCTGGTCAGCGAAAAAGCGGCTGGGTATGTAGGCGTAGGGTTTGTCACCCGACCCGCCCTTCGTGGGGGTACTAATTGTTGTGGGCTCTATTCTGATTGTTTGACCAATACGACCAGGGGTGGTTCCGACATTTGCGATTATAGGAGTGAGGCCGCCTAATGGAGGGCCGGTCTTGAAAAGAAGATCCGGAAGTTGGCGGAGGCAGGTATCGATGGCGAGGTCCCAGGTTGCCCAGAGTGGATGTGTATTGGTTGGAGGAAGTGGAGGGTATGTGTGCGGCGTGCAATGATAATTCTTCATTATGCGTTCAGCCAAGAGGAAGTTCCGGAAAAGGGAGGCAATTAAAAGATCACAACGGTAAAGTTTAGTGAATGTTTCTCGAGAAAATGTTGTCCAGGCGATGGTGTCAGTAATTGCTGTGAAGATCCAATTGAGTTCTCCGAGAGGAGTGCGTCTATCTTTAAGGTCGCCAGGAAGTTGAACAATCATATCTGCTGTGACATTGTTTGGTAAATGATGGTTCATGATGAAGAATCGTAGAGCGATGTCGATGGGTGAGGTGAGGCATGAAGTGAAGATATCGGCGGGGAGTTCTGGACATGATGGAAGGAGTTCATTGGCACCGCAGGCGGCGAGTTGCAGAGAATTCATCATTGGTTGGGCTCCTTCCGGATAACCACCATGTAGCATATTGACCTCATGGTCACGGCGTTCTGCAAATATGTTGAAATTAGTGAGGAGATTTCCTGCGGCAGAGCAATCCCAAATGTAGACCCCTGGAGAACCTAGCCATCCTTGCACCTCCTGGAGTGATACCGGAATATACTGAGTATAATTCCGATTGAAGCACCACAGTTCACCGCTTGCTGTCGGTTTTGGGACACCGTGGCCATTGTAGTGGAATAAAACGGCATCATCCTTTGCCTGCTTACGCAGTGTCTGGCAAAACCGACGAAGATCTTCGAGCGACGGATCTAGGATGGGTTTGTATGGAATCTTGAGGCTCAATCCCTCGAATTGATGCTGAAGGTTGGATCCAATGGCTTCCAAGGCTTTATGAGAGGGCATGGTATGTGGATCTACCCAGCACTCGAGAACCGCGCAAGGATTGGTCTTTACGATGTCTGGAGGATCCACGTCGATATTGAGGCATAGGACCAACGCTGCGGTTGCAGTTTTGAGTTTACCGGGAGCTGAACCACGCCACGGGACGTTTTTCGGGGACCATGAAGGGCCAGGACTGGGATTGCCGCATGTTAGATGGCGCTTCCCCGACCAGTAAGGAATCGGAGGAGCGGGCTCAGGTGTCGTTTCGATTGATGCGCTAACTCGTCCTTCGGGGCTGCGTTGACCGTTCGGACCTTGAGAATTACGCGTCCGGGATTGAGAAGATGGCTCTGAGCGAGACTGCGAGCGATATCCCCGTTCTGTGTCAGAATCCGAGCTTTGTGTTCGTCCTCCGGCACCCTTGACACGCGGCCACTTTCCACCCCCTGCAAGATATACAGTCAGAGAACTCAAGAAAATGAGAGATGATGATCTACCTGTAGCAAACTTGGGGCCATTGTTCCGAGTCTGCAATTGAGATTGAGTCGCCATTGCCTCCACCAACTCAAAGATTGCAGCTCAAACTTTGCTAACTAAGCCGAAGTTTTTGCTGAAGGCTCTGTAAGATCGGGGATTGAGCCAAGGTGCTGCTGGGGCGAGTAAATATCCTTGCTAATGGCGACAATAATCCAGTGTAGGCGATGAGTGTGGTTGAGAAAATGAGAGCCGCATGATTGGCCCAAAGGAACTTGTAGGGCATTAATTATTGACTCCGCTTGTCACACCACTACTCTCCTTTCTGCGCAACAACATTCCTTTAGATGTCCTCCTATTGCCTCTAAATCTGTTATTCGACGCCGAAAGGCCGACGAGGATCCACATCGGCTCATCAATAGAATGGCAACCACAATGGACCCTCCGTTGGGGGCGATTGTGACTATCCCTCAAGGTCGTGGGGTCGTTAGGTTCAAAGGACCTACCTCCTTCATGACTGCCGGAAAATGGGTAGGCATAGAACTATACGAAAAGAACGGCAAGAACGATGGCTCAGTCGACGGAATCGCCTACTTCAACTGCGAAATGGGTTATGGTGTCTTCGTGAGACCCAGCCAAATCAAGAGTTTGCACGGCTCAGAGCTTGATGCTGCACCAGCGGTGCGTAGTGAACTTGCGCACACGATCTCCTTTCGTTAAATTTGCTTGTATTGCGCGTAGAGACCACCGTTAGCAACGCGGTCAGCAGCCGGACACCAGCGAACCTCCAGCACGAGTGGTCTCCTACGCGCCAATTCTTTCAAAAGTGGTCCATCTTCCAATGCATCGGGTGCATCCACGCGATCCGCTAGCCCTGCCAAACCATCGACTTCCGCAGCAGTAGCACCAGCTAGGGATCGTTCGACAAGCACGTCTATGAAACCGCCGCCTTCCCCAACAAAACCCGCTTCCACTCCATTATTAGCACCCCGTAAATCATTAATTACTCGTCCAATCTCACAAGATTTTCCACTGTCGCCGCCGGGTTCTGTAACACGGAATGGCAAGACCTCGCCAGTTAAGATGCCGGCCTCGACATCACACCCCTTTACTACCAAGCGAACATCATCTCCACTAAGCCAGCCCCCAGTTCAATCACAGTATCCCACACCACCTTCAGGCCTCTCTCCACCTCCACCCCCACCTCCGCCACCGGTATGTATTTAAGGTACATTAAAAAGTGTCAACAAATCTTATAGGATTCATTTTGGCAGCAAATCACCCACGACGACCAAGAACTCCAAGAACTACGCGCCAAAATTCGCGTCCTCGAAGCTAAACGTGCAGACGACTCCCAACGCGTACGCGAACTCGAATCCCGGCTCGCCGAAGCCGAAACTTTCGTTTCCCTCCGCCCTAAACTCCAGGCAAAATTGAACTCGTTGCAAACAGACCTTATCGCCACGCGCCGCGAACTGGCAGACTCCCAACAGCTTGCCCAATTAGCCGAAACTCGCGTTATTGATGCCCAAGAACAGTTGGAGATGGTCATGTTGGACAAAGAGGTTGCGGAAGAGAGGGCAGAGTTGGCAGAAACTGAGTTGGAGGATGTTAAGGAGAGGGTGGCTATTCTGGAGGTTGAGAACGATGTTTTGAAAGAAGGTTCGCTCGAGATGTCTCTTTTCTTGGAGCAATACTAATCTTTGGGCAACATACAGAGGGCAACGCTGCGGGTGACAGTCCTGCAAAGGATTCATTGGCTTACATTCAACTTGAGAAACAAAATGAACGATTGAAAGAGGCTCTTATCAAGTACGCCTATTCCTTTCTTCCTTCTAATATTTGACACTACGCGAACTTTCAAAGGCTGCGAGACATGACGCAAGAGTCCGAGCAAGAACAACGAAGACGGATATCTGAGATGGAGAAGGACGTTTCTGGGATTGACAACTTGCAATCCTCCTATGACGAAACTGTTATCAAATTGTCCAACGCCGAAATCCAGATAGAGGACCTGAAACTCCAGCTCGATGATGCTCTGGCTGCTGAAGACATGCTCGTGAGGTTGACCGAACGTAACCTCATGTTGGGCGAGGTAAGGCACCTTTTTATCCACTTGAAACGTTTTATTATTATTATTCAACAAAATTACTGCGATTTCTAGAAAATCGAGGAAATGCGAATTACCATCGAGGACCTCGAAGCCCTGAAAGAGTTGTCTGACGAGCTTGAGGAAAATCACATGGAGACGGAGAAACAGCTGAACGAAGACCTTGGTGCGTCGAATTTCAAAATTTGCCAGTGACACGCTGTCTCATTTTCTTTCATCCAAAAGAGGCGAAGGAAGCTCAGGTTCGAGAACATCTCCGGAAAGTCGAAAGTCTTGAAGAGACATGTGTCGACTATGAAGGCACCATCCAGCAATTCCGAGAACTTGTATTCCAACTTCAGACGTTCGTTCCTATTTTTTATTCGCTGCAACACTGATGCTGACTATATCGTACCTATTTTTTGACTGCCAGTGAGCTCGACCAGCTGCGCACGGAAACCCAAACCGCCCAATCTGAATCGGCTTCTGCGGCTTCTCGAGCAGCGAACGTTATGTCCCTCAACTTGAAACTGCAAACATCCGTACAGAAAAATCAAGCACGAACAATCGACCTCGAAGTCAAGAGTATCGAAGCGAAAGAGTGCAAGGAACTGTTGAGCATCGTTCAAGTATGTCGCCTGTTCTCTGGTTGTCGCTGGCTTGGGATTGACCCCCACATCCTTTCCTTAGCCGTATTTGCCCGAGTTGTACGTGGAATCGGATAGTGGCGCTACCAATTTCTACCTGTTCTTCCAACGCATGGCTTACAAGGCGGACTTGATCAACAACGTCGTTGCTCATATCCACAATCTCCCCGATGCGCTGAATGGTGATGTAACAGAAGTCCTTGTGGGTGTCTGCGAGGTCAGTACCCATAACTTACAGAAGATAAAGGCTTCAACTTATATTCATAATAAAACGTAGATGCGAACCCGGATTTCCGGCCTTTCGACACTGTGCAAACGCATTGCCGCGATCCTCCGGAGATGCGATGTCGAGACCTTCCTCAGTATTGGCCATCTTTATGCTGACTGTGCGCCACGAGAAAAGCGGCTCGACATGCATATTGATTTGCTGAGAAGAGGAGAGTTCAGGGATGTAGAATGTGTTAAGGATATTGAGAGGTACGAGGGCGAATGAAGTTTAATTGCTGGTCCTGATTTATTTATTTTTTTCAATAGGACGCAGATCCAGTTCGACCAGCTCGCAGAAACTCACTTCAAGGATTTCAACACCGATTTGGCAGAGCGCGAGTCGGGATATGTGTTAACTTTCGATCATGACCTTGATATGTTCGCTGCGTCAATCAGTCTCTCGAGAACTTCCGTTGCTGCGATTATTAAGGAAGAGGGTTTGTCTTTTTTTTTTTAATGCAAATCTCCTTGGGATCAAATTTAACCTTTATCAATTTTTTTTTAGATGTCGTGATTGATATGGGTGGTTACAACGTTGATCAAGTCTTGTTCGACCCACTTGGTGTTTTCCTAACGAGATGCAAAAGTGCCAAGACGCTCTCAAAGTGAGTTCTTTACAGTTTGGAGGTTTGGCATCCTTACCCTTTTTGTCAGGAAAATGATCAAGAGGTTGGAAGACCTTGCTCAAGATTCTTCGGCGGTCAAGCCACATGTCATCCCGCAAATGGAGGCACTGAATAACTTCATGGCCGAACTTGTTAACTTTGGTATTTCGGTGCGTTAACACTGCCCTGGCCTCCATTTTCTTGGCGAATTGTTCTCCTGACATATTCTTTTTTCTGGCTTATAGCTTGCGCAAGAAATTATGACGCATCTGAAGGACGTTCGTTCCTCCAAATCACCTTTCCAGCTCCCCGCCGTCTTGGGTATCGTCAAACAATCTGCCACGTCGACTGTCGTTAAAGATATGAAACCTGGTGCCTCGCCATGGGATGCGATCGGAGACGTCATCACACATCTCATCGAGGAAAGTACCAAGCTTGTGCAGCCCATCTCCGAGCCTGAGAATGTGATCAAAAGTAAATGAAATTCATTTTGTTCCTAATAGAGGTCTAATTCGTTTTCTTTTAAGTTACCGGCACGCCACCTTGGGTTACACGGATCGCAGAGGTCAAAGCCGCGTTGGCAGTCAATGTCGAAGCTGAGCGGAAGCTTTCCTCTCTCAGTGACGAGATGCAGGCCATGGCACGCACATTGCGGACGAAGGACCAGACTATCCAAGAATCGACGGTGAAGATTCAGTTGATGGAGCGTCGTCTCGAAACGGTCAAGAAACAAGCCGATGCGATTGTCGAGCTAGAGAATGAGCTGATCAAGGCGAGGAAGCAAGAGCGCACGTACGAAGAGGCTATGGAGCAGCTGCATAGTGATTTGGATGCGTTGGAGCAGGATAATGCTAAACTGAAGACCCTGACTGCTGGTCAGGAGCGGCAGAGTGCGTATTTTCGCTCTTTTCGAGAAGGCTTGCGGTAGATTGTTGACGCGATAATGTTTAGCCCCGGGACCACAGCAAGTTGAACTTGAAAATGTGCCTGTCGAAGGAAGTCTCGAAACATTCCAACTCTTTGAACAGGTATGGGGGATTGTTGGTTTAGCTTTTCATGCAATTTATGCATTTTCGATAGATTGAGGCCCTACGTGGGACTGTGCGTTTCCTTCGGACGGAGAACTCCTACCTCAAGGGCCACGACCTTCTGCGAGAAATCGAAGCTCTTCCTCCCCTCCCTAAACGGACACCACGTCCACCAACTCCTCCACTCGTGGCCTCTGGAAATTCAGACACTGATATGTCAGATTCGGACGAACCTCCGCCGCCGCCGACGTTATTCTCATTGTCGACGGAGACCAAGAGACTATACCGGGATGTTATGAAGTACTCGTCGGCACCTCGGGTCGTAGATCTGTCGGTGCTGAATGCGAAGAGGGCAGAGGCCAAGGGTGGAAGGGTGTGGCTTCCCCGGAAGAAGATGCCATCACAACAAGTGTTGGAGCGGAAGATGGAGGGAGAGAGGCTGAGTCGGAGGGTGCAGGGGCTCATGGAGAGGGCGAGTGCCCTGGGAGCGAGTCTATGATTTTATTTATGCTGCTACATATCATTATTCTAGGACCCTTTTCTTTATTAGGAAGGAATGAACCGATAGGCTTTGAATCCAAACAACGCAACACACTTGTCTTCCGCCACCATCTCCCCCTGACTCTGCGCACGCACAACGCGGCTTTACACGGCTCTGCCCGCGCCAGGCACTGTCCAAGGCAAATTAATCACCATTTCGTTGAGTTTAAGGTCTCCAGATGGTCAGAACGGATGGTGCATCCGCCCCTCGCGTAAGTGTCCGGAAACCCGTACCTTTCCCTCCATCAATATCCGGAAGTACTGAGCCTCGGTCGATGTCTCCTCAGTCAGAGGACCAGCGAGATTCGACTTCATCGTTGAAGCAGAGGGCGACCCGGAAGAAACCAGTCGTGTCGGCAATATGGCCTTGCAAGATCAATGGTTGTAACAAGCACTTCGCGCGAGAGGCGGATCTGAAACGACACCAGAGAACAACGAAGCTGCATTCGATGCCCGGCTAGTGCGTTCGCGTGGTTTCTAATAAGGATGTGGAATTAACTTTTGTTTTAGCCAATGTCCTCAGTGCGATTCTAATTTCACGAGGGTAATGTGGCCCACTTTGCCTCAAGGCAGCCTGCTTACTTTGACACCCTAGACTGACGCGCTCAGAAGACACCAGAAGTCCAGGTAAGTAACCGAATTTGATAATACTTAGTTGATTGTGCTGAAGCTACTTATTTTCATTAGACATGACGGGGTCGTGATTGAACCCGTCGAACAGAACAAAGGAGGCGACGAGAATTCCGACGGTCGGAATCGGAGCGGAACGCCAGCAACAACGAGGAAAGAGAAAGCTGCTTCATCTGATGTACAGACCCCCCAAGGAGCAGGAACTTCCAGTTATTATCGTTTACATACCGTCACCATCACCCGTCCGTCGCGTCCTTCCTGACCCTACTACTCACCCTTACAGTTAATGTAGCACATATCCCCTCTCGCCCTTCGCAAGACCCAATACGACCACCACCGCCATGGCCTGGTTATCCCCCAAATTGGCAAAACGGACAGCTACCACCGAACATGGGTTATGTGCCCCAACCAATGTATTACCCATCCCCCCACTATCGCCCCCACACGAATGGATATCACACTGGCAGTTCCCCTGTCGCCCAACCCCCGCCACCTTATTATTGTTCGCCTGATGGGGTCGCGTCTAGCTCCTCGTCAAGTGTTGCAAAATCTTCGCGGAATTCCTCGGCTCAACCGCCAAACTCAACCTCTCCCCCTTCAACCACGAATTCGGTCATGTCATGCATTGACCCCCATCTCGATTCCGGTTCCGAGCTTACTGAGGCAGACGTTGTGGCGGCCGTCCAAGCTGTCCTTCTACAAGCCGAGTCACAGGAAGCGGCCAAAAAGGAGAAGCAACAGGCAGAGAAAGACAAACAACGGCAATTGGAAATGGAGATGGAAATGGAAATGGAAATGGAAATGCACAGTCACAATTCTCGGTCAAGTCACGACGAACTCGATGACGGCGACTCGATGAACACAAATGGAGAATTAGGGATGGACAATGCGATGAGCGGGTTGCATTCGTATGGGTCTTCCCTGGGACGTCCAGAGCCGATGGAACACATACTAACGGAGGATGGAGAACCCATGCTGAATCCAGGTCTGTTTGTTTTCGCTCTTATACTTATTCTTTTATGAGTCCTGACGTTGAAACTCTGCAGCGGAGCTTTTGACACAGGCGAGTGATTCGTATAGCTTCACTGCATTTCTTACTGATCCACATCCATAGGAATCCCTCGCATCGCCGCCACCTTCCTAACACTTCGCCTTGTCTATACCTTGTCGACCTTGCCCGTCTCTGTTTTGTTTTGCTTTCCTAGGATTTGACGTTTTGCGGACAATGAAACATACACCATTGTATATTGGATATCCATCACAAGGTCTCGCTATCATACATTAATCATTTTGTTTTACTTTAAACTACATCACATCGGTTAGTATTTCTCGCTCGTGTCCTTTTTTTCCCCATTTGTTTTTTTAGTACTCAAACTCAAATTGCGGCTGGGCCGCGACATGCTTTCCAAAATCCAATCCATCTGTAAACTCAGTCATGCTATATATTCCTAGTTTCTATTCTCTTATTTCGTATATGACCAGCTCCGGTGAGATCCACTATAGACACGTATGAAGGTATGGTTTCTCTAACCAACATGAATCCGAGCAGGGTATATTAATGTGACGTTTTCCCCCTCAAGGCTTCTGCTTAACCTAGAGGATGGTGATCTTGGGCTGGGGATATTGAGGACCGACCTACGATAAAAACAACAACAAAAAAGTCAGCTTCCAAATGCTATAAAGTAAATCATCCGCACCTCTTGGACGCAAGCGCGAGCCAGGGCGTGGCCTGCCAAAACCGCATCATCCAAGTTTTTACCGGCGACGATTCCACCAAGGAATCCACCAGAAAACGCATCACCTGCGCCGTTGGTATCCACGATCTGGTCATCCGTAAGCGCGTCGACGGGGAAGATCTTGGGCTCGTTAGGTTTGTCGGCAGTGACCACCACGGTGTGCTGGGCGCCCTGGGTGAACACGACGATGCGGCTGCGGGAGGCGTTGTTCTTGGGGAGGAGGGCAATGGTGCGCGCGATGGCGGGGAGGTCTTTGGGGTCGGCGTAGCCGTTCGCGGTGGCCCATGCCTCGGCCTCGGCTTCGTTACCGATGACGATGTCAACGTATGGCAGGATTTGGTTTATTTGGGCGCCGAAGAATTGGGCCATGAAGGGTGCGGAGAAGTTGAGCACGAAGGTCTGGGATTGTGTTTTTTTTTTTTTTGGTTAGCCCTGGAGCGGGGTTGAAGAGCATATCGGAACGCACCTTTCCAGCAGCGGATGCTTTGCTGCTCAACTCGAGAACAGATTCAACACCATGGGTCAAGAAGTAGCCCTCGACGTAGAAGTACTTGGCGTTCTCGATGAGGGGCGCGACTTCGGGAGATGAGAGATGTGATTTCTCGAATTTCTCAGCGACACGGAGGGTGGTCACCAAAGAGCTGGAGGCAGATCATGAAACACACTTGAAAAAAGAGGTGCGAGATACACACTTACCGATGATGGCCGGTAATAATGACGGCGCATGCACCAGTCTTTTGGCCCTTCTTAACGAGATACACCTGGTCGAGACCTTCGCGCTTGTTGGCCGCCTTTAGTTGCTCAGCAAGATCGTCATCGCCAACGGCACCGGTATAAACGACGGAGCCCTTGGGGAGGACGTACTAAAATTATACAGGAAAACAATGAATACGCCGAAAATTTTTCATGAGAAAGTATACGCACAGCAGCTCCACGGGCGGCGTTTTGAGCAGCACCTCCAGCGACGTAAGTTACTTTATGCTCAGAAACGAGCTCGTCGTAGCTGTCGGAAAAAATTAATTAGTCTTCATCCTCAAATATACACGCATTCGGATTCGGTATCATTGCTTACATCGGAGCGGTCTTTTCATCCGCTAAAATCGCGTCGTTCGCCTTCAATGAGTATTTTTCTAGGAGCTTCTCTCCATTTCGGACCTGCATATCGAGCAGGGGGTTTCCCATGCAGAAAAGGGTGTAGGTAGGAGCGGACATGATGGTATCGTTAACGTGGTGAGAAGTGGGGTAGCAGCGCCACAACATTGAAGGTTTATTTTATCAACGATCGATGATCTGGATCTAATCTAATCAATTAAATTTTAATTGCCCCTGACCTCGACCCCACAGGGTCGACAAGCAGTGAGTACTGAGGCTTGAAGCCTGAGAAACGAATAAATGGTAGAAAATCATCGCAAGTACTTCACTTTTCGGCCATATATATCGTTGGACATCAAATGGAGAGCTACTGTTTATATTATGTACATAATCAAGTATTATTTGTAGCTGCGGAAACTGCCGAAAGTGCATATCGCCTCTACTTGTTCTTGCATCTCCCTCTGCCAGTTAAATCTCCCAGAGGCAGTCGCGAGACAGTTCCTGTCTCACCTCATTTCAACAAATCTCTTATTTCCTCGTTTCTTGACTTCTCTGGAAGACAGATGCATGAGCCACGTCTGAGTCTCAAAACCGGAGCAGCCACCGTAAACATAGACCAGCACCCAGTTCAAGTTGACGGAGCAACTGAATCGCTTCGAATACGAGAAATAAATACCAACCAAGATCATGACGCTTTCAGCCCCCACCTCCCTCCAGAGCTAATATCCCACATATTCACCATCTATACTGAAAATTTCAACTCAAGTTTCGACATTCACCGACCTTCTGCTGAACGCGGACCACTGCTTCTTGGAGCCGTTTCCAAACTCTGGAGGGAGGTCGCGTTCGGCACGCCCCAACTTTGGAACACAATTACCATTCAATTTTACATCCAGGCATGGCCCCTCGACAAAATAAAGATGAAAATTGAGTTGGTGAAACAGTGGCTTGATCGCTCTAGACAGCTTCCGCTTCATATCTCCTTCAGAGCGGAAGAGATGTCAATGTGGCACGCTAAAGATTTATGGGGACCTATATTCAGTCTTATACGAAATTGCGCTCCCCGTTGGCATACGTTGGTCCTTGATATTTGTTTGCTGTTATATGCTGCCTTTCTTGACGGCCTAACCTATGCCCCTCGCCTTCATACTCTCAAGCTTGGCTATATGGTTGACTCGCCATTCGATAACGATTCATCTCATGACCCCTTTCATCTCCAGACACCCTCCTTAAAACATTTGGCAATTATCGACCTTCCCCTTTCCTCCATAGCTGTTGAATGGGGAAATATCACGCATTTCGAGGGCAATAACCTCCACGTCGATGAATTTTTTGAAACTCTTCGACTTGCTAGACGGCTGACCTCCTGCAAGCTACATCGTCTCAGAAACAATTTACACCGATATCCCTTACCAACCATACCCCTCATACACTCAGCGTTAAAGCGACTACGTTTGCCTTCTGTCAGAAGCCTGGAACATTTCATTGATCTCCTCGTTTTTCCCTCTTTGGAAAAGTTCCGATACAAGTGCGAGGGAATACACTCCCTTCTTCCTAAAAGTTGCCTTATATCGCTCTTCAACCGGTCGCGCTGTCAACTTACCCATTTTGGTCTCCTCTCTGGAGAACTCTTGGAGGACGATATGGACGATCTCATTTCGCTCTTCTTCGCTTTGCCAACCCTCACACATTTAAAATTCGAAGATTTAAAATTTCGCTGTTACGAAAACAGAGGAATCATGACAGACAGGCTGCTTCAAAAACTGATGCCCATTGAAGGCATCCAAGCGGGGCTCCTTCCATGCCTCCAATCGCTGAAATTCTGTGGCAAGCAAAAATTCTTATGGAATTGTCTCGCAGACTTCATTGTCGCTAGGCTCACGGAGGACAATAACGGTTCCAACAGCCCTATTGCGGATAAAATGGCTGTCAATCGAAATTTGCCTGTCTTTAGACATTCGATTCGCTTCATTTCTTTCATAGTGAGGGGTTGTACACAGGCCATCGATCTGGATACCCGCGCTCAGTTCAACCGCGCTCGTGGGGCTGGAGTATCGATTGAAATTGTGGATGAGCTCTTACACAGAGCGTTATAAACAGCACGAGTTATAACGAGCACGATCCCTCCTCCTAACCTCAAATGTTTTTTCTTTTCCCAGATATCATTGGGGATCATTTTTGGGCATCAAATTCTGTAAAAGACTTAAATATGTAAACAGTTACAGCTCTAATCAAATCATTCTGTTCCTGTGGAAGTGTCGAGAAGGACTTGGCAATGAGGTAGTGGCGGAGAATGCCGGTAGCAGTGCCACAACCGTATTCTCAAGAAACTCCGAGGTTGTTTCAAACCTCTCCCCATTAACCGATTCCTTTACTTTCGGGAACCCTAAATCTCAGATGGGTGAACCACGCCTGGATTTCAGAACCGAAGCGGTCAATGCAGATATAGAACAGCATCCAGTGGATGAAGTAACCGAATCACTTCAAATGCAAAAGGAACTTGAAATGAAAGGAAATACCAACCAAAACCACGATCCTTTCAGTCGCCACCTCCCTCCGGAATTAATGTCCCACATATTTGCCATCTACACCGACAATTTCAATTCAAGTGTCGACATCCGAGCTCCGTGCAATCGTGGTGGACCCTTGCGCCTTGGTGCTGTTTCTAAACTCTGGAGAGAGGTCGCGTTCAGCACGCCCCGACTTTGGAACACAATTAACATTCAAATTTACTTCCCCTGCAACAACATAATCCCAAAAATCGAGATCACAAAACAGTGGCTTGATCGCTCTAGACACCTTCCTCTTTATCTCTCGCTCCGAATAACGGCGGCCGCTGAACGACCACTAGAGCCCCGCTTATTGGGACCCCTATTCGGCCTCATACGAAATCTCGCTCCGCGCTGGCACACGCTGGTCCTTAACATTCCACCGGAGCTATACACCCTCTTTATTGACGACCTAACCTGCGCCCCACTCCTTCATACCCTCAAATTTGTTGATCAAATACCACAAAGAGGCCGATTTCTTCTAGCCCAGACACCTTCATTGAAATATTTGGAAATTTCAACACATTTTCTTTCAGACATCGCCATTGAATGGGGAAACATCACACACTTCCAGTCCGATTGTCTAAGCATCGATGAATTTTTTGAAATTCTTCGACTTGCTGGACGGCTGACCTCTTGTAGGTTACGTGGCATCAGCGATCATTTGGACCTACATCCCATACCAACCACACCCCTCACCCACTTGACTTTAGAGCGATTATATTTAATTCCTAACGACGTATATGAAGACGTGATGGGTGACTTCTTTGATCTCCTTGTTTTTCCCTCATTGAAAAGGTTTGGATACGGCTGCACGAACACATGTCCCTTTCCCCTTAACAGACTCATATCACTCTTCAACCGCTCCCAATGTCAACTTACTCATTTTGAGCTCTCTGGAAAACTCGGGGAGATTAACATGGATGATTTGATCCCCCTCTTCTCCGCATTGCCGACCATCACACACTTGAAATTGGGAGATATTAAAGATCGCGGTGACGACTCGGGAAACCAAGGAACCATGACAGACAAGCTGCTTCAAGAACTCACACCCGCGGAAGGCACCCGAGCTGTGCTCTTTCCGTACCTGCAATCGCTGAATTTTCATGGCAACCAAAGATTCTCATGGAATTGTCTCGCGGACTTCATTATCGCTAGGCTCACGGAGGACAATAACGGCTCCCGCAACCCTATCCCGGATAAAATGGATGTCGCTCGGAACTTGCCTGTGCTTCCCAGGAATAAACATTCGATTCGCCTCGTTTGTTTGGCAATAAGAAATTGTGAACAACCCATCGGTCTAGATACCCGCGCTCGCCTCAATTTCGCTCGTGATGCTGGCGTATCTATTGCAATAACAGATGAAAAATTTTTCTGTGGCAGGCATAACCTTCTTACCGACCCACCCTTCCTAACCTGTGATATGAATACATATTGAATACATATTGCTACAATTTGCTAGCAGAATTGATTCGTGTGCATTCTGGGCGTCAAGTTCTGCAAAGGCAATTCTTGGGCAATTCCGGCTTTTTGGTTCATCGCTATCGCTCATCGGGCTTCATATCAGTATTCCTCTTTCAACCCAAACGTAATGCTGACGGGAATGTCAACATTCAACTGCTGTCTACTGGACAACTATTAAGGGGATTGATTATTTAAAATTGACCCCTCATGATCCTCAAGGGTCGAAAACAAAGAAACCACTGAAAAATAGGTGTTCGTGAAATTTTCAACAGATCGACTCGGAAGTAAACGTGCATTTGAGTATCACTTGTTCAAGAGACGTATGGCGGTTGAGTTTAGAGTACGAAAGGATGGGCGAGGGAGAGATTAGTGAGGTATGCAATTTCGGTTACTCGGAACGTGTCCAAAGTTACCAAAGGTTGGCCAGTCACCGGGAAGGTCAATAGTTTCGGTGATTCAGTATTATAATTAGGCCAATGAACACCATGGCCTGTATTTGGGTCGAGATGGTCCACGAAGTTAATCAAGTTGTCGTTGACGAGACCAGTGGCAAGGTCGGAGCCATGATACTAAAAAGCATGTGAGCCAAACGAATCTATCTCAATATAGTGTACATACTGATCCTATTCCTGGTGTAGATTTTGACCTTTGGTTCACTTCAAAACAGGCAACGTTCAAAACCCGAATGCCCAATGAATCATATCAGGTTGAACTCACAGTAAGACCAGACCTTCTGCGTAATGGAAGCTTTTTGGAGGAATGCTCTCCTAGGTCCTTGTTGCACCGAGTCGCCGATAAAGGCAGAAACCCTCTTAAATTGAGGCGTCAAGGCATTTTGGGTTCCGGTATTAAAAGGCGAGCCCTGGGTAACGTTGGATGGGTAGAACGTCCACAGCTGCTCAAGTTCCGAAACAGGGTTTCTTGGGAGCCAGATCGAGTTGATATATTGACGGAATTGGTCTTCGGTGCTAAGTTATTTGAAATGAGCAACGGCCAGATTCAAGACAGGAACGCGAGCACGAACGTGACATTGAGAGATGATATTCCGAAGAGGGTTCCTTCGTCATCGCATACACCTAGATATGTGGGATTTAGATATAGAACAGGAAGATATAGCTGCCACTAAAAAAAACCCACCCGATACAAAAGGAATATTTGCGAATTTTCCTTGCTGCACGGAGCTTTGGGGATTATCTGTCAAGAAAACGCCATCGACGCTGGGATGCCAGACCAAAGCAAGTGACTATGTATACAATTTCCCTATGAATGCATGAATAAATCCTTAAGCAACACGAACCTGATATGAGAAGAAACTCGGTGTCTTGTCTACTGAAGCTTTGAGGACCGAGAATGGCAAGGCGCGCATGCATTCGAGAGTGTTACTTGAGGTAGAACATCCGGTGTCCGTGGAAAGGAAATCATAGTAAACCTATTATAAAGGGTTAGGAAGTAGGTCGGCATATTCAGGTCGTAAAGCAGTCACAAACCTGACCAGTTCCCTTCGTGATGTTACCAACAGGCAGCGGTGACCCGGATTGCATGAAGCCGGCACGGAAAAGACCCTCGTTATTCCCTCCATTTGTGATCATCTGCAGCGAAACTGAGATGGCACCCGACGACTGTCCCCAACTGACATCTCGCATAAGGTAGTTGTCAACGACAACTGAGAAAATTTCTTACATTGTCACTTTGGACTCATCGCCACCGAATGCACCGATGTACTTGTTCACCCATTTAAGCGCCAGGCGTTCTAGAATAAGTGTCAGGGCATCGAAAGACTATAATTTTGAGGGTTTTGAAGACTTACGATCTCTCAACCCCAAGTTCCCGTTCCCATCTGTAAACACCTCTTGACCAGCTAAAAATCCGTACGCTATCCAATATCGTTTTTAGTGTGTTTGCACAATCACATGTCGTCAGAGGCCATACCTGAAAGCCTAATAAAGAACCATGAAAAACGTATTTGTTGGAACAAATCAGGCATTGATTTATTTTACCTGTAGTTGAAGGACACGAATATCATCGGCTGTCCGAGGGCGACGGATCGCTTAACCAGCTCTGATCCCATATCATCGTACCTAACATGGACCTCGTTAGCAACAATGTAGAAAAGCAAGGAATTATCAACGTACGAGGCAGTATCCCCGATTTGGTATGCTCCTATGAATAACGCGAACAAGCGATCTGTGAGAATGCTATCCCCTTTCTATCAGTGACGTACCCCCGTGGATCCACTACCCAAAGTAACTCTCTCAGGCACGGAGTACAAGCAAAAAAAAAAGCTTACAACAAGGACAGGCAGGCCATGACTTGAGTGACCTTTCGCGTTGGGCTTGATTATATTTATAGTCAGACCTGGGGAATATTCGAATGAAAGGTCGCCTTTTTTGCTGATACGAAAAAGAATTTACAGTCTTCACTCTCGACTCCAGGCGCATCGTGAAGTTCAGGTGTTGTGTTAACGATTTGAGTGATTTCTGGGATTCCCGTATCTGGGGCCGAAAGTTGCTGCTGAGGACACAACGCGCCGTATTTTGTTGCATCTAGGTGACCTTGATAGGCATCTGGGGCGACTGATGCACGAAATCGTGCTCTAGCGAGGATGCGATTGGATAAAATGAGCAACGTATGAGAACCACTTACGGAGGTTTCGCGAATGGTATACCCAGGAATTTTGTCACAGAATCCACGGCTACTCCAATAACAGTAGCAGAGTCCAGCCTGGCTATGGCGCCCGGAGATGGTCCGGTAGCATAACAAGGTATGCTCTGGAGAGCGATCGCGAAGAAGATCACCCGCATGAGCATGAAGGATGCTGGGGTTGTCTATAACTCGAAAAAATGGTCTGGGGTTATATATAAACTTCGTTTCTCATTGCAATGCCAAACCCGGAGTTGGACATGAAATGATGACTCCCAAGGTATGCCACCCGCAGCGTAGAGCATCGAACGGACCAGTACAGGTATCAATATGAGACCTGCGTAATTTTTGGCGGAGTTGACACGTGAGCGCGTTGATCAGGGGAGGCAAAGCGCTGATCAATACTAGTTGAGGCCATCATAATTGTTAGCAGACTCATGCGAATAGAATACCTTGCCATGATGTTCGGGAGTGGTGACATGTGATAATCATGCAACAAGCTGAACGACCACTGCGGCCAGGGAGCTAGGGGAAACATTAGATGTGAATGACTTTCCACTGCGGCCATTAAACCCAGAGCCATGAAGCAATGTCCAGCGTGTGGTTGAAAATCGGGGCCGCAGATCTACTCAATAGACACCACCGACCCTCGCCATTTCCATATTGCAACCAGCCCCAGGTTAAAATGGCCTATGGAATCGATTCCACGGGGCCGACGGGCGTGTATTTGATGCGAACCAAACAAAAAATTCAGAATCCCGACTCCGAGTGCTGAGTCTTTTTGCTATGTATTATGCCATGGTCAACAGTCTGCGTTGTTCAAAATTTTCTCACTGATGAACCAATTTTATTTTAGGTCGAATGAATCGATTTTGGGACTGTAGAAAAAGATACAGCCGAGACGTACCGTCTTCGTGCCAAGTCAGCATCATAATCTTTTTGGAAAGCTGAGAAGGGCTGGATCAAGAGTCATGGATAGTATCTAACAGGATTCGGAATTTCGACCGACACCTCATGTGCGGTTGAACATTTATCATTGTCCAGCGAATGAGGACGGCTTCAGTTCGGGAAGTGTAGGAAAGGATACAACTTCGGTTCTGTGTTGATTAGAAATGAGGGCGAAGTTTTTTCCTGCATTGGTCAGGTGAATGGCAGTTCACGGAAAACCTGACAACGATCACCGAAATGGGGCCGGTAGGGTAGAACACAATGCTGCTCTTCTTTCGTATCTCCAATTTTCTTGCGAAAATCTTCCACCACTAGAATTACTTGGGTGAGTCAAAGCATCACATTTGATAAAACTGAACTTTCCAGGATGGGCACCAAGCAAAATCGAGCAATTAAGATCGCCATTCACCAGTGTTGAGATTCCACAAGACCTTTTATTTAGCGAAAGCAATGGGATAGCACGACACGAACAAAAACAGGAGAGCACGGACGATGGCTTTGGGAATCATGCGAGTACCTTCTTCTGCTTCTTTACCTTTCGACCGCCGTCCTCAGGTCGGCGCCGTTCAAGGTTTTGCAGCGTACGTTTCATCTCACTGTCCGGAAATGAGCCGAGTTCATAATAGGCGGAAGCGTGCTCAAGTAGCCTAAAGGACATTAGACATTGGGAAGATCGCTATGAGTTTCGAACTCACCACTGAGGTTTGATTGCGGTAACAATGCGAATATAATAACGCGTTGTAAACGCAAATTCGTTGAATAAAACCCATTCCGGTTGTGTCAAGACCACAAGATGGATGCAGGGCAACAACCTGTTCAGCAATTTCCCGGGTCAGAGACAGGTTTGGATGCACGACTACACTGCCCTCCATACCTGGTTGTCCTTAGCAATGACGTACACGCCTTTCTCCCCTTCCTTATGAGCAACCTGCATGAAAAATCCACATATAAGAACCTGTTTGATTCCGTTGCAGAGCTTTCTTTCGTCATTGATGGACACAAGGTCCAGTTCATTCTGTTCCATGATGCGCAGAAGCTGGGTGCGAACGTTATCCGCTTGCGATAATGCCTGCGCCGAGAGATAATTGTTCCAGGTCTAACTTTTGATATGAGCGTCTAACCGAGCAGTCAGATAAAGTAAACGAGAGAAGCGGTGACATACTTTGCATATAACTGTTGTATACGTTTAACAGAGTTGGATGGTCACCGTCAGGAACTGAGAGCAATGCCTTCGCGGCATCCGCTTCTCTTCTCTGATTCGGAGGACGTGACCAGACATTGGGGACTTGTACAAGTCAGTAACACTCATAAAGTAGCACTCATAGAGTAGGGGGAACCGGCACTCACCGGAAAGCATCGCAGCTATCGAAAGCACTTCATTACTACATTTATTATAAATTCTGGGCTTACGACCAACATTTTTGCAAGCTAGAATAAACCGTCAGCATGTTATCTTGTACTCCATATTCATAGACAGACTGACTTGTGGGTCGGTAGGAAAAGCGGCCATGAGCGAACCCAGGGCAGTGATTTTCCCTTCCTCGTCAATGGCCGCGAAATAGTGAAGCAACTCGAGCGCCCGCATGAGAGTCTCTGGAGCAGGAGGGTCCTGTGGAGAAGGCGCGTAGGTCAACTGGGACTCCGAAAATTAACACTGTGACTCACTATATAATCAAAGTGTACCAAATCCTCGATACCCAGTTGGAGCAATTCTAGAACCGTGTTCGCCAAGTTACATCTCAAAATCTCCGGATAGGACTGCTCCTCGGGCTCCTTCATCAATGCTTCCTCGGTGTAAAGGCGGAAATATTTTCCAGGCCTGGTTCTGCCTGCTCTCCTGGCGCGTTGTTGCGCTGACGCCTTGGATATAGGTTGTTCTGAGGGACTCAACCCTGACACGGGGTTATACACTTTTAAAGCCGGGGTCGACCACATAGACGATGCCATCAATGGTCAAGAAAATCTCAGCTATGTTCGTCGATACAACGACCTTCCGACCGGGAGGCCCATTTGGGGTAAGGGGAGGCGGAGGTTTATCGAAGATCCTCTGCTGTTGTTGTGGAGGCAACGATGAATACAGCGGGTAGCAGGTGAGTGGCCCTACAAGATCTGGATCTTGATTCAACAAATCATGTGCTTCCAGCTTGATTTTCCTGCGCGCATCCTCGATATGCTCTTCGCCGGTTAAGAATAAAAGAATGTCGCCTGGGTCTTCCGCATGGTCACGGTGGATCATTAAAACAGTTCGTAAGGCTGCCTCGACAAAGTCTTGTTCAGGTTCTTGTGCGTAGAAGACCTCAACCGGGTAAGTGCGTCCGGGTACTTTGAATAGCGGTATTGGATTGTCGGGGCCAGGACCAAAATATTTCTGGAACTTGAGCGCGTCAAGTGTCGCTGACATGACGATAAGCTTAAGGTCTAGGCGCTTCTTGATGACAGACTTAAGCAGTCCCATGAGGATATCTGTGGCGAGAGTTCGTTCATGTGCTTCATCGAGGATGATTGTCGAGTAGCGTTGCAGAAGTGGATCGTTCATAGCCTGTTGCCACCATAAACAACAGAGGTTAGAGACCAGCACATGGGGTCTCACCTCTCGAAGGAGCATTCCATCTGTCATATACTTGAGGAATGTAGTGCCGGGATCTGTCATATCCTCGAACTGAATCGTGTAGCCCACTTCCTTCCCGAGCGAGACTATACAAAAACATGAAAGTGTGCGCAATGGCTGAAAACAACCATGGACACACCATCCATTTCTTCGGCCACACGCAACGAACATGGCTGCAACACGACGAGGTTGAGTGCATGCCAAAATTTTGCCTTTGGTGTGGGGAAGATCCGACTGAACGACAAATTGAGGTATCCTGAAAGTTGATCAGCGACGATTTGAGAACCGTGAAGGAAGAGCCATAATGGGTAGTTTTTCCTGAACCGGTCTCGCCTACCATGATAAGGACTTGATTATTTGAGAACTGATGAGTGAAATCCTTCTGAGCATTCAAAGTCGGCCTGCGTACTATCTCGTAGAATTCGTGCATTTGGCTGAACACCGGAAGTTTCTTCCTACTGTCTAATATACTTTTGTACGTCGCAGAAAGCAAAGTTTTGTTAAAAGGATTAACTTCTCCCATCTGTAACATCAATGTATGAGGGAAGGTAGATACGAGGAGGTGGACGGACTCGCCATGACCATTGACGAGGACTTGCTTTGCAGTAACCTTGCGAGGAAAAACCCAAAAGGTGGTTCCTTTAGCTTCTGGTTTGTGGTCGCAAGCGCCATGTTGCAACAATAGCGAGCAACAGCGATGTCGAACTTTGGTCGAACTAAAGTCTTTTGCATATTTTGCGCCCAAGGCCACCTGACATTGTGCCTAGTCAAATAAGTAACGTTGGGCAAGTGCATCCATTAGAAGATCAGAAGGGGCTTTGCGTGGGCGCAAGGCATGCCTTTCGGCACGAGGGACGGAGAAATCTTTCGATGCTCGCTTTTCTTAGTCCCATTGATCACGTCGCCTGGCAAGTAGTTTATGACTGGGTAGGGGCCGCTTATTCCGCGACATGAGGGTGATATCAGCTCAAAGATCTAGGATTCGGAGTGGTATCGGTGAATGACTGTATACATATTAAATAATGTTACTTCCCAAAACTTCTATAGACCTCGGTAATTCTGGGAATGAGGTGGTCCATCGTGCCCGGGCCCTTGTATTCAAGGGGCATGGTTAAATCCAGGTCGCGTTCCCCCTGAATGAAATCCCAGCAATCTATGTCAATGCCCCAGTAACTAGGTTCGATTTGCTCGGATCCGGGTTGAGATTTCTCCACTTCATCAAGGGCGTCACCGACATCATCAAGCACCTCGGAAGACACACTGAGCTGTGGTATTGTAACGGGGATCGCTTCGGGCGTCCAGTCAAGCGGCTCCCCTGACACAACACCCAAACGCAGCGCGAGATGCGCGAAACGAGCTTTCCACATTTCATAGTCGGGGATCCAACAAAAGCCAAGTTCCCGGCTGTAAGCTAGCAGGTACCCAAATTCGGGCTCGGAGCCGGCGCCTAATTCTGCGCCGGTCCATTTGGCCTTCAAGCCTCTTATCCGCTTTATGCTGCGTTTGACTGGTTCATATCTGGGGCCATTTCTCCAGGGAAGGTCAGCGCGCACTAGGAAGAGTCCGACATAAGAAAGAGATTCCAGGTCGTCTCGGGGCGAAAGCTCTATGAAATGCCATGAGAAAATTACAATATATGAGTTGGAGAATAGGATACTTACCAATGCCATTCATTGAGTTGAGACTTGCCCAGTGAAGTGTACCCATGATAGTCTTCGACTCGGATATCGGATCATATTTGTTTGGTGGACCTGCGCTGATGGGCTTAGACAAGTTGAAGTCAATTAATTTGATTCTGCTTGGATCGTCGAGGGAACAGAGAACGTTTTCAGGCTTGATGTCGCGGTGGATAAAACCTAACGTATGGATGTGCGCTAAGGCAGAAAGCTGGCGTATGCAGTAAGTGGGCTGAAAATGTGTTCGTCGAACGAACCACGAACTAGTTGTTGCATGACTGAGACAACGGTCTTCAAGGGAACGCGTGTAAATGAGCCAGGCCACTTTTCCTTAAGACTAGAGCCAAGCAATTCCATCGTAAGATACTCAAAATGCTCGAGGTGGCCGTATCCATACACAGCCGGTATCACGGGGTGTCCCTGGAGAAATTGAAGGACGCTAGCTTCATGTCGAAGAAGAGTGCGTTTTACTCTGAGGGGTGCCCGAGCTTGCTTGAGCGCGACTATCCTTCCTGTGTTCTCCGTCGCTTTGTACACCAGTCCCTGAGATTAATATGTAGACTTGGAATAGACCATTTGGAGAGCGACTTACGAAGGCACCACTTCCTATTCGCATGTTAAACCTACAAGACACTGATATTGTAGTCATGGCGGCCTGTAAATTGTAAAAAGGCCAATCTAAGTTGGTGAATTGCGATTGCGGCAGATACTGAGCTTGAAAATCGGTTATGATAGCGTATCTTGTCCCCCAACCCCCGTCTAATCTCCTTAACGAGGGGTAGGGAGCGCTAGTATGGGCAATCGACGATGGTGAGGTGACGAAGAGAGACTATGTTGACGGGTGACGACATTAGACATAGGTTGAATAAAATGGTGGGAGTTTTTCTTAAAATGGATAAGTCCCTACTTTGACTAGGGGTCGACTTCGTCGCCAACGCCTTGCTATTTTCAGAAATTTCTTGCTATCAAATGTTTTCGCTGCAATGTTCGCTACTCATGGGGAGCCTTCGATCATATCTTCCTTCGATGGTCATCTTCAGGAAGTCTCCTCCACATCTACATTGCCCCCAGAATCCTTCCTGTTGATACCGGCGATGACCCGGCTCCAGCCATTGTGACTTCCACCAATTCTCCCACCCGCATCCATGCACATCCTACTGCGAAATTGACCACTGCCCAATTGGCTTCTGCAGGCTCTGCAGCATCCATTTCAACTTTGACTTCGGATGATGCAAGGGGAGAAGATCAGTCCATTGCTCAGGTTCCTGATTTGAAGCGTAAGCTTCAGGATTAGATACGAAGAATCTTTATGCTCGAGTTTACTTTGAAATGTATATTATGTATTGCCATATTTCAATGTTACGAAGTGATTTTCAGACTCTCGCTGCAATCTCTGAATGAATAAATCTGGTCTACAGAGAAAGTAGTGTGTTCCTGAAATCGAAGCATCGTTGCACCAGGTTAAATACAGGGACCCCATTGTGTTTAAACAATCAGGAAATAGCTAAAACTACATGTGGAAGTGTGATACGGTATCAAGTCAATTAAACAGGAAATTAGCAACTATGGGGAAACAACATTTCATCGTTCATCAAGGCAGACCTCACTGTGTTGTCACCATAGAACATGATGCGGTCGCAAAACTGACCTGACCTCACAGATGCACTCAGGGCGTCAATTGACGTGAGAGCGACCAACTGCGAGGGTCTATGCACTGTCACAAACGACGGCCGTCGTCCAAGATTTGCTCCGCGGATGGCGAGTGGGTTGGTGATGCAGCTGTGAACCGTGTACCAACATTGGCATGGTCGTGTCCGCAAGCAGATGGAGACAATGGCGAAAGTCGTGTAGTGGTTGCTCTAAGCACAATGATATGGCTCGTTGTTCGCAGCCGTCGGCCATGTCGCGGTGACGATCTCGTGGTGCTTGCAAAACACGACGACAATAGAACCAGTGGCCGCATGGGAGGGCCGCAAGCGCTAGAGTACCTGTAAACAAAATGAAGGGATGTAAGCCAGTGTACCAATTATAATGGGCAGCCACGTACCTAGGACCTCTTCCACGTCATGTTGTCCTCCTTCACCATCTCGTGACTCAGATCCATCCTCCGCGTGTTGCAAAAAATTGTACTTTGCGCAGTCTAGGGCCCTAGGGGTTGTTGTCGTCATCAGCCCTGGCAAAAGTCGGGTGTAAGTATGTGAATGGTGGTGGGTATGAAGAAGTTGAGATCGCAGGCCTAACTTACATTTATTTTTGAAGGTTGATGTTGCCCAGTTGAGGGTACCCTTATACCTGCCTGACTGGTACGGGTTTCGTGAGGGTACAGATTCCCTTACCCGTACCCGCGTACCCACTTACCACCCACTTACCCGTGGCCCATACGCGAGTCGATCACTAGGAAAGATGGAGGAGATCTTAACTTCAGCGGAAAGTTGTTGCGATGAGAAAACTACCCAAGACTTGGGTGCTGAGAGGAGGGATCCCGGATTCGTTTGGATGAAGGTAATGTTTGTCCAAAAGCTGTAAAGCAAACATTGCCGCAAAACTTTTGCCAAGGACGGGGTAAGATTGTATTTGGACGTGATAGGAAGGGAAGCAATGAACATGTAAAGCAAACAAATATTGCCGCAAAACTATTACCTTATATAGATAATTTAGACAGTGGGGAACCTTACTTTTCAAGCAAGGCAATCGTCTGATATTAGTGGACGATGACAAGCGTCCAACTGCGCATGAGGCGCTGGTCGACTTCAGACAGATGTTATCCCAATTAAGTGATTCCCAACTTCCGAAAAGAATACGACGCTAACTTGGGAATACGGTATATGTCGTTAACAATCTAATGCTGTCGCATAGTAGGAAATACCGTAGGGGTTGTTCTCATGAAGATTACTATTACATCGACATACTACAAGTAGAATCCTCGGAGAATGTTTCGAAGATCGGTGAATGACTGACTCTATATACCGCAGTGGATAAAAAGACAAAAAGTGTCAGCGAAGTGGCCCCAAAGGCTGATATGGCGGATTTCTATGCGGAAGACGCCGTTCAGTTCCGAGAATCCTTCAACGGCTGTTTAGCTTTGGGAAGAATAACAGTCATTCTCGTCGGCTGGTTGCTTGGGGCTGGGATGAGGTTGCATATTCCGCGGCACGACAGGCATAATGTTTCCCAAAGGATTTACACAGGGAGCCGGCGGTGCAAATTGTGGCGGGTTCACGATATCACCCGAGTGGAGCGACTCTGCACTTCGGTATATCCTCGCGCGACCAACCTTTTGATTCTTCGGTTGTCTATCGCCCTTCTGAAAGTTTCACATATAAGATATATATAAGTTAACGTAGCATCCCACAGGAAGTATCAAAAGCTTTCGTCTGCATCAATAACTCTTAACCACCTCGTCGATGAGTGGGAGATCCTCGGCATCCTCTCCATCAATCTCCAGCTCTGCATCTCGTTCTTGTTGTCTGAAGTCCCACCAAATTTCGCCACCACAATAGCTATCATCCAGCGAGACCTCGTCGACGGGATGGCCTGTCCAAAAGAAACCATCTTCCCAGCCTCGTCTTCTGCCAACTTTCACGCATTCATCAAACCAACCTCGGACACCTGTCCAATCAATTTCGGTATGTGGAGATGAATCCAAGGGAAGAAGGTTGGCGTGAAGAATCGTGTGCTGCATGAGCAGACGCATCTCATGACGGACGTCGGGGTCACTGTCCTCTGTCTTCGAGTGATCAAACTCGAGAAGTTCGCTATCCAACTTGCCCCATAAATTTTTGATGGTGGAGCGGGGTAGCTTCCATCGCGAGGACACCGGCGCCTACATGGTGAACGTGTCAGTGTTAATGTGTTGGAGAAAATTTGGAGAAGTACATGACTAGGGAGAGTATATATCTCAATCGCACGAGGGAATACATAGGCAGAAAGCTTCGAAAGAGATTCGGGGAGGTCATCAACACCAATTCCTTTCAACGATATCGCACCCTTAGGGGTTCGCTTTGTGAGAGGAATGAGCCAAAATGAACACCGCCCTCCCTCCTGTGCCTTCCTCGACAGAATTAAGGCTGGACGAAAGGGAGCCTTCCAGGACCCTCCGGATAATGACGGGTCGGGCCTGTAACAAGAGTTGTCCTCTCTGAAAGTATAACCTTCCACCGATGTCCGCATGTCAATTTGAACGAGAACAAGATCTCCGGCGGCAGCTGGAAAATTTTTGGTGATTGAGGGTCTCAGACCTGTTAATTCTGCGATGGGAGAAGCCTCCGGACTCAAGCTCGTGAATGTTTTACCAGGACCCACGTTGCGATTCGTCTGGACTTTTGAGTCGCGTAACTTTTTGAAATCGGAACGGAAGCCCTCGTAGTCAATGGGCTCATCAAAACCCAGATGGCGGGCGTAATCCAGGAGTTTTCCAAACGCCGAAGAGTATCCCTCACCGAGTCGGGCCCCGTTCCACGACAACAACTTCGACCTGATTTGAGTTATGCGAGTTACAGCGGTGCCGGCTCTGCAGAGTTTGTGCCATGGCAGACTCCCGCGGAGGAGGTAAAGAAGAATGAAAGCGAGTGACTCGAGATCGTCTCTTGGATTTAAGTCTGATAACAGGTCAGATCGTCGAGCCTGTCGCCCAAAAAACAGACTTTCCAATTCCATTAAAGGCGTTCAAACTTGCCCAGGATAAGGTTCCAATCACATTGATACGTTCCTTTGCAAGGTCAACCTGACAAGGGGTTCCGGAGAGTCGGCGCCTTGCGAGTCCGAAATCGATGATATAGAGGTGAGAGAAGTCGGTTCCGCGACGTGCGAGTATGTTTTGAGGCTTGATGTCGCGGTGAACGATGCCGTGACTGTGGATGTGTTTCAAGGCAGACAGCTATATGACAAGCATCGGTGAACGATTACCATTAAAAAGAAACAGCGCACGAGCTGAACCCCAATGTCTGCAACCTCCTGGATAGAAAAACCCAGCGCAAATTTATCTTGATCCGAGAGAGGCTTTCCAAGGAGTTTAATCGCTAAATATTCGAAATGTTCAAGATGGCCATATCCGTACAACTCTGGGATAGCTGGATGGCCGCCCAATCGCTTTAAAATGTTGGCCTCGTGTTTCAAGACCGTGCGTTTCAACGTCAAGGATGCCCTCGACTTCTTTATCGCGCAAACAGCGCCAGTGGAGGTGTTCGTGCCCTTGAAAACGTGGCTCTACAAGCCAAACAGATGAGTCAAATACGAGGGACATTAAAAAGAAGGTAAACCCACATAACCCCCAGACCCAATCTTCTCTCCCAATCCAAATAGGCGCAATGGAGCACTTGTCAATTGTGGGACATTGCTTTGCATGGCATGCTCGAGTCCGAATCTCACCTTCAATTTGTGCGTGGAGGGTTTTCCAAATTTGGAGAGTAATTCCCAAGGCCAAGAAAGCAGAAAGTTCCGGATTTCGAATTTCCGCCCCTCCGGCGAAGGGTGGACGCTCCACTGGGCTGACAAATAGCTGTGATGACCACGTGGGTCACGTCTCGTAGCCATACACGTGCCCAAAACCCGAAACGCGTGACTAACGCGTCCCAACATATTACTTACAGGGATAATTCAAAAACGCGTCCACAATGTCGCCCTGCGTTTAGTGCAGTGGTTCTCTGTAAATTAATTTGTTTAAAACTATATAAAACTTACTGTCCACCCACTAGTTAATTTTATTGATTTCCTGCCAATGTACGTTTACAATAGAGAATTTGAACGAGTATCTCGCCTTGCAAAAATATCTATAATTTCCTATTTCTCTCTGGAGTCTGCCTACTTCAACCCTTGGTAAAATTTTTCGGTCTGGTGAGGAATAATCAATACTTAAACGTTTAAACGTTAGCCGTGCACTTTGGCAGCCACGGCGATTTCATGGCGATAAGATATATAAAGATTTATTTACAATTTAGTCAATCCAGCAGAATAGCCGCAAGGCGTGGCCTATGTCTGCAGCAGGTTGTGAATTCAACGTGATGCCACTACTGTCCGGAGGGGCGGAGGGGCGGACTGTGTGGAGGGGCGGACTTTCGAAAACCGGAACGTCCTCCAAGAAAGCCTGACTCTCCAGATGTGCCCTAGACCGCCGGTCCCTTCCTAAAGAGGAAACAAGAACCCTAAAGGGTTCCGAGGCTAGATGTGCCCCTCTCCAGAGCCTGAAATTTATGAGCTAGGTATAATTTTGATATAATGCACATCTTGACCAATTTCTACGCCATGGCTCCTGGACTTCCTTCCTCAAAAATAGGTTACTATCGCAAACCAATTGAGCATAAAATTGGGAAATTCGAGTGAGATTTGAATGTGAACTCTCATGAACATTGTGCTGCATCATTCAAACTAACACTTCCTCAATAAATCTCTCAAATTTCACTCTTTCTTTACAAATTCATAGCTTCCAATGCGCATTTTCAACGCGAATCCAATAGTTATGTTTTCGTCGCAAAAAAGTAAGAACTAACGCCGCTATTCCACGAATACTAACGATGATCCAAAATCCAAATTCTTTCCAAATGTGGCAGATTTAAATGGTTCGCGCCCTAAGTTCTGCAAACGGCTGTAACTTGAAACTATTCCTAGAATCAGTTGGAGAACCGAGGTGTTCAAAGTTGAACTGGTTCTGCGTCCCAGAACCAAATCAGAACCGGCCCAGAACCGGCACTCCGACGGTTGACCCCTCTAATAATTAGAAACCAAACCGTTGAACAAGCGTTCCTTATTTTTGCACCTCCTTGGAAAAAAGATCCTACTGAAAACGGAAGAACCAACGCCATCCCAAGAGAATGGCCGAGAGAGGGACATAAGAGATGTGATTTATTTCCATTGCAGAAGTGGGTCATTATAGTTCAATCTACGGATGCCAACCATGCACGTACATTTCCTCCATCGTCAAACCTATTGATATTTTTTGAAACCAGATCCTTGAACTCGCCTGGCGTCATATTCTGCCCAACCTTGTCATCGCCCAAAATCTCCCGCGCTTCAAGCCACACCTGTTCCTCCCTGTCGAATCGCTCATTGTCCTTCTTCAGGATCCCGTTTTTCATCAGGGCATCATAATACTTGACCGAGAAACCATTATCCTCGCCAAATACATGCGCAAAAAGACGGGGGTAGAGTACGCTGGATGTGATGGGGAAATCCATTAGCTGGACGAAAAGATAGATCCCATAGCAATTGGAGATGAGGTGTGAGAGTCGCGGACCACCAACTGGATTGTGTCGAAAATACTCCGCTTCGAGAATGAGCTCGTCAAACGTGGCTTGATCCCGTATGCTCCGTTCGCGCAGTGGATGGTCGTCGTCCCAAGCGGGGTGATCTACGATAAAGAGGGGGTACTGCGCGAAGGATGTTGCGAAATCTGGGCCTGAGAACTCCCAGTCGATGACGCCAGTGATGCGTGGATAAGTGTCGACATCTGTGATGATGATGTTTTGCGAGTGTAAGTCGCCAGGACATAGAGGGTAGCCGTGAGCATCGATGGAGGGATCGAATAATGAAGGAATGAGAGAGCGTATAAACCATGCCATAGCGTGGTCGAATTGTTTGGCACTAGAACCAAAATCTTCATCATATAAGTCACGCAGTTTGGCGTTGGCGTATGCTAACCAATAATCGGCAGCATTGGAGTATGATGTCGTTGAAATACCATGTCGATGGCTCATGTCATCGGGGTCTTCGATCACTGAGAAAGGTTCAATGCACCAACCGTCGTTTCCTTTGAATAGTAAACCGCTCTTATCGAAACGATGCGACCAGAGCTCGAGGTAGATGTCGACCACCTGTCGCAGCATGACGCGGCGTTTCTCGTCGTCCATGTCGTTCCATACGGAGCTCAGCTGAACACCTTCGACTTTGGACATGAGAATGTAAGGTGAGCGGACATCTCCTTCACCATGAGCGCTGTGATGATAAACATGTGGTACTGGAATGTTGGTGTGGCTCCCGATATACTCCATGGTCGCTACTTCACTTGCTATCCGTTTCGAAGTAGGAGAGTCCTTTTGGGCGGTTAGATCGTCGTCCTCGGATCGAAGCGGTACGCGAGCGACGAGGGTGGTGTTTTCAGAATCGTGAAGATGAAGGAAACGGACGAGGTTGTAACCTCCAGAAATCTGTTCGCCCCAATGGGATGAGTCAACTTGATGAAGTTTGCATGAGAGGAAACTGGAAGACAACAGATGGTGAGCGGCCTGAGAACTGGACATGGCAAAACCCGGTGTTGGGCACCTTCTCCATTTGGTTTCTGGTATATAAGACGAGAGGGTATTGGAGGTGGGAGTCGTGGTTAGTTGGGACTTTGGTTCAACAACTCTTGTATATTCTGTTGTATACCCATTATGTAGTTTGTGCTATGCACCCATACCATATACATGTTATGGAGAGACCGGGGGTGATCATGATGCAAGCCTTGAGTGGCCGGGCCGTACCTTTGCCGTTTACAAGTCACCGAACGAATTTCGAAATCCTCCTTGTATCCCTCGATACCAATCGACTACTCAAGCATCCCTCTACGCTTCCCTACGATGACCGAACCAAATCTCAAAACCAGAATACGGGCAGATTATGCTTACTTCCTCAACTACCGTACACGATGGTCGGTGAGCTCTCCTTGAACTCAAACTCATTCAATGTGTTTCCATGCTCGTATATTCTTCTCCGCCTCGAAAGAATGCTACATTACATGATGTTGAACGTTTGGATGTAGGAGTGATAACGACCAATACGCCCACATGAACAACTCGATATATTACCACCTATTCGACTCTATCGTAAACACCTACCTCATCGAGAAGTGTGGGCAGGACCCAACGTCATCGCCGCTTATCGGTCTTGTTGTTTCGTCGTATTGCCAGGTGTGTTATGTCTGGGGTGTTGCTAACCAAAGAAACTAAATTCATCCCCACGAACAAACCGCCATCGCTCAACATACAGTTTTTCGCACCCTTGGGTTTCCCTCAAGTTCTTGACCTCGGCCTACGTGTGAACAAGCTCGGGAGCAGCTCTGTATCGTATGAAGTCGGAGTGTTCGAGCAGGGGAAGGACTCGCCGGCTGCTGTTGGTGGCTACACACATGTGTTTGTGGGGAGCGTGTCACGGAAGAGCACGGCAATGGCAGAGAGGACGAAGGAGGGGCTGGGGAAGCTATTGAGAGATGCAGAGAGGTCGGGGGCGAAGCTCTGATCGGTAGTTTCCCTGAGCAGAAAGAATAAATAGACAAATGCGGACAAATGGGAGTCTGTTATTTGTGCATATTTACCAAAGCCCAGCTATACAGTCAGTTTCAGCCACCGACAGATTTGGACATTGGTCCCGTCGTCGTGTCCCCCGTTCCTCAAGCTAAATCTCCAAAATGTCGAACGACCTCCAATGGCTCCTTCTCCGCGTGCGTTGTCTATGAATATATCTTCCGGACAAGATTATTAACTTTAGAGATTAGAAAAACAACTCCTTCATGGTGAAACGAGTACCTGAAGGACCCGTGTTCTCCAAAGAGCCTGTACGTTTATTGCTTGGACGGAATCTACATGTTCGTTATTGAGATTCCAATCATAGGGCAATCTCCGCAACGTCAACTCTTTCAAATTCTCTGGATTGGCCAACTCCAAGGTGCGTTCTACGATTCTGGCTCCTTTCCAAACCAAGGAATCTCATATCTATTCGAATAATTGTAGGTCATCGCCGTTGAGGACAAAGTTGGCACTATCCAGATCAAGACCCGCAAGACCAAGGCCTCGCCCCATGCTGTTGCCTCTGGGTTTGCGACATCAGCCATCCGCCCAAGATCGGGAGGACGTCGGGCGCTCGGAATTGCTGCTGCACACGCCAAGCGCGGATACCGCCCTGACCTCCGCACTGTGAGTGTCCCTTTTTTCTCTTTCTTTACTTTTTTATTCTGTTTGCCGGTTGCCGGAAACACGACACAAAAACGCATTCTCGTTAGAACCCTCTGGAACTGCTGAAAAGCTATTGAAGGAAGGGCGTGGACACGTCTGCAATATCAATCCCAGTCCATTGAGGTCTAGCAGCCTCCTTGGATATCGCACCTTGTCGCTATCGGATGCCATTCAATTCTGGACGCGGTTCGTCCGACTCGTAGGCGCTGACAATTCACACACAATTTCTCAACCCTTCCATCTTTTTTATTTATTTCCTTTCCCACCCTGGGCTACATATGCTATATGCGCATGATACTGACGCTTTCGTTGTCTCCTAGGCTGCCCTTGCCCGTGTTTCCGCCCTGATTGCCGCTCAACGCGAGCCCAAACCCACACCAGCGAAGAAAATTAGGGGCAAGAAGGCGCAGACATTCCTTGGATGATTGATTGTATTTTTGTTGACTTTTTTTTTTTCATCGCGCTTCATCTCTACATCACATCTATGGTTTCATGTTTATGCAATATACATATGCAGACCCATGGCCGATAACACACAACCACGCATGCGCTTTGATTTCTTTTCTGCTGAACGTTCAGGGGTGCGAGAGCAAGGACGCGTGAAATGGATACCATGACCTACGAACAGTGGGAAACAAGTTACAGAACAGAACAAATTGGGGCCTCGTGTTTATCGTACAAGCAACGCGAAGAGGAAAGGGAATAAAATACGACATGCAGCTCTTTACAACGGTTTCCTCGACTTGATTGAACTTGGGGGATTACTGAAAGTTGGTTCTTTCGTTCGTTCGGTTGGCACTGGATTGGATGGTTCGATGAGGTTCATTTCTTTTCAAACCCCAAGAGCCTTCCCTGCAGGTTGGGCGATCCTTATCCCCATTGCATGGCCTTTACTCCCGCCATGAATGTTGTCTCTCGTAGGCCTAGTCGTCTCGAGCTTCCAGTGTGGGAGCTCTTGCAGCTTTTTTTCGTTTCTGTCCTTCCTGGGCGGGACCTCGTCCTCGTTGTGTTGATGTTGGTGTTGGTGCTGGTGGATGTGATGAGGAGGAGCGGCATCGTCCGCATTCACAACTTCGGGATTGGCAGTCGCAGCACCGGGTGGTGCAGGTCGGGGATAGTCAGGTCTATCAGCTGCCGCTCGTTGCGCTCGTGCCGCTGCATCTGCGTCGTCCTCATCCGACTTTGCGGTGGTCTTGTTGGCGGTGCTGCTTGCGTGATGGGTGTCTCTGAAAAAAGAAAAAGCACAAAATACTCAGAGCTCAGCGTTTGATGAGAAGAGTGAAAACAATACGAAGACGTACGCAGTGTGCGCCTTGTGCTTCGAAATGGAGAGTCGGCGACCTCCTACTTTCACTACGGTAGTTGCTCGGTTGAGTTGTGCGCTCGTTGGTTGTAAAATGGAGGCAAAACTCACCGGCAGGTGGGTGTGAAACGATAATGTTCTCAGCCATGATTTGTGGGTAGCTGGTGGTGACGGGGAGAGTGTGGGGTAATTCAGGGGCTACTGTAATAGCACATGATCCTTCCGTTTGCTGCTGAGGTTATGTCGTACACATTCTTCTCAAGTTCTAATGAGGTCGGGTTCTTGGACAGCTCAAGACGAGCTCATGGAATTTTGTAACGTCCATTATGCGATGATTTTTTTAAAAACTAAATAGTGCATAATAAATTTAAGAGTAGAGCACAAGTAAGTATTTGGGACTAGTACACTTGGCTAAGTATGCCAAGAGTTGAGGCGGTAAGTATCAAGAACAAAAACAAAAAAATAATCCAACCAAGTTCGAACCTCGACTAACATTAACAAGAAATAAAAAGCAAACCGCCTTCTCAAACCCAATACCCACCCTCTCCTCAAACTCCAAAAATAAAAAAAAGGGTCTGGCCCCCTACGCACCATCCAGCTCACATAAATGCACCGCACCGAGCCACGCCAGAATCACCTCCACCCGTGGCCCATGCAGCGGGATATTAATCGGCACAGGCTTCTTCTTCCCCCCTAGCGCCGCCTTCTCCGCCGCTGCCTTTTCCGCCCTCTCCCGCTGGCGCTTGAACACGGGCGCCAATAGGATCCGCGCGCTGTCGAGGGCTTCCACAGCGTCGGCGCGTCCGGCGGGTATTGTTGGGATGGGCGGGGGAATAGTGGGTGAGCTAGGGGAGGAAGAGGAGGAGGAGGAAGATGTAGCCAACGTGGAGTGGGATACGCTGTCGTTGAAAAGAGAATGCTCAAAGCTTCCGCTGCTGCCGGTCCCATTAATACCATTATAGCTGTTTTTCCTTGTCGAGGAAGAGGAAGAAGACCCAGCAGCGTATGCATCATCTTCATTGTCCTGATATAAATTCGACCTCTCCAACGATGCACGAGAAGCGAAAGCCGCAAGAGGCGGGCCTTCGATGGCCAGTCGACTCTTGCCCCTCTGCGCAGACAGCGAATGTGGCTGAATTCCATTCCTCCACCCGCCAGCCAAGCGTTCCAGTATTTCAATAAATTCTGCCTGGGCCATCGACCTCGGAGGAAGGAAAATAGGGTACCCCTCCAGCCCATCCACGACACTCGCTGTACGGATGAAAGTGGGTATAATGCCGCTGAAATCCGCCAACATCAATTGGCAGATCAAAACACTAAAATGCGACTCCACAAGGAGCGGGTGGTATGTCGTAAACATCGCAGGCGCGTCGGGGATTATGGGTGGTGGCATGTTCGCGTGGTTCCCTGGGCGGATGGATTCCGAGAGGAGGAACGCGTATTCAGTCTTGAATGCCAGATCTCCGTCCGGTATGGCATTGGGCGAGTCGAGCGAGTCGAAATGCGAGAGGAACTTCTCGTGGTCTCGCAGACTCTTCTTCAGGAGTTGTGTGACATTGTCCCTGAAGGATTTTTCTCCGAGCGTCTCTGAGTAGGCTTTCAATTTCGGGGCATCGCGCTTGCCTAACGGGCCGTCGAGGTTGCCAATTTCGACCCCACCGTATTTGCCATTTTCGATGTAGCAGAGTCGCAATTCGGCACCATCGATGGAATGCGTCTTGCGCACGCCTTCGAGGTGGAGTACAGCAGATTCGATGAGCTGGATAGTGTGCTGGAGGTACGCAGCGCCACGATGGAATAAAAGCTGTGGCTCAATAGGGTCGGGAGCATCTTCTAAAACAGAGGGATGTTTCAGAAGGGGCTCCCCGTCCGAGCTGTCTACCCCATTCTCCATTGCGCTCGTTCCATCGGGTGGGGCTTGCCCATTGGCATGTGACGCCGAGCCGTTGCCCTTCCGCCGCTTCCCATGTTTATTCGTGCTACGTGAATCGCTTTGAGTGCCATTACTGTGGTGTAACGTCTTTGCTTTACGAAGGGCTCGAGCTTCTTTGAGAGCATGCGTGAAATCTTTAGCAGCCTGTGGAAATTCGTCCCGGAAACAGTGCACAATCCCGCGTGTCCGATAATATTCGAGACGTTGGGGATAGGCCGCGATTAATTCGTCAAGAACGTGCGTTGTTGTTGACTCGGCTAGTTGACTTGATGAGAGAGCTGTCAGTCGTGAGGATAACTTTAGGAAGAGTATTAGATAACTACCGAGATGGAATTTTCTCGTGAAAGAAATGGACGTATTTAGCGTCCGCGTCGTTTGGATCTTATTACTCGTTCAATCATGGTGTTTATCTGTGAAGGCTGTATTTTGAATGAAAAACTGACCGATTTTGAGGACGCGTTCTGCAACGTCGTCAAATACGCTTCCTCCTTGCATGACCATCACACTCGAAGCTATCTCATCCGCCTTATATGCTTGTGCCAGCTTCTGCACTGCAAGCGCTCGTAATCGATGAATCCGCATAGCGGACATCGCAACGTTCCTCCCGCCAGTATTATTGTTCCCAAGTGGGTTGAGGCCGAGGGATTGGGCAGCAGCCCATGGGTTTCCATTAAAATTCGGGCCAGACCTCATAGAGCCTAACTCTGCCGCCGAGAGTCCGGAGGACGCGCGAACGGAGAGTTCAGCGGCTTCGTCGATGAGCCGGCGAATATTCCGCACAGAACGAAAGACACCTGGGTCGATTGGGGGCGGGGTTGCCTTGCCTGGCTTTGGAGGTGGAAATGAAGAGGGTAAAGGCATAGATGCATATGTGCTGCGCGGAGAGTCGGGCGGCGAGAAATCGGCAATTCCATGGAAACTCCGGTCGCGTTGCTTGTGCGAAGACCCGCTAGAAGAAGGTGGTAGGAGGAGTGGAGAACGGGGTTCGGGCCCTGTTAGTGTCCCAGGATCAAGATTGAGAGTCAAGAGAGTATCGAGAAATTCTACTGGGAGTTGAAGCCAGGGTCCCTGAGTAAAGGTTGGTTTTTGGGTTTAATCTAGATACCATAGAATCTGCACGTACGTGGTAGGAGCTTATATAGCGCCAATGCTTATTCCTGCTAATACAAAGAACAGGTTGACGTCCTTCCTTGTCTCCATCACCTTTCGCCGTCGCTTTAGCTGTCGCGTCTTTGGCTTTGGAGGATTTCTTGGATTTCTTTTTCTTCTTCTTCTTCTGGGTGGAAGACACAGTTTCATCGGGAGCTTCAGCGACATCGATATACGTCGGAGAGGTTCGTCCCGATTGTGTAAGAGGTGTAGATAGCCTCGAGACCGCGGTGGTCGTGGTGGCATGGTCGGTATCCGGGGATGATGGGACGTCTTCCACGGGGCTACGAGGAACAGCCATGATGTTTTGAAATCCTGGAAGGACAGAAGGTGTATACAAGAAGAAAGAAAATTTCTCAACGTTCAAGCAACGTTCAAGATAGAATGGTTTCTTCGGCAAAGAAATTTGGATGGATCCAAGTTCCCACGATGCAGCAACTAACGCTGGGCATTGACTCAAAATTTGTCCTCCCATGTCACAGTGACAAAGGAAAATACAGACAAGGATCGAACAAAATACTATTGTAGAAGTTAAGGGACCAAGTCAAAAAAGCAGTATCAATGCTAGAGAAAGTTCATTTCGAATGAGCTTAGCGCTGACCGTTTATGTAAAGGTTTGTCTTAGCGAAAGAACGACAACATCCTTGACATTGCCAATGTAAAATCAGGGATCACGCTCAGTAAAAAGAGAATTAGGAATCTAGTCAATATATTAGCTTGTTCTACAATCTTCTCAATATTGGTGGTGCTAGTAGCGTAGTGATTCAATTGAATAAAAACCGGTGTCCTGCAGGCAGTCTTCAATCTCGTCCGGAAAGTCGACAAGGGCGTTTTCGCTACGGTAATCTGACTCGAGTCCGAATTCGCTTTTGACTGAGGATCACGCAAGGGAATCATAATTTCTCGTGAAAGACGCAGTGAAGGAAAGGACCGAGAGTAGAAGGGGTTGTCCGACTTGAATGAGAGGAAGGGAAGGGTGCTCGAGAGAAACAAAAAGGTCGGCAGAATGCAAGGCTGGATGTATGTACACAGAATGAGAACGAAGATGACAAGAGTACGCTACGGATTACAAGGGAAATTGAAATGAGATGGAATGAAGAAAGGTATGCGACATGTACAAATATAATGGATCCGAAAGATAAACCAAGGCCGGAGAGGTAGATTTCGCTGACTGAAGTGCAAGAAAACGGATGGAAGGGGTCAAAAATAATCAAGACAAGATGGGTAGATCCGAATGCCAAATATCGACAATTGGTCCAGGAGCGATGGAACATAGGCCCCTTCATAACGTTCAGCTATGTCGAGAAATACTCTGTTCATTAAAACTCACATATAACAAGAATCGGCAGACGAGGTTCCCTAGGTTGCGAGATCCTTGTCACAGAGGGCAAGTGAGCGAAGGAAAGACGCAGAAAATGTTCTCCCTTCATCAAAGATTCGAATAGAAGGCACAATCCCATCAGATGATGCGAGGGCTTTGATATGGCACAATTCCTTGAACGCGACAGAGAACGCAAAGTTCGGAGACTCCCGATACGCATAGGACGCCTTCACCTGCTCGATATCGCGAGTAAGGACAATATCCATAATAGGTTCAGCATAGGCACGCGCACTCGCAAGCATCGGGTCCTCCTGATCCGACTTCTGCTTGCGGGCACCTCGCGAGCGTTTAGTGGGTGAATCCTGTTTAGCCTGGGACTGGAAAGATGCCTCTTGGAATAGCTTAAGGGCTTCCTTGACATGCGTGCGGATGCGGCTCATCTCGTCAGTGAACACAGTGATCTTCAACTGATCGTAGGCTGTAAGGGCATAGTCGGTCGCAAGCTGATATGGCTTGCAGAGGTCCGGGTCGCGGCTTTGCTTTGGGCCTTTAGGTCTCTGCGCTTCATATCGTTCGAAGAGCTGCAGTCCCTTTTTCTGCCCCGCCTCTTGCAGGAGACTCAGAATATTCAAGAACGGTGTAGACGATGGGCTGTTCGAAACCATGTTGAGTGTGCCGAATTGAGCGCGGTCCTTTTCAAACACCCCAGGTTTCAGTCGATGGCCTGTCTTACTAGAGTCCAACAGTGTAGCGAAGCTAAGGAAGGCCGTAAGGAGAAAAAAAAAAAAAGTTAAACCAATTTTTGAAAAGCAAAAATGATACCACGATCACGAAAGACTCACATATAGCCAAGCCGTATAGTTTTAGGGCTTCCATACCCATGCATGATGGAAGCATTCTCATGCATCGTAGAATACAGTCCTTTCGGAGGGTCGTTGAGATTTCCGATGAGAACCTCTTGGAAAGCTTCGTTGGATTGACGCGATGAGAGATTTTGCGCTCGAGTACAAAATGCTTCAACTCTTTCGACGTCTCGCTCAAAAGATGTCATGAGATCGTCAGGGGGGCTCGTGAAAGGTTTGCTTTCAAACGGCCCAACGATATCCGGATCGTAGATGACGATGAGTTCGTCTACGAATGAGTCAGCTCTGAAGTCAAGACGAACGATTGTTGGAATCCAAGAACATACCTCCGTCCATGTCTAAAAGTTGAAGTAAAAGTTTTTATTCATTAAAAAAAGCACATAGAAAGGGTAGCAAACGCACCGCCATCAGCAAGCATGCTGGCAAGTGAACGTTTACCCTGCGTCGAAACAATGACAACATCGGGATACTTGTCCAGTTCGCGTCGATCAACCGCTTTCACCTAGAAATAGAATTAGTCCACGGGAAATTTTTTCCAGCGCCTCATTTACTTTTTGCATATCAGAGGGTAACCGGATTGGGTATCTGCCGACCTACAAGTATACTTATATTTAGCCAAATATTGTGAGGATAGAATGTATGAAAAGAGAAACGTACGACCACGTCTCCTTCAAGGTTATGGATCAACATCTCTGTGCGAGGGTCGGTACGCGGTCGTGAGAATCGGTAGTAAATCTCCCCTTCTTTGAGAACATCCAAGGGATCTAATTCAGGTTGAGCACCGGAATAGGAACACGGGCTAAGAATGTACCTGGCACGATAAAGGCCCCGAGAGACTCAAGTACAGGGATGCGATACTCTTTAATTGAGGCTTCAATGGTCTTCTTCATGATGTACTTGATCTTCTCACAAAGCAGCTCTGTCTTCGCGGGGTGGAAGTTCGCCTGGACGAGCTCCATGGAAAATTCGTGCAGTGCCAGGGGCGCTGGAAAGTTAACTTTTAGCCAAAGTAAATGGTGATGGCACGAGACAAACCGCCGCTGTAAGGGTTCCTCCCTGTGTACGTAGCAAGGAAGTCATCCTCCGACTCTTGCTTGGGGTCGTCCATCTCAACGCTCTCGGAGCCCCAGTCACGACCTTTGAGGCCAAGAACCCGGTTTAATGATGTCGCAAGCCTCTGCGTTCTCGAGCCCGAAATACCTCCACACTTGTTGATAGCATCCCAGAGCAAAGGCATCGCATACCGTCCTTCCCACTCAAGCAACGGGGCGATTACTTTCTCCAAGCCTTCTTCCATCAAACGAATGAGAGTCTCTTGAGGCACTTCATTTGAAAAAAGATTGATGATGCTCTGCTGAGACAGTGCAGCCGGTGCAGAAGGCCGCGAAGGACAAAGGAGATCGAAAATGCGATGCGCACGATCAAAGGAGCGGTTCTGGATTTTGTTTTGCGAAGTTCGAATCCAGATCTTGGGCTCGTCCGAGTTATCGTGTGGGTGCAAGATCCAAAAGCCTTTGCTGCCATCAATACGGCCTTGAACACCTGCAGGTAGATTTTCGTATCGGAAACTTTTGACGATCTTGAGCAAGGCAGCATGGTTCAGGAAGCCGCAGCCGTCGGTCATCAACATGTTGGCGGGTGGGTTTTTCTGGCCCTTTGGCCACTCGGACGAAGCTAGGAAGTGGATAAGGAATGGGAAAGAAATTGCAAAGAACGATAGAACTTACTGATATCATCAATGAAAATGATATTTTTTTCGTCGAACTCCAACGCAGGCACCGAGTTGGACAGCCCGAGAGCGAATCGGGTCGCATATTTGCTTATTACCTACAAGTATGAAAATATTTCAGTTTCGACTCCGTTGAAGCAGATATTAGCAAACAGACCTGATTGAAGTTTTTTTCTACCTCCAAGGGATTGTGCCAGTTTATGAACTCGTGGAATGGAATACGATATTGATCGCCGCACCAATCCTGAGGTGTGCGACCCCAGTTCTCATCGGTTTCCACCATATACAGTCCGCCTTCCTTGGAATGAAACGGAACGAAAACCCGCCCACATAGAACAAATTTCTTGAGGAGGAAGGTTCTCATCTTTGCGTTTTCATTCCGACGGATTTCATCCGGAATGCGAAGTTGCAGGAACCTCCGCGATCCATAAAAGCGGGCGAAACGATGAGACCGGCGTTTCTCCATCGGTTCAAGGACAATTTTATACGAGTTCTCTACTTTGATGAGGCGAGCCAATTGTTGGATTTGGCCGCCGTACCATTCGGCATGGCCTTCCCACTCGCCCATGAGACCAAGTCCCCGGAATCGATTCTCCTTGATGGCAGCCTGTTCACGATCGAGTTCTTTCCTGGAAGGCCTGGATTAGTATTAAAAAGATAATAAAAAGGCGATATTTACCAAACAGCTATGTCACCTGGTTGAATGGAAGACAATGTGCCGCCACGCAGTACCCGTGGAACCTTGTAAGCAGATTTGGCATTATTTCCTCCCAGTCCCGAAATGTGTTTATGGATCTGATCCCAGGTCCAAGCCCCAGTAGAGACACCGCGAGCCAACTCAAACTGTGTCCCCCACTCGATACGGTTGAGGTCGAGGAGTTTCTGAGCTTCATCATCATGAGCGATGAAGGAGGGTTCGAGGTCTGTGCCGAATTGACTATTAGCAAACCATGAGACTGATTCAGGAACGTTGGGAGTTCCCGCGTCCGGTAACTGCGGTAGACTCGGAGTAGCAGCTTGTGGGGAAGAATATGGTTTCTGGCCTTTGCGTCTTGTAACATTGGGAGAGCCATCGGCTTGGAACACATCCCCGACAGCAACAGGGCGTGGTATGCCTTGCTTAGAAGGCGACCCGTGCGGAAGGGATTCAACTGACGAGAAGCTGCTGGTCATTGACATGTTCGAGAACAAGGAATTAAGAGACGACGCCGAAGAATCCGCAGAAACAGGGTGTTTCCCACCACCAGGGGATGCCACCCTGGTCTTGATAGGCGACTCTGGAACATCGATATCAGTTTCTTCGTCTTCGGAGTCGACGACAATGACCCTGCGTTCAGTCTGTGATTTTAATTAGTCAACGAAAAACGGCTGAAGCGACGAAATACCTGCGGCGAACCGGATTTCGTTGGAGTTGTAACTGTTTTATATATGAATATCTTAGTGTGCCAAAGGTTTCAGTTGCTCACAAGTGTTTCCTTTCATCATCGCTTTCTTGAATGCACTTTCTACAGCAAAGCTTCGACTCGAAGGAGTGCCGGTTGAGGGGGTAACGTTCTTTGGGCGAGAATGTGAAGAGGTGGGGGTCTTGTCTAATGCACCAGGAAAGCGACCATCAGGATTCATGATTTGGGCGGCGGGTTCAAATCAGAGCAAACTCACGGGTACTTAAGGGACTGGGAAAAGAATCCTTGATTTCGCGTCTACTTTGTTTGACACTTCGTGTGGTAGAACTTATCGAGCCGGTATTTTGAGACACGCGCCTCGGAGTGGATGGAGCGGCTGCATCCCCCTTCTTCTTCGTAGGTGAGGCGACCCAGGATTCATCTAATGTTGAACATAATCTTTTAACACTGGAAAATTGAAAGCGGGTCCAACATGCTGACCTGAAGCATCTGATGATTCCACCTCGGCTGCAGTGGCATAGTCGGAGGCTTCGTCCTTGAAGAAAGTTCATATATAAGTTCATCTGGAGCCGATCAGGGACACGGACCCTATGAAATGCGAGCATGAGGAGGTATAACTTCGCGGGAGTTGAATTGATATTCTAGTATTAGGGTATCCAAGTAAGGCGGGTATCCAAAGAAGGGCTTCAATCCGATAAAAACCTCACGGCATCTGACAGCCTTGAATGTTGCGGATTTAGAACGAAGAACTGAAATAGACCGTGACGGAAGTGACTATAATCACGTGCGGACGCGATGATGGTGTCACACCAGTTCAAACAACAACCACGTCGTTACCACGAGCACGACCACATGTACACCTCATCTGCAGCACAGAAGGCCAAGCGACGTACACACTCGCGTCCAGAAATTTCGGACGAGCAAAAGCAGGAGATCAAGGAGGCATTCGAGCTGTTCGACACGGACAAGGATGGATGTGTGGATTACCATGAGCTGAAAGTCGCGATGCGAGCTCTGGGTTTCGACCTCAAGAAGGCCGAGGTTTTGAAGCTATTGCGCGACCATGACAAAGATAACCTGGGACTGATGGATTTCCAAGACTTTGCCAAAATCAGTGAGTCGATGTTGTTTCACGAATGGAACATCGCGCTGCCATATAACTCGATAAACTAACGCGCCATTTCTAATAGTGAGCGAGAGAATACTCGAAAGAGACCCAATGGAGGAAATCCGACGTGCCTTCAAGCTTTTTGATGATGATGGGACAGGAAAAATCAGCTTAAGAAACCTGAGGCGCGTGGCAAAGGAAATTGGGGACAGACTTGAGGACGATGAATTGTGCATCATTTTTTCTGAGTCATCATTTTATAATCTAACCATCTACTATAGGAAAGCTATGATTGACGAATTTGACTTGGATCAGGATGGTGAAATCAGCGAGCAAGAATTCTTCGCTATAATGACCGACGAGACTTAATTTCCTTATGGCATACTCCGTGGATATCCCCTTGCTCTTTTCCATGCTCTCGTAATAACCTGCACGCATCTCGTCTTCGCTGTCTATACTCATCCTCTCGCCGTAATTTATGCATGTGAGTGCCTAGATATATTTTTGGTTCTTATATTCAAGTGTTTTGCTGACCTTTTATGATCTACAGAGTTTCTTTATTTTTGTATTTTCTACTCTGACATGAATGCAATCCTATATTTCAACTTGGCGCTCCAAAAGGAATCCTGTTGGCCATGGTGTAGTGTCGGCTGACCCAACTACCGGCATTCATCTTTTTGAATTCTACTATACGAAAATGGGCAATTTTTTCGGATCATCTCAAAAGCTTCATACAGGAAACCCAAGGATTCCTAGAAGAACATATGCGAACCCAGATAAAGTATAGGCAAGAAGGTGACGTCGGTCGCAATTCATGTTACAAATTGACCTTCCTGTTAGTGCTTCACGTGGTCACCTGGCCAACCCCAATACAACCGCTCCATCCACTCCAACACCATCAGCCGCTATTTTATTATTATTGCGGGTCACATCCTTAGTCACTACAGAATAGCGAAAGTGCTGGACGATTTCCAAGAACGCCACGTCAGATCAATCCCCATCATCTGCGCCTTAATAGAACCACAGTACGGACAAGGCATGATTTCAAAACGATGATATGACGAAGACAGGCAATGCACCCTCGACATTTTTAGCCATCACATCTCAATCAAACTACTTATGAGGAATAAGGTCGAGGTCCGAAACCTTGCCGCCCCAATGGAATGCGCATGTCTACGGGCGCAAGCACCCGCTTTTTTCCCCTACATATTACAAACGTTGACTTACATTCATCCATCTTGGATCTGTGCAGCTTGACCACATGGTATAGGAATTTTGCGAATTTTTGCCGAGCGCCTTCCGGCCTCGGAATAATCCATCGTTTTGTTCGTCCAGCTCTGATCACATGTGCATTCCCGATATCCCAGCATCCTCTGCGCTCAGAGGTTCGCACAACGGAGAAGTTCTTATCAAAGTTGACCGAAGCAGTCGACATATTTCCTTCGCTGTACAACACGAGAGCCCGGCGATCAATAGCCAAGTTTTCTGTCGATCCCCGCAGATTACAATAACAACTGCGGAAATGGAGGGAAGCCCATTTTCAGTAGCCGGAATTACATAAAATACACACCGCAATGGCCACTTGAGAATACCCGACCGCAAACATACCAGCATTGACATCAAGGCACCATCAAGTCGAGTACTTAGCCTTTTTACCGAGGTCGAAGATTGATCAAGAGCAAAAACACACAGAAGAAATAATCCAATCCAGCTCCGATATCTTTCGAGGTTCGCCATCTCAGTTAATCAAGCCATAATGTCAAGATTGATGATTCCAAGCGACCCAACTTCAGACGCCTATGTCTTCCGCATGTCCAATTTGTTGCGATGTCAAAGGAAATGTCTAATCTTGTCTGCCACTGCCATGGTGGAACACTCAACCTGGCCACAGGTGACCTCCGCCCTGGAATGACAAATCGTCTTCCTGACGCGATCCAATCGCACCTGATAAGGACCCTGGGGCGCTTCCAGAGTTCCAGGTAGCAAAAAGCGCCATTCCATTTTTGGACAATGCTTGAAATCAATACCTTTAGCGAAGCGCATGTCCAGCGTGGTCCAACTTGCACAATCTCCAACGTTAACGCCGCCGTTGTGTCCAAGTCGTTCAGTTATCTTTCAAGTCTGAGCCGTTAGGATAAGTGACCTATAACCGGAATTTGATTTCTCGTTCCATCTGTGATAATTCGAAATAATTAACTTCACATGCTCTCCACGGGCTTCCTGCTGGAATTGTCGAAGAACCATAAGAGCACGCCATTAGAAAATTGAGGCCAACGTCCTCAGCATCTGGGCCACTTTCTATAAGTGCCTGTCCGTGGTAGTCAAGGCAAAAGCAAATTCCCAGTTCATGATGTCACTCTAGAATATCACTCTTCGGCGTCGAAGGTGAGCCGACAGTTCCAGGCTACAAAAGCCCACATCTGGCAGCAGCTACATTGCATGGAATTAGACCTGTCGTTTTCAGTTGGTTCTTTCCTCGTAAATCCTTGGCTATGTAACAACACATTGATTCCTTACGTCGAAGATACCCCTTCTTACGCCACTTCAAATCATATTTCATGGACATATATCGGATTGCATTCAGACTAAATACAAGAAGCTTCATACGCAACATTTTCGGGATGAGATGAAACCGCATTTCGCTCAAACTTTCGACATCATATCAGACTCATTTGTGAGATATTAATAAGAGAGCCCGAAGTGCCCCAGGCCGACTTGGGGACGTAGTAAGGTAAACGAGGAGCGAGGAGATAGACAATTAAACATATCCAGAAATTCGCCTTCCCCGAAGGGCCCTCGAAGCCGAAGTGTCCACTCGAGGATCCCCCATCCGGGGATAGAGATACAGCAAACAAGTGGTGCATCTCTAGTACTTGACGCTCCGAAGTCCTAGCAAAAGACGTTGATGAAAGCGATGTTGATGTGCACCCTGCAATCTGTACCAGCCTCGTTGCCATTGTTCTATTCCTGCCCCCATATGCTTCTGGAAAATGTTTTTCAAATTGGCATATCACTGGCTAATCGATGCCTCACTCCTGGCTCTCCGGAGATCTTGCGGCCTGAGAAGTCCAGGGAAAGTCATCAAGTCGGTGCCAATCTTCCTTGAACAATGTCCCAGTTACACAATTGTATAATGAGAAGCTCTGGGCCAGTACGAGGCGGTGGTGTTCAGATAAATGTAAGTAGCGATAGATAATGCTTCCGCTACTCCACGAATAGAACAGAGCACAGTTGGTACGGCGGCTTGGTCCAAGAAACTTGTAGTCCGATATTTGGGATCATATCTTCTTGTTCCATTTTGTGGCAATAGCTGAAGAGCTTCCCAAACGATTAAGCACGTATATGTGCAAAAGAAGAGGCAGATAGCACTCTTTCAATTACCCGATCATCAAGAATTTCGCGATCAAATCCGCGTACGAGATAACGTTCTATGGAGATATGCACATGGTCTATTGTGAGGCCACGTATGCGCACAATGACCAGATGATATGACGCACTCTCGCAACTTGACGGGATGTTTCGGTCTTGACCACGCCCTCTGCTCATGTTCCGCAGTCCAGAATGTGGCCACTACGCCGGAACCCGGCGGACGCTTCCATATTCCTCCTTAACTTTGAACCGGTCATCGCCAAAAAAGAATATCTTCAGGATATCGATATTTTGACAAACGGTCGTATTTTGACAAACGGTCGTCAGGGAGTATCCGTGGACACCAGGACAGGAAGCATTGGCCAGACCCTTGGGTTCCATGGAGAGCTGATCCAAGGAAATTGACTTCGATACATATAATTAGCCACACCGAAGACCTCGAGCCATATTGCGTGCCGTATCAACAACCTAAATCAGTAGCAGCCACTGCAAGACATCCAGGCATATAGCCACCCTGGACCTAGGCAGTAATCGCCCGGGTCAGATCGCATAATTAAACCAGGACTAACCAGAAGACTCATAAACACATCCTCGACGCTCATTCTCGTACACGCCACGAGAGGCCTGTTCTTTGATCATCTGAGCTTGAGCTTGAGCCTGTGGCTATCAAAGCCACATGGACAGTAGGTAGCTACTTGATTTGTGTCAATCCCAGCAGGGGACGTTCAACGCCTATTGGTTGGCCGGCTTTAGATCACAAAAAACTGAGTATGGAGTTGACGGTTGACGGGTAGATAAGTTCCCCAAGTATTGCTGGCATCGGGACTGATTGGCCTTCACGCAGTACATATGCACAATAACAGGTTCAAAGTGTGATGGGATGAAATCGTCAAATTATCTTGGATATGCTATGCTGTACCGTTTCAACATGGCACGACAATTTATGACTTGGGTGAACGACATACGTGGAGAGTTATTTTCATTATCCGGGTTGAGGAGACCGGGTACCCGCCCTGGGCACGAAGGCCGAGTGGCGCTTGGCGTGTTCAAGGCGCAGCACTCCCCAAAAATATCCTAGAGATCGAAATGGAGAGCGAACCCATCAAGATCACGCACCATCGACGGCGATGGGGGGATTAGAGACGAGCACAAAATCAGTTATCTCATGAAAGGTTGAGCCAAACGAGGATGCAAGGAGGAATCTTCCAGTACATTCGTAGCAGGATGTCCCAGAAGGGTGCTCCAAGGGCTTGAGGGTAACACGCAGTCGACTGACATTTAACCTACGCCAATCCATCGGGGCGTGAAGTGACCATTGGGGGTAGAGGAAAAAAGAAGGTTATGCTATGCCCGGAAATCTGCCAACGCTCGAAGCACTTGGTCCAAATGTTACAGTAAAAAGTATAACCGATTCGAATCGCGAGCACCGGTCTATCCATCTGGAGACAGTTTGAGGCTGTTCGAGACGTCCGATGGCATTAACTGGTAGACAGCCCCTTCCAGAGACAGAAAAAATCTTCTAGGGTGCAAAATGGCAATGGAACCATTCGGGGACAATCCAAGAACAGTAGCTGGTAACGAACGTCGTCGTCAACACCAAGACATAGAGAAAGAAAAGAAGAAAAATAACTCAATGCAAATTTTTTTTACATTTAGTCTACATCCATTCCTCGTGACATCATACTGGTTAAAAACTTCCTGAAGCTCGAAGGGAAGCACGACATACGGATATCGTGTGTCAATCCATCCATTTGGGGGAGTGGCACTATCGTCAATTTTACCAAGGCAACACCTGGCCGAAGATGGCCACTGGATGCCACCGAAGACAGGAAAAAAAAACTTCCAAGGGCCGGTAGACGTCATCGGAAAATGGAGAGATAATAACGTTGGGGATGAAAATTTTTTCCTTCAAGTCCATGCGCAAACATGGAGGAAGTGCCTTACCGGCTCTTGAAAAGCTTGAATATTGAATGTTGACGTGGACGACAGGCAGTGTTTGGGACAGAATGCTTGTAAAAAAAAAAAAAAAAGAGAGAGAGTCACGTGACGGTCAATAATTAACGTAATGTGGTTGGTCACCGTTTAGGCCTACCGCGAAGTAAGCAGGTAAATTATTACTAAAGGCAAGACTAATGATGAATGACTTAGTATTGACGAATGACTTAAGAAAACAGGTATTCTGCTGTCGTGAATAAGCAGTATCAGTGGCGCCCGCTGCCCGCCCTCATTCGAACAGAGGATCATCTCTTCATAATCCGGACGGATCCTACTGCGCTTACTTTATGCAAAGCTCAGATCCAGTAACCAATTTCGACTTTACCAATTACCAATATTAACAGTATTTTTAGGGACAATGGTCACGTTGTATCATTGAAAAACAAGCGCCCACTGCGGTGACCCGTGACGCAACATATAATCACATATCCTCATAACACAGTGAAAAAATAGTCATTTGCGCTCAACGCACTGCACGCTTACGCATCCGTAGTGTACAATAATCTATGTACATGATGTAACAGAATGGTCGCAAAACTTTGGGTCCGGGCACGGAGTACGTCGGGGGAAGGCTTGCCCCATTATGCCCGTCCACTATTGTTTGTAAGATGACTATGTTTACGGACCTTTGCCAGTGAGTTCTTCGTTCGCCTCGAGACGGACTGGTCGGGGATATAGCGTCGAACCTAGCTCGAGGGCGCATTGGAGGCAAGGTCCGTATGGGGCATAGCCTTGAAGACGTTAAATGCCTAAAATGACAAAAAAAACACACAGAAAATTTAAAGATCTTCATTGCTTCCTTAAAGGTAGAATGCCGGTCCTTGAGGTGTGTCATTCCTACTACCATACTACCATGCATGGCTTTATAATCTCCGGCACAATATCAGCCAAAAAAAAACAACGAAACGATCAAGCATTTTAGGTATAGTAAGTACAAACATCCAATCCTGCTGCTGTAAGTTGTTTGAACTGGAATTGTGCGGGCTGAATTGCGCGCTAATAGATAGGGCCGTTAGAGGTACGTAAATAGAAAGATTTCGTACTCCGTAAATGACTTCGATATTGGTTTGGTAAGGTTATGAATGCATTATTGGGAGTGAATCAAGGCAAAAATAAATAAAATAAAAGAATGGCAGGTCCCCAATCGTAACATAGACCCGACCAACCGATCGAAGCGGTCCTAAGAGCCGTGTACAAGTACCATGGCTTCCTTACTACTGTAGGTAAATCGCAGATCGATCCTTAAGGCATGAGGCGTGTTTTCGCCACCAGTATAATCTATCCTATATCAGTCAAAAGGACAACGTTAACAAGACGATCAACCATTTCAGTTATGCTAGTAGTAGGTACAATCACGCCATGCTGCTGCTGTAATCGGTGTGCGGATTCACTGCTTAACCATGCGCGCTAAATAGATAAGATGGCGGGCGTCAATAGAAAAAAATTTTGGTACTACTTCATAATTGGTTTTGGTCTTTGTGGGTAGGTCGAGTTGGTGGCGAACCCCATGGAGGTGATCAACGCATCCTTCATACAACGAGAGCTTACTGACGGTCCATGCAGGTCGTTAGAACCAGCCCCGATCGAGTCTTGGCTCTCCAAGAGCCGACACACCAATAACGTTTGATAGGCTCTTCAAATGTCCTTACCTATACACCATTATGAATGGGAGTAAGTGAAGGTACAAAAACAACACAAAAGAGAAATACATAGGCCCCCGATGTGGGCCAACCGCGAAATAGCCCGTCTGATCAACAGCCCGACCAAACCGATCGAAACGGTGAAAGTCCTAGACGCCGGGTACTATTAGTGGTATCAATTATTAGTTATCAGTGGCCCACACATCGGCCAGCCCCCAGTTGGCCAGCCAAAATTTGCCGGGGCGTAGAACACGTTGCCACGTTGTGGTGACTGTGGGTGGCCGATGTGCACACAAGTCCTAGTCTTTCCTAGACAGATCACGATACACCCACACTGACACTCGCTCGTTTTTACAAAGAGCCAAAAAAGACAACGAACCCAATGTTTTGTGAATAACGACTATACCCAGAACTACTACTATAAAACCATAATCGTGCAGGGGAAAACGTACTTGCGTACTAATAGGTGAGAGTACCAGTGTAAGATAATCAAGTAAAAAAAAAAACAAAAGAAAAAGTTTTTCGTGCTACATAACGTATACATCTTTATTGGCTTTTATCTTAATGTGGCTAAGGTAAAGTTAGGTTGAGGAGTGGAAGTAGAATAAAAGTCAAAGGAATGGAGAGGATAATTCGCCGACCGCGAAAATTAGCAGAGCTAGTGAGTGATTGGCTGATGGTGTCAGCCACGACCGACCGACGGAAACGGGGGATGAAGGAGGGTCCAATGAAGCATACATAAAAACCGCCGGGGACAGCACCATGTTCGTTTTAGTTTGCAAGTATAGACAGATATGAGGATAAATGGATGGGGTTCGGAGGACTGGGGTCGGGAGATGTAAGCAGGAGGGTATTATCAAGTACACCGGTCGGATTTTGGGAGTACACATTCGGGATGGGGAGATACAATGCATCTTGGATTTGAATTGAGATTGAGTGATGAGATGATGGGGCATGGTGGAACCATGGATATATGCGCGTAAAAAAAGAAACCTGATGAAGCAATGCAAAAAGCCCAAGATGAGGATGGTGAACGAAAGAGAGGTAGCGACACATCACAAAAAAGAAAAAGGAATTTTTTATAACACTCAAAGAGAAGAAAAAAGCCACCATATAACACTGAGAAAGGGAGACGAAAAGAAAAAACTGAACAGCAAGTCCATATCTTGCTTCTTTGACAGAGGCGGTAGTTTCGCGCTCACTCGCTGGGAGGTTGTACCCTGCGTCGGGGGCCATTCCCAGACGAAGGCGAAGGCGAAGAGGACGCAGCGGGAGGCGTGCCGGGTGGTTGGCCCGGCACAAAGTCCTTATGGACGCGCATATGTTGGCCCAGGTTATCATGCCGACTGAAATCCTTCCCGCATCCAGGGTACATACAACGATGAGCTAGTCAAGTTCAAAAAGACACTGTAAGAATCGAGAATAAAATGAAAGGGGGAAAATTGAACGTACGCTTCTCGTACGTATGGATGCTCCTTACATGTCGTTTTAAATGCTCGCCGCGGGCAAAACATTTCCCACACCCGTCAACCTCGCACAAGTACATGCGCACCGTCTTACCAGTTGGCGCGCCCTGGCGTTTCTTCCCTGCACCGCTCGACGCGCTGCGCAGATCCTCGATAGAGGACATCGTGGGCACGCGTCTGCCGCGCGACTTTTTCGTTAGATTCGGGACGGGCACGGGAATGGGGAGGGAAGCCGGCGGGCGTAGACGCCTGCGCGAATTCGCCGTGGCAGAGGAGGAGGTAGAGGAGGATAGGGTGGTAGTGACCGTGTTGGCGCCAGTAGTAGAAGAGGAGGACCCCGAACGGCCAGAGATGGCGGAGGGTGAGGACGATGCGTAGCGTTTCCCATGTTGCTCCTGCGCGTGGTGGTTATACTCCCCATTTTGATTGTAGAACCCGTTCTCAAACGAAGACGAGGTGGGGTACGGGTTGTACCGCGACGTTGAGCGCGGCCTCAGGCTCCTTCCTTCGCTCGTCATGTATTGGAAGCTAGGATATTGGCCTTCGGCATTGCCACCGGAAGATTCCGTGCCTTGCGACCCTGAGGCAGAACGTGCTGTGCTACGGTAAGAATAGCTTGTCCTCCGCCTGCTGCTGCGAGACGGTAGAACGAACTCGCCGTCGTGCGGATCGTCGTAGTCGTCATCGCTCTCGTCATCATCGAACTCGTACGGCTCGTCGGAGGTAGAGGCGGATGCAGAGGCAGAAGTAGGCGATGCAGGTGCGTTGATACGCCCGTTGGCAGAGATATCGCTGCGAGCCGAATCGTCTGCAGCCTCGTCAACTTCATCCTCGCCTTCGGATGTCGGGTGAGGTTGGGCCGAGCGTGGTGCGTCGTTGTGGTGTTGTTGTTCGGCCTTGACATCGTCGTATTGTTGCTGTTGCTGTTGGTGTTGCTGATAATGCACATGTTGCTGGGGGACGACCCGGTACTGCGCCTGCGGAGCGTTATTTTGCTGCTCCCACTGGCAGTCGTCCTCACCCTCCGCGTCCTCTTCGCTTCCTACATCCTCCGCACTGGGCACCGTATGAGAGTGCGAAACAACATGTGTTGGATGCGAAATTCCTTCCATGGCCAGGGGTAAACCACCGACAGCAACACCGGGCCCAATGACATCGACCATCATGCCTCCCAGTTCGCTCAGCTCGCTCTCGAGGCTAGCGAGCGAGTCTCTTCTGTCTTCGCGCCAGCCGGTGATTGCTAAATGGGGGTCGCAGCTCATGCCAACTGGGGGTGCAGCAGCGGCGCCAGAAATATCGGTGTAAGCGGAAAGTGGAGAGACGGGAGAACATGAAGTGGTTGGTGAAAGCTCTGCTGGGTGGATGGTACCTGCTGGGGGCAGAGGATAGAAGGAAGCAGAAGCGGGGGCTGGTGGCTGTGGATTGTGCTGCTGCTGCTGGAATGAAGGGGAATAGTATGGAGCGGTGGTGGGTCGCGGATGGGATTGCAGCGGAGAGAGAAGTTGGAAGGTATTATTCCCATTTGGATCATGAGCGTGGGTCTGGATTTGAAAATGCTGCTGTTGGAAGTCGTAGGATATGGGATTGAGAAGGTCCGGATAGTTTGGGAAAGCGGATAGGTCCTCTTGTTTGATCCTCGGCGAAGAAGTGTATGGGCCTATCTGAGACTGGAAGTGGCGTCCGCCATGGTGCCACCCCTCGTCCTCCTGGTGAGGCAAAATAAACACGGCAGGGGCTTTCAAGTCTGGATAGTAGGGCTGGGAGCGCGGGATCTGGTAGTGGTCTTTCTTTGGGGACCAAGACAGGTTGCTGTAGGAGTAGAACGCGAGATATTCGTCGTCCAGGGGAGCCCCAGCGGTGTCAGAGACGGGGCTCAGGTCTGTCGAGGGCGAGTAGGAAGAAGTCATGAAGGGAAATCGCCAATTCGCAAGGGATTAAGAGAACGGAACGGAGACCAAGGCACCAATGCCGATCCAAAAAATCAAATCGAGATCCATGTCCACGGGGCCACCCTTTCCATATTCGGTCTTTACTCCATTTGGAGAATCAGATCCAGAAAGATCCAATCGTTCTTTCAGCGTCTAGATTATACCAGTACCAGCCCAGTCATATTGTCCTAAATTATGGCCAGTGCAAGTCTGCCCAGTTCTCGATCTCTTCCTTCCTCCCCCATGTATCGTTCCTGGTTCATCGCTTACCTTAATCCCCGCCCTCTGTATCTTGTTCTTCGTCGAGGACATCATTGCCATCTCAACCACGAAATATTTTCCAGAAGGCTTCTCGGGAGCTTCTAGCAATAAGAAAACAATCCCCTCTCCTGATTCCTCGTTTTATCTAAATGCGGAACATCCAGACTGCACCATACGATGCCTACATCCTTTGCATTTGAAACTCCAAAAGCATCCTGCCCACGCCGCATGCAGGGCGTCTACGCGTACCTCCTTATCCTAGGGAGGGCGTTAACGACAAATTCAAATACCCAAGACATGCGCGCCTTGGAAATTCGAATCCATCATCATGTGTTCCCAGTTTGTTTTTTTTGTGGGCGGAATGGCTGCAATTGGTGCATTTACCCTTTTCTGTTTTGGGAATCCGCCCCTGGGCTGAACCCATGTTCGATAGTGCCTAAATTTGTCAAAAGTGAGTATGTAGTTTTCAATTCAAAAAAGTTTTACTGAAATGATGCGGGAAGGAGACGCACAAGGCTTGGGTGCATGACATCGCACAATCGAATACGAATAAATAATGCGTATATAGTACAAATTTTCATACCATTCCCATTCGATCCCACCCCCCCAAAGAGTGGAACATGCGACCAAACTCTGGGGTATATCCGCCCCTCCATCTGTTCGTCGTCTAGAGCGAGTGGGCGAGCGTTGGGTGACTCGAGGTTCCAACCGATCGGTCTTCAATTGGATTTGACGCGTAGTGGGGGTGGGTGGACGGTGGATGGCCAAATTTTCCATAATCCCGATAATTGCAAATTCGGTTTTGAATAGCGGATGCCGAATAACGCCTATATTTGTAGGCGCCAACGGTCTAGAATCTCTTCGATTTTTTTTTGTTGTCGCTCTGTTCGCCTTCGCGCTCCACTACAATCTTCCACTTCGACCCTCGAATCTCAAACGTGCACATTTCCTGGCTCTCTTTTTTTTTTTTTTTTTTAAAATGACCGATTCCCAGCATAATGATTTTTTAATTATAATTGTGAAATAAAAGTTGCAAAAAAGCGCTTGCGAATATAACCATTAGGTATATCAATTTCCATTCTTTCCATTCCAGATCCGAAATCCAAGTAAGCGCTCCAATGCGAAGGCTGAGGTATACAGCACACATACACCACCCAACGAGCTCCAACGCAGCCCATGACATACACAATGGCGTGTTAGCACCATAAATGACGTCAACCAACCATCCTCGAATCGTGATGGAGTTCCGAGGCGATACGGAAGACCTGGAAAATCTTGTTGGAGCTCTTCTACAGCATCAACCGCAGTTAATCAATGGATCGGAGAGCACAAAATGTATGGATTTGGTGGAACGCGGTGCACAACCATTTCCCCTCAAAGTTGTTTCTTCAGTGCCGAGCCCGGCTGATGCGCCGTTTTCCTTATGGATCTGGAGAACCTTAAATTATACCCATATCGACACAAAGTAAGTTATGAAATCAGCACAGGTGTTTGCAGAGATACCGCGGCGCCTAGCATTGTAGGGAATGAGGTAGGTACTCAGTGAACTGGCGATGGGCATGGACAATGAGGATCCCATAATTGAAGTGGTTCGAGGCCAGCAGTAGTATACATATTACCCTCTTCCTCCAGCGTTGTCAGTCGGTCACATCCTGGAACTTATCCTTGGAAAGGCGGAAAGATGCATATACATCCGTAAGGTACGAACAAAACCTGGATAGGCACACAATTTTTGATTCTCAAGGTCCCAACTCGAGCTAATTCATTGATTCCATTGTCCCCGAGCGTGGAGGTGTGGGGTATGGTGTCTGGATCAGAAATTTACCGTACAGAGTTTGAGGAACAAGAATGGATCACCAGGAGGATCACTGTGCCCTGGCGAAGCCCGGTTGTTGATGTGATGTGGGGTTTTTGATGCGGATGGAGGTCAATTTGATTATAGCCGTTGTTACGGCTTGGGGTCATGTCACCTCCTCGTTCAGCTCAAGCCAATGCCTTCTGGCTGGCTCATTCTTCGAGGTTCTTCGCCCCCGTTGTATGCCCGCGCCTTGGACCATTGATATGTTCGTGCTTGGTATCGCGGCTCCTGGACTACCAGAGTCTAATTCTCCTCAGGCTCACCGCAAATCCTCCAACTCCTCTGTAACTTGTACATATCATCATGGATCAGAGACAATATCATAAACTGATACATCTTTCGCTATTCAATGTACAAGCTATTGGAGTCATGCGCCCCACTCGTCGTCAAGCATTGACGGATGGGTAACACGAAGTGGCGATATTACTCAGGTTTTCCAGGTTTTTGATCGACCACAAAATTTAATCACTATCAAGACCAATGCGCTGTCGTTCATTGGTCAGAATGGTCAAATCTTGGATTGATTTGGATATCTCTGACGAGATTCTGACGGCGTTAATCAACTTGGTAGTTTCTAATAATCCATGTGGTATACATATCCTTCCAGGAGAGATCATCGGACAAGGCTTCTCTGGAGAGCTGTACTGAATTCTTAAATTAGTGTCGGAACAAGCCTGACTGCAAACGAGCGCTGAGCAACCGAAAACAAACCGAAAAGATCGTCCATGCGCAGTTGATCTCCATCACGGCTTGTTATCAAAACCACCCCGTTCATTAGGGCCAACCTTATCTTCAGTTACATAACCTCCCACTCGGAAGGACGTATTCTGTCTAAATTCTGTCATCGCACAGAAGGCGTGGGTGTGGAGCTATACCTAATCTGGCATCCATGATATAACCCAATATGTCACTTCCTCGGGATCTTCATGCAGGCCCTACAAAAGATCAGCAAAGATCCTGCTTTCCGTCACCCGGACCCAACTTTCCCAGTATCGAAGTGCACATGCCCCCAAGACGGTCAAATGTCATTTTAATTGGAGCCTTCAGCGGCCGGCACTTGATCATCACCTAAGTTAACTCAAAAGAAGAATTCAATTGCGAGCTTTCAATCGAACGATGTCAAAAAAACGGCCGGACTCAGTAAAAGTCAATTGACACAGTATGTATTATGCAGTTCCACACCGGTGTGCCACCCTCCGGCCGACTTGTCAAAATTCCAGATGTTGATGAAGGCTGATCAAGGCCATCTAGCCTGCTAGCAGGGATTTCTCCGTCCATCGCTTGGAACGATTCCTCCGTCCGCCCGTCCCTCCAATTCTTCCATCCCTCCTGTTCGGTGTGCTAACTCTAAATGAATTCAGGTACGAGCTCAGCCTCTTGAAATTTGAATCATCGCCACATCCGTCGGATGTAGCCGATAACCGGTTACCCGGCAATCCGGCTTTTAACTGTGCCGCTCTGAGGGCAACTCTCGATTCTTGAGGTCACTTTTTGGAACACCTCCATGGAGTGTGGTGGAGCGTTTCGAGCAAGGTTTGAAGGAGTTTGGGTCAGGTCCGGGATGTATGTAATGTTTTATATTGTTCGACGGTAAGTTCCATACGACAAGTGCTTTAGTTCATTCACTTGATTTCCCTGACGTCCGTGCTTCGCATTCAAAGTCAATAGAAGTCAATTTTTGCATGGTAAAGACTAGGGAAGGGTTCGTGGGAATGATAAAGAATAACGGAAGTGCGCAAGGATGCGCTTTAGAAACTTCCTCTTGGAATTACAGATACCTTTCCGGGTCCCTCGTGACATGTATGTCACTGTGCTGCGGCGGCTTCACGACCACTGTCAATTACTTCACCATTTTCTTTCACTTGAGAAAATGACGATGCCATCCTCGAACACAAGCAACTTATATGAAAGGAACACCCGAAACATTATGAACTAGGACGGTCTGCTTCGATGGATGAAGATGCCTCGCAAATTTCCCTCTTGTTGCTCGCCCGTTGCTCGCCCGTGTGCATAAGGCCTCGAGGTGTCATAAGTCGGTTTCGCACTACCGCGGCAGGGTGAAAGAAGGTACGTTGGCGCTGATCCTTACATCTCCATATGTAGTCACCGAACAACGTCACCCCCCGCATATGGGTGATGGCCACAGGGACCTCTGATTCTGACAAGTACTATTATACTACTTGCCCTAGCGTGCCGTGCAGCATGTGAAACACGAGCCACGCGAGTGAGTTATTTGGGGGGTGGGTTCGAAAAACCTCGGTGATTACTCCTACCATGAAGGTTATTACGATTTAGAAGTTGGAGTGTGAACTACAACTATATTTGTGACCCACGCGGATGAGCGACTTTAACGTGCTTGGAGTTTGATCACCGTTCGAGTATCAGGAAATTTTACTTCCCTGAACTGCGTATAACCTGTATGCTTTTTTTTTTTTCCATACGTTACGTCTGCCCTTCTGATCTTTCAGCTGAGTTGACACCTATAACCTTCCGCTATGGTATTTAAATGCCAACGACAACCTCCATGCCAACGCTGGATTTTCGAGTTATTCTTTTCTGATACACGCTTCTGGCTGAGGGAACAAC
>Ga0307513_10000143_pt1 | contig 101249 bp, 119 predicted proteins | sample 15_EM_MG_FD_202174 | JGI IMG/M metagenome (GOLD analysis project Ga0307513, IMG submission 202174) | Populus trichocarpa ectomycorrhiza microbial communities from riparian zone in the Pacific Northwest, United States - 15_EM | ecosystem: Host-associated > Plants > Roots > Unclassified...
AAAACTTTTACATGTCCAGAAGACTTAACTCCTACTCTGCACTTTCCCAATTTAGCTTGTCGAGTGCTTCTGTATTCAAGTTGTTGGTATTCCGTTTACCAATCGTGGCCCGCAGTTGAATCATCAGCAGCTCTGTTCGGCGCTGCTCTCCCCTAGCCTTTTCTCGCTCCACTTCCAACTTTTCTCTCTCCAATTCTATCTCTCTCTGTCGCAGTTCGCCTTGTTGTACAAGGTGCCGATTTAAAAACTCAAACTTCTTTTCCTCCCCTTCTGCCTTTGCTGAGGCAAGTATACCCACCGCTTCAATAAGCGCATTTGATCCCCCTTTTCTCTTTCTTTGCATCCCGCCAGATGCTCCATCATTATCGCTGTCGGCTGGCAACATTTCTGGAAATCGGCGTTTGCGTGGTCCTCTAATTGCTGACAATCGGCTAGGACTTGAACTTGGTCCATCGACTCTTTGTGTTGCCTGCCTCTCTATATTCTCACCAATGACCACTACCTCTTCCTCTTCAATTTCGACCTCCCTCTCTTGGCTCTCTCGACTTTCTCTACTATGATAATTATTATTATCATCTTCTTCCTCTCTCCTGTCCCCTTCCAATATGCCCACCCTTTCCTCATTCCTTCCTATCTCCATTCGGATTCCTTCCTCAACCGCTCTTCCCCCTTCTCCTCGTTCCTCCCTCCCTCTACCTATGGTTTCCCCAATTTCCATCTCCCCCCCTGCTTCCCATCGGATATCCCCTTGACTAACATTGCCTAGTAGTTGACCCTCCTCCCCGTCTTCTTGCGGATTGTCGTTGGACATTGCTACAAGCAATTGTTCTATTGTCGCGGCTGTATCGGTGGCACTCTGGCCGGAATCATAGGAGACTGGAGGTTGTACATTCGGTCGATCACCCAAAATTCTCTCCAAACGGAAGAAATAGGGACACCGGGAAAGTAGTTTATCTATTTTTTTTTAATTTGATTATTAAATCTCTGTATCATATTTTTATGTATTTTAAATGAATAAATTTGGTTCTTAGCTCGTAAACTTCTTCTGCCTTCGTCCAAGTCCCTTTCTGATAATCCCCATCCGCTCTGGTTGTTTAATTTTGCTGCAGCACGATAGGCTTTCATGAGGTTATCATACTTGTATCCGACCTTCACCGCTTCTTTGGTGGGAATTTGTGCTGCAATTTCCGTGACGATTGTTTTCTTCGTAATTCCAGAGCCTTTTTTGATTTTTCGCAAATTCTCAGGATCTTCAAGCCATTGAATTAGGCTCTCGGTTTCAGCTCTTGTCCAAACGGTGTTCTCAGAGTAATCGCGTGGCATTTTGATGATCGCGTTGTATGATATTCTCTCTATCTATGTTGTCATCTTGGTGCATGAAAATTTTTCTTCTATTTGTACGCTAAACTTTACCTAAACTCTTTTTTTCCCCTTGCTCAGAATTTGGGAGTCTCAAGTATGATACTATATTTTCTATGATGCGATTGGACCATCATCTTCAGTAAACTAATGCATGTTCTAGTATCAACATGTTTTTTCACTCATCCATTTTTAACTTTGAATACCCCTAGTATGTATGATACGGTAATTATCTGTCGCGCTGAACCCCATGATTTGAGATCATAATTTGTTTTGGCCTGTAATGGGCAATGATGGATGAAGGTGATAAGGTTTTATTATATATTTGTTTTATGTAGGCGGTGATGAAGTTTTTTATGTTTTTGGGTTTTCTAGGCCATACTTTAGGGTGCTTGCCGGGATTTTCCCGTATTTTTACAAATAAATTCAAGGATTTAACAAAAAAAAAAAAATGTCGCGCTGAACCCCGAACAGAGGAAGCCACCGCACGCACGATACCTAGCCGCACTTATTCCACCGCCACCGCACCAGCCATTTGCCTCTCGCTAATACCTAACGGTCCGAGCGCAACAACCCCCCCACCCCATCGCAGGAAGAAGAAAATGAAGGAAAAAAAAAAGGAAGGAAAAAAAAGTCCGCACCAATCACCTTCTCCATCCCCCCAAGCCAAAGCCGAAACCGTGGGACCTCTCCCCCCCCCCTCCCTCCCTCCCTCCCCACCAAAAACAAAAACTGAGGCAAAAAAATTAAAATAAGAAATCCCATCCATAGTTCAAATTGATTCAAGAAATGCCCGGGCGATTATTATCCATAGAGCAACTGCATCCTGTAATTGTACGGTAAACGGTAGTACCGGTAATAAAAGTGGGGGGTGAGTGAGTGAAACGGTAAAATTCAAACTGCTGGGCAAAGATGTGGATTTTGATTCGTGGAGAATTCGTCCGCTCAAGGCGCTGAGTAAATTTACTCTACGGCGCAGTAGAGTAAATACAGTTTAGTCCGAAAAGTTCCAATTCCGCTACGGGCGAGAGAGAGAGAGAGAGAGAGAGAGAGCTATTTGGTTAAGTTAGTTCTGATAACTTTTTGTTTTTGGCGCGCTCCTCCGGTTGTATATTTTTTTACCGCTTTGGACTGGTCGAAGGGTTGAGTGGGGGAGAGAGATCAATCAATAGACTAGTTGATAGTTGTTAGAGCGCTTTTTAGACTGGTACGGTACCGTATGGTGGTCTTACATATCCCGGTCCCACAAACGGGGTCAAAACAAAAAAAAAAAATATGGTGTCGGTCGTGGATCAAATTTTGTGCGTGCTGCTATGTATGGCAGGATTGGACGCCATATTGCGGTGGGCATTTTTTTCCTTCAATTGCATGTGGCTGTGGGGGGACGAGGCGAGGCGAGGCGAGGCAAGCTGAGCTGCTGTAGGAAGTGAAGAGGGAAGGAAAAAGGTTCTCCCTCGGCTTGTGAGGACAGTTACGGTACTGTATGCTGCTACACTGTTCTCAGTCAGCTAGTAATGATTTCACTCCCAGGAATCTACTTCTCTCTCCTCGTCGGACCAGATTTGCTGTAATGTCTTAGCGGAGGCGCTACCATCAGGACTGGGCGCCGCTTGCCCATCCTAAAAAACCAGTGCTGTCGGTGGTTACCCATACATGCACCCACAAATTTACATCCACACTCGAGTACATACTTGCATACATATACACATATGTACATTCATCCATCTACAGTACGAACAACCCACACATCCTCCTCGCTATTTAGTTAGCCAATCAAACAATTGAGCTTCCTCCTTCTCTCCCTCCCTTAAGACGCTTTGCATGCGGCCATCTCGTCGGCTAGCTAGTAGCCTCACGAGCAAAAGAAAAAGAAAAGAAGAGAAGAGAAAAGAAAAGAAAAGAAAGCCACATTTGGAATAATGTACTCGAGTAATAGCATTCCAAACACCCTCCGCCTAATTCTGGTCTGTCTAAACACCCAAACAAATCCAACGAGAACACCGCCGTTCCCGCCGCTCCCGCGTTGCGCGGATCTCCCCACGCATCCTTAACACACACTTGTTTATTGTGGGTAGGGAGGGAGGGAGGGGGGGAGATGAAGAAACGTAGTGGCTGTCATGAATTAGGTTACTGCTCAGCCGGGCCAAACCAAACCAAACCATTCACCACTGCAAAGTAAGTATAGGGAGCCTAGGCGGTAAAAGGCACAATGACGTTTTCTATCACCCTTCCACGTTTACCTTCTGGCGTGCCGGGGCCGAGGGTTCCATGCTCATCGTCGCCACTATCGCCATCATCATCATCATCAGAGGAGTGCTGTGCTCGAGTAGATATCATACCAGTCCAGGCATTCAATCAGTGGCAGTGAAAAGTTGGCCGGCCTGGATATGAGCATAAGTCGCGGTACAGTTACCAGCTGCAATGATCGTCAAAACTGCTCGAAACAATCCCTGCATTTTTGTTTTATTTGCCTCAATGCGCAGATCTCGGCCCTGGGAGCAACGGCATGTGTGATATGAAGGGGTTGATGATGATGCTGATGATGCTGACGACTGGGGGGGCTCCCTCAGTTCTGTATGATAAAGCATAGGGCTTGTGAGGGTAAGGCATGTAAAGGTGTGTATGTAAGTGAGAGCGAGGTAGGTATGATGATAATGCTGTTGATTCATTGATCGAGTATGGTACCAGTAGGTACTTGCCCCACTGATGACCTAACCTGTGCTTATACCCCTCATGAATGAAATATGTAGCAACTGAATTGAATTAAATGCGGTGAACACGGTGTGGTGCGATACAGTGCGGCAAATGTGGCTGTCCAGATAAATGACGACTGACTGAATTGGACTGGATTGGGTCCTCTGAAGGGACTATGATAGACTAAGTACGATACAGCAGCTACTTGTAACAAGCATGAACCGTGGTAGCTTAAGCCGAAGAGGAAAATGAACTAAGATGAGAAACGAACCCTGGAAGAAAGCGAAGAGAGAGGAGGGATGCAGGGGGGGATGGTGGGGTAGAGGGGGTGTGAAGAGGGAACTGTGCTCGAGTATATACAGTACAAAATCGCTATTTTAGGAGCGGAAAGCGAGCAAACATTGTAACAATATATATCGAATATATAGCTTTTTTTTAGCAAAAGAATTGGTTCCTTTTCCTGGGAGAGATATTCTCCTCCAATCAGCCCCATTTCGTTCTTTATGTTTGTGTTCATGTTTTTTTGTTTTTTTTGCGCCGGTAGAGATGTTTCTTTCGGAAAGATGAGAGGAATAAATTTTGAACAAGGATAAAAAAAAGCAATATAAAAAACAAAAAACGTACGCCAATGCCCTTTTGCATAAATAATCCTGCCCTTTTCCCTCCTTCAACCTAACCCATGAATGCTGGTTATGCAAGAATGAAATCAACGGAAAGTGATAAGATAAATGAGGAAATGATGAACAAGAAAAAGAAAGGAAAGGAAGTGGAAAAAGAGAAGCGAGCTAACAGAAGAAAAGTCTCATCAAGAAATTAATTCAACAGACATGATATTCCCTTCTTCCCTTTTCCTCTTCCTATTGCCACTCCCTGGGCTCGGTTGATGTCATGACTGCATAACACCTCCAGAAGAAACTATTGCCAACTGCTGACTCAATTGCGGATGCTCGAGCGCTCCCGCATGCGACGGAAAGAATCCACCTGGGTTGTCCTCAAGCGTAAGAGGGGTGACCGGGCCCGGCGACCCGAGGGGTATTAGCCGCGGTGACATTGGTCCAGTGCTGAGTAGGTGCGGGGGGATGCCGGCGGCCCTGGTGGCCTGGGATATAATCTCCTTCTGATGCAATTGTAGCTTGTGCTGCGCAGATAGCGAGTGTGAGTACGACGCCTGGTGGTGATGAATGTAGGTTGAAGTAGCGGACATTTGTGAAGCTGTCGCTGTGGCAGCAGCAGCGCTCGTGGGCGGTTGTACCATTGAGGCCGATGCCGAGGGGAGCATTGAGAGCTTTAAGCTTGCAGCTGGTGATCTCCGTGAGGAGGTGGACTTTGCTACTGATCCACTTGCCGAAATGCCAGCGGCGGTCATCGGTATTACAGATGGGGGTGCGAGGGCGGAGGTTAGTGTTAACGGTGATGGGGGCCGTTCACCACTGAGCATAAGAAATTGGTTGGTTATTGGGGAGTTTGATGTTCGGTTAGGGCGATGATTATGCGGGCTCGGTGGGGATTGAGTCTGAATTGAGGGTATTTCCACCACGGAGCTTGGCGGTGAGGGTGTTTTCGACTCAGAACGACGAGAGCTGTCGCGGGCACCTTGTCGGCGATAATGTGAATGTTTGGAGAAGGAAGCGGATGAAGATGTTGGGGATGATGGTTGTTGTGGTGGATATGTGAGGGGGGATGAGTGAGTATTTGAGGGAAGAGCGAAGGAGCCGGGGGAAGGGCTGGCAATAGAGGCCAAAGAGGAAGCAGAGGCGGTCGGGCGTAAACCAGACATCGTGACCTTTTTTCCTGAGGGTGGGTCTCGCAAATCTCGCAACGCAATGCACCTTCTTTTCTTTTTCCCTTTTGCGAAGGTGTGTGCGGAATCTCTCTTATTCTTATTTATTACTTTAGAAATTTATGATGGAGCTCGGCTTGAAGCTTGTCTCGGGTCTGCACACTCTCTCTGGTCTGTGTCTGTGGTCCTTTCCGTTCTTCCTCTTGGATGAGCTCTGTCGCGGTGGCGGCGTGTATGTTCGAAAGAGGGAAAAGTGAGGAAGTGACAAGAGTAGTTTCAATGATTTGCTGCTGAGTTACTGGGGTCGGTTTTGCTGGGGCTTGGGGAGGGCTGGGAGTGGTCTTCTTCCCTATGCATGCACCGGTACTATGCGCAGGAGTATATAGCAGTGAAAAATGGAGTAAAGAGCCCACTTCCGTATTGTACTCGAGTACTTGCAGGTTGGCGATTTTTTGGTGGGTATCTTTAGCTATGGTTCCGGCAGAAAGGTGCACAATAAAATAATGGTGTCCGGAATGAGCCTTTGTGTGGATGTTATGTATGGTTGAGCCTGGAGCGCCGACGGCGGGATGCAAACTCTGGGATGGAACTGCACTAGACTTTGAACGGTCTTGCGGGTATAATCTAAAATGTGATACATAATTACACAGTTATCCTTTCTCACTTATACACATAGCTAGGAAATATAGATGTGCATAACTTATTAGACATTGTAGGTATCATAAGTTGGGGGGGTCTTCATTCAACGAGTGAGAGTTTGAGCCACTGAGAGAAGTGGAAAGGAGATACTGGTACTATCGCGACGCTGCCGGCCGCAGTATGTACCACCCAGAGCTGTGCTAGCATATTAGAGCCCTACGGTACAGTAGCCGAGAGAATGAGGAATCGGGAGAAAAGTCCAGCTGTTCTACACAACATTGACAATCACTGTAATGCTTGAATATCAATCCGTATGTACAGCAGAAAACAGGAAGAACAGGAAGAGTACGAATCGGCTGTAAGCAGTAGGGCAATCATTGGGGTGAATCAAAGGAAAAATTCAAAAGTGTCTCTGCGCGTGACCCGTTGGCTAGCATATTGAGCCCGAAGGAATGTCTTTTTAACGCTACATCTCCTTGCCGGTAATTGAATGCCGGTAATTTGTTCGTTGGTTCATCTCTCCCTCTTTTTTTTTTCTTTTTTTCTTTTTCCCCTTCTCCGACTCTGCATTTCTCCATGCCACCGCTTAAAAGACTTTCTTTGCTTGTTTATCTTGTCTTTATTAATTCTTCGTGCATAGCGGCCCTTAGCGAACTGATATCATCGTGAGATTCCATGCGGAGAAAGGTTCCATCCCCAGACTTTTGCCGCTTTGGGGCTTTGGTTCATTGCTTGATTGTGATGCACCAATTGCACTGGCAAAATAACCACATCTTCCTGCTGCCGGTGTCGTGTTCGTGCGCGGTCCTTTTTTTGCCCTACCCTGCTCTGCTCTATTATACTCTATTTCCCAGTCTACATAATACCATACATACTTTTTATTTGTTAGAATTGCTCCCTGGCTCGTATGGTATATAAATGTCAGATATTGGCAAGGTGGGATGACATTAACTTACTCCACTTTCCTGCTCTCACTTTCATTACCTTCACACTTACGGCACCACCGCCCATGGGCTGTGATTGCTCTTACTTTTGAGTTCTTCCGCCCCATCAGTTGGCCGTCATCACGCAGGGACGACCTCCGAGATCATAATATATGAGACAAGAAGGACCCCGCTAATCTGCAACTTTATGGGGTCCTCGACGTCATTCTCACTTCCTCTGCTCAAATACCCCGAAGCGGTAGTATCCCAAAACAGCCATCTACAACCGATGGCAAAACAACAAAACACAATTGCATTGTTCTTTCCCACTTTTTTTCTTAAAAAAGGGAGGCAATTCAGCTTAGAGGCGTGAAATGTCGCAAATGTCCCCTTTTTGGGAAGCTCACCGCTTTTGATCACTAAAAGACCTTCATTTGGTAAGCGCTAGGAGAAGTCCGTCCTTGCCCTGCTAGTTCCCCAAAAAGATCCTTGCGAAAAATGCGTTTCCGGGGTCCTACAAAACTGGGCAAAACAAAAGAAATCGTACGATCGTTTATAAAAAAAAGCCCCTGGAAGTGTGAGCCAACTCTTATTCTGCAGATCGTCGTAGCTCATGAATTTTGGTTGGGCAAAGGATTTGGCCCGACCCTGGGGCGGCTGGAGCGTCAATTAAACACTACCTGTTGAGGAGCCCTGGCGAAAAAAAAAGAGAAGAAAAAAAAGAAAGAAAGAAGAGTCCAGACTTTGAATCTCGAGATGTCCCCAGCAAGAATAAATAAATAAATATCCATGCCAAGGAAATATCAAAAAGCAACCAAGAATCTAAAAGAAAAAAAAACCTTCATGACAGGTGCTTGTGCAAATCCCGCCCTCATTTTTGTCGTGGGATTGGCCCTTTTATCGCGTGGTTTTCCAAGTCGCATTTTTCCCCCCAGGTTTCATCCTACGACCAGAGCGCCGGACAGGTATAGTATGATACAAGCGCCCGAGAGGTTGTTTTCGTACGGGGACAGGGATTATTTGCAGGTTAACCCGGATTAACTGCTCACTAACTTTCTCATAGGTACTTTTGCTTTCGCGAGCCCATAAAAACCCTTGGGGTCCGCTGTCGGATTACGGTATCGGCAGAAATCAGCCCATCATCATCCCACAATAGGTTGTTTTTATAGGTTAAGCCAATTGCGAGTACCAGTTAATGAGATCCAAAACATCCAGTGGGCCAACCTTATTCCGTGTTAGGAAAACCGTGATCCTTCTCGAGGAGCCTTTATCTGCGAATCCGAGGATTACAGGGCTGACGGACAAAGTTATTTCAAGGGCTTTTCCGGCATGGGTATCGCACTGTGTGCTCGAGTACCGTATATATAGGCAAGCTAGTTTTGTTTGAGCCTCTAGTCAGTTAAGGGAAAAGCAGTTAGTGGTACGCGGTAGGCAGCGACATGACCCAGGGATGGATCTTGAGAATCACGTCGGGGTGAGATATATATATGAAGCAAGAATAGGAAATGAGGACGGCTGTGTTCGCTGCACCACTGAATGAACTCACTCAATCGAGGGGGGAAATGGATCGATACCATAGCCACTAGGTACGGGAGAAAGTGGAGAGATGTTGACCGTTGGGTACGCCTCCGAGTACAGGCACAGGGGGAGTGTAGGCAACTGTCAAGCCAGCTGTCGGGAGCAGGCGACTTTTTGAAAGGCGGTTGTTGGAAGAGCATCGGAACACCACGCGGATTTCTCTGAACATCAGGCTACTGTCAGCCCACTCCTCGGGCCATTCTCACCCTGGGCGTTGCTTTCTGCCCCAGTCAACACTCTGCCCCCCCCGCCTTCCTCACCCTTAGCATCAGTCCACTACAATCCTCGTCTAAAACAGCACACTTTTCACTCACTGACTTGGCCCATATTTTCATCTTGTTGTCATCTCACTCCAGACTTACTACTTGCCCTGCTCAAAAGACTCCCCTCTTACCACTCCCGCCAGGATGGATCTCGATTACGATTCTTGCGCTCAGTTTCTTGCGAGGCTAGAGGCTGATCCGGAAAATCTCAACACCGACGTCAATACAACCCCAAACAACGTTAAAAACTCGAACCCTAATAGCCTAGGAGAAGCTCCTACTGGCGTGCTTGATACCTCTTTATCACCTTCTCCCGTCGATTACAGAAATTCTGCCTCCCCTCCGGGCCTGTCATCCGGCTCTGTTACTTCCCACTCGCCAGAATCACTTCGCTTCGACTACGACCTTACCTGGAATCCGAACGACGCTGCTTTCTTTTCGCCGGTTGACGAGGGGATTCTGTCAAATCAAGCTTGGGACCTCATGTCATCCCAGGGGCAACCGTCGAATCAGCAACAGGGCCGGGTGGTGACACCACTCGGTGACTATATCAAAGTTGAGAACGGCAACTCTCCAGGCCCTTATTTTGGAAACTCTCAACAAGCAACCATTTCTCCTACACAATCTCTAATTGACCCTGCGACACAGACCGCGCTGGAGGGGGCATATTCATTTAGGAAGGAGAGCGATTCGTTGTTCGACTTCAATAACTATGGGGGCTCTGGGTCGGTGGGGCAGACCCAGGGGAATAACCCTGAGCCATATTCTCCACTGACATGGCGAAATCAAGCTCAGCAACGGGAGGATTTTACACCTATCGGATGGCAATCTCCTCCCCAAGCTCAGCAAGTTTCCCAGCAACGACAACAACGACAACAGCAAACACCCCAGTCACAAGAACCGGCGCCGTTAGTAAACAGCTTATCGCCCTCATCATCACATCGCACTTCGAGCAGCCCAGATTACCGTGCCCACGATTCGCATAGCGATGACAACGGTGCAATCCCTCGCCCAAAGAAACGAAAGACGAGCGCCGATGATGCAGAGCCGAGTGGTGAGGCATCGGCCCCGGCCCCAGCGCCAACCACCGGCCGGAAACAACAACCAAAGAAAACGGCTCACAATATGATTGAGAAGCGATATCGGACTAATCTTAATGATAAGATTGCAGCTCTGAGAGATTCAGTTCCTTCATTGCGGGTTATGGCTGGTACTTCAAAATTAGGCGAAGACGACGACGAAGAAGATCTCGAGGGGTTGACACCTGCACACAAGCTGAACAAAGCTACTGTCTTGGCGAAGGCCACCGAATATATCAGGCACCTCGAGAAACGAACGAAGAGACTGCAAGACGAGAACGATCAATTGAAGAACCGGTTGGCAGCATTTGAAAAGTTGGCTACCATGGGCGGCTCAATGGGAGGCGGTCAATCGGGTAGTGGATCCAGGGGTGGTGGTGGGCCGGGTGGTGGCTTGATGAGTAGGTTGATGGTGGGAAGTTTGGCGGGTTTGATGGTTGCGAACGGGTTGCAGGAACAAGAAAATGGAACCCGTCAACTCACTGCTTTCCCCACCGCGATAATGCAAGTGTTTGGTATCCCCGAGTCCTCAGTTATAACTGGGAGTCACCTATTTTGGCTGGCCTTCAGGATGGCACTTCTCGTTTCGGCAGTCGTATATATCATCGTCCCGAGCCTTTTCAACTCCAAGGAGAAGTCCAAGTCCAACACATTCAACAACGCTGCTCTGTCACCTGTCCCATCTCTGGCTTCATCCTTGGAGGTTCGCCGTACCGCATGGCTTACTGCTATCCAATCGGTTTGGGTGCCCCGTCATTCTTTTGCACTCGAAATCGCTGCATTAGCCTGTAAAACTTTGAAGCTCAGTCTCCGTAAGCTCATCGGATGGAACAGATATGCTCTGCTTACTGGCATGACCGAGGAGCATGAAACCGCTCGGGTCAAGGCGTGGTCTATTGCTTTAGATGCTCAACTTGCTGGCGGTGATGCTACTATCACTCACTCTCGGCTTATCCTTACCCTTTTGGCCTCTTTAACTTTACCGGCAACTCCGAGCCGTTTGATGCTTAATGCCCTCCATATTAGGGTACTCTTTTGGGATCTCGGGAGCAGCTTCGAGGCTTTTGCCCACTGGCTTGCTAACTACTATTGGCTCGAGGCAAGGAATGTCCAACAAAAGAGTTCGAGTGACACCGATTCCTCGGTTGAGAGCCTTCCAGAACACCTTGCCCGCCTCCTTGAACTCGACCCCAAAGAAGTCCTTCACAGCAAGATCATTCAGAAGGCCTACAATCTTGCTTACGACAAGGGAACTGGTGAAAATTGCGAAGGTTACGACGAAGGCATGGACACCGTTGTTGAGGATGAGTCAATCCGTTCACCATTGGACGCTGTCGCCGCCTGGTGTTCTAGTTTAGTCCTCCAGGGAGTTCTTGCCGCAAACCTTAAAACCCGGAACACCGAACACACCCGAAGAGGGATCGCCGAAGACCTCGAAGCTGCACTGAGCGTTGCTCCACCAAACAGCAAAGCCCAACTCCGAACACTAGTCACAAAGGCAATGCTAGAAGACAAAGATGACGGCACAACTCTTCGCGCAGCACTCAAAGCCTTCGAGGAAGACATCCAACCCCACGAACTAACCCCTAACGGTGTTCCCCGAATCATGGTATCCCGACCCCATGCCCCCGCAGCCGTAACAACAGACATCAAGATTGCCGTTCGTTGCGCCATGGCCTTAAACCTCCTCCGCAATAGCTCCCGTGCCGGTGCCATCCGCCTCTTCAGCGAACTCGACTGGCAGAGCCAGGAATCCGGCGACGTTAAGAACAGGCTTGGTCTCCTTGGCTTTGTAGCTATCTGGAGGACGCTCAATCGGTTCATTGCTAGTAACGATCGCTGGGCTGTAGATGCCGGTGAGAGCGTTGATAAGGCCGCGGGTATGCTCAGGGTTTGGATCGGCGGGAAGAACGTTTCCAAGCGGGCCGGTGTGCACAAGGATGACTGCAAGAGGGTCATTGACTATTGTAATTCTCTGCAGAAGAAGCTGGCCGGCCTGTCGGATGATTTAGACGACGGGTATGCTAGTGGGGGGTTGGACGCTGGGAGGAAGGATGCTGGGGTCGTTGCTGCTTGAGGAATTTTTCATTTTTCATCTCCCTGTCTCTCCGTCCCTTTTTCCTCGAGCCATCGTTTGGAAAATGTCCCTTTTGTGTGTGTACACTAAATTTATTGGTCGGTTACATTTTGGGGGAATATCGTTTTGTTTTTTCTTTTCAAAAGGGGACAATGCATAACTAGTCATGTCGAGATGGGGCCAAATTAATTGGTTGGTTTTGTTTCTTTTCCTTTCCTCCTTTATAGTTCCTGTCGGTTTTGTTTTTGGTACTTTTCTTTTCTGGTGGCCTGGGAATATCCTCTCCTTTCCTGACGTTGTCTTTTTTTACATGGGGTTTTTTCCCCCCTTTCTTTTTTTCAAGTCACAGTTTAGCTTTGCTATCGTATTCACTGATTTTGCTTGTTCATACTATACCATTTTATTTCAATTTGGCTTAGGTTACTTGCGATATCCATTTTTGATCGCACTGTACCAATTGATGATGTTAAGACTGAGTTTCGGTTCGGAGTTGTTATATTTGATCTCCATTTCATTTCATACTCGTACAGAAGCTGGGGCTTCTGCTTCTTCCCATTCGTTTTTCACTTCTAGTTTAGGAACAAAGGTCTCAATATTGTGCCCTATACCTTACGGTATTGCACTTACTTTCGTTGGTTATATCAAATAATATTATACCTCCCGTTGCCCTCTTACCGTTTACCGAGTTGGGCTCTTCGTATCCGTTTTTCATTTTTCCCTAGCTTTCTCCTCGTTCCCCGCGCGAGAGCAGCCCTTGCACTTGCGCCCGCGTGCCCCGACCACTGGCTGGCCGGTTGATATTCGGAGTACCATACATGCAGTATTTGACAGCGGGCGCTCCTGCACACCCGAGCTCCCCGGCATTCCCCGGGGGGCAGCAAAAGGAAAGCGGAGTCCGCGTCATGATCCCGACCAGGCAAGTTGATTGAGGGCTATTACCCCATTGCATACTGAGTGGAGGAGGAGGAATGAAGGGCACTCTGGGGGTGAGTAAAAATCGGAGAACTGCTGGTCTATAGGGTTTCCCTGGAGAGGCGAGGGCTGTTTTCCCATTTTTAATATGATAGCACCCCTGAGGAGGAGGAGGAGGAGGAGGAGGAGGAGGATGAACAGAGTGGTGTATTTATGGCGGGGGGCTTGAGGTTATAAGCTGCGCGCAGCAAAAGGGTCCTACTTATAGAGATAAAGTTATCATACTTGGAGTGAGATTAGGTGTCTATAAGCTACGATCAAATGCGCATCGACAACAATAGGCTCTACATAGATAGAAAAACTGTGGGATATGTCTAATGATTTTATCCAGGCGTCTTCAAATACCCCCCCGGAGACCTCTGTCACGCTGTTTGAGTTCCCTTTTATCGGCTGTTGTTTACGGGCATTCGATCTCACCCCAAGTGAATGAACGTTCACGCCACTCTTGCATGACACTAAGATCTAGGCAGGGGGGCGGAATTTTCGCGGTATGCAATAGTAGCCGCCGTATCCACAACGTCGCTCAATCACGGGCAATGTCAGGAATATGCTGCGGGTGCGGGTGAGTTTAGGGTGGGAGGGAGGGTTATGGTGCAATGGTTTTTATGCGGAGGGGTCCTTGGGCAGGTGATGGGTAACTTACGGTTTCTTTGGCTTAGGGCAGAAAGATCTGTGAGGGTTTCTTCCTATTGTGCTGTGGTGCATCCTGTTAAGTGCGAAAAAACGGAGTTTGGCAAATGAAAGCGGGTTTGAGCAGCCCGAAAATTAAGACCGAGCTTCTCAGTTGAGCCCATTAAGCAAGGGACTGGCATAGCTACTCGAAAATGTTGGCAGGCTCTCCGGGTGAGATGGGAGCCCGACGCCAATGGCGGAGTGACTAGGCAGATGCAGTTTTCCAGAGCTAGAGGAAGGTATCAGGATGCTGAACCCTCTTTACCAGGTTCCTAACATCACTTGTGGATTCCCACCAAAGCCGACAAGTGGCGAATATCCATGGCTTGGGCGAGCTGCTCTTTGCGCTTCTTTCGAAGTTTCTCTATCTGTATCGTTCAATTGGGTTTAATGCCAGTGCCCCTCGATACCATTAGAAAAACTAAGGGATCTGCGGGTAATCACCCGGCGTCACTCGCTAGATATTATCGACCTGGGCAGCTCTTGGACGGGGATAACCCACCACAGGAGCCGCGGAATTGCCTCTGGATGGCTACTTCAATTCCCGTTGCGCAGGATGGGAGGCCTGGTTTGGTTAGTCTCTCCGAGAAATTAATCGGACACTCACCAAAGTTCATCTCTACTCGAATTTCTCCTGATTCCGGATCTTCTCCTATTGTCTGGGTCGATCTCCTTCAAATCACCGACTCGAGCGATCGATTTCGAATTCTAGGATTCTCTCCCACTTGACCACCGGTAGCTAGGCAGAGGTTGGAATTGTCTTTGACGTCTATCGGGGCCCAAGGTACCACACCGGGCCGCCTATCATATCATATGACAGCTTAGGCAGGCGCAAACTAAGGGAACATCTTAACCTAGGGGTTTGCCCTAGGCTGGGTCAATCATTAGCATAGATGATCACTTCAAGCACTGTGGCTTTGGCGGACACTTGCCGATAGGGGCCCGGGCCCAGGGCCAAAGAGCCTAGCGCCCCTGTGGGCAATGCACTTCGCGGCAAGGAGCGGAAATATCGAAACACTTACGAACTCTTGATGGGAACTCATGAAAGCGGCTTGTGTGCCCTCCGCTCTAGCTCTCTTCCTCTCAGCCAGGGGGATAATGTGGAAGTACGGACGTGCGTGTCAAGTTCGTATTTCTGGGCTTTTTTGTCACACATCCCCAACTTCCCCGATGGTGCACTAGGGGAACCTCCCCGCAAATGTGGCACTTGGGTGCGACAACAAGGTGGTGGCGCTACCAAGCCCCCTTGCTCCTCATTGGTGTGCTGACGGCTTCCAGAAGTATGCGGGAGACACCGTGGGGCTAGTGAAGATGGGGCACTTGTGTGATGACTGAGGGGGGGGCTTCCGTTGATAAGAGGCGCAGAAGATTTCATGTTTGCTGGTTTGTTTAGCTGGCTAAGTGGTGGAAATACCTTCCTATATGCTTCCTGGAACTACGTAATTGAAGGTTGGCAACAGGAGAGAATGACTTCTTCCGTCAGCTTGTCACCACCATAGGCCCTCCGCTCGACTGCCACGTGCTAGGAGTGTGTATGGTTCTAGAAACAATAGGGGGGCAGCTTACTCGAGCATAGCCCCCGTGGCCACAGAGTGGCTTGTGTGCAAATATTCAGTCCATCGTAGCCCTAGACTTCAAAAGAGTCTAGTTGATTGCCTTCTGCCAATTAGAAGGGTTGAAGTAGGGGGGTTACACACTTCCCCGCGATGGCTTCTAGCGCCATATCTACGGCACTTGTGCGTGTTTAATACTGGCAGGGTCCGTTAACGTAGGGAACATAGGGGGAACTCAGTATATGGCTTAGGTCCAGAATCACTCAATCGCTAGATATTGGGCTCATCCATAACACTAGCCATTCAAGTCTACGCAAACTCCCCCACTCCCTACTCTTAATTCCGCCTCACCTAAATCCATCTTCCCCACTCTTCATTCCCTTTCTGGGGCGTTTGGATTCCCGGGTGAGCGGATGGTGGGCGGGTTGGGTCGGCCTTTGGGGGCTGTTTTTGCGCCCTTTCCCGATACCTTTGTGCTATAATCATCCACATTAGCCCTCCTCGTTGGCTAGTATCTAGCCATTGGGCTGTTGGGCTTCAAACAGCAAACTGCCCACTCTAGTATCCTACGGGAATGGTCAGACTGGAAGGGGAGAATTATCAAGGATTGTAAGAAGTAGATAAAAGGGGATAATAGGAAAATAAGAGAATGTGGTGGTGGTGGCGAGCGAAAATCAGTTTTTCCTGAAAATGTCTTTCTAGTGCATAACCAACCGGCTTGTCCCCTGGGAAGTGAGTAAATATTATATCTTCAGATTTTGCAAGTACGAGAATCAGCAACAAGCCTACCGCAGCACCGAACTGCGCACACCAACGTTTACTAAGGCTCCTGCTCAGTCCATGCAAATCACAGGTGTTTTCAAATCGTAAAGTTTACCTCTTGTTCACCTAATAGTATGATATAGGTTTATAGCTTAATGTTATATCTGGCTAAGTATTATAATACTAGTCTAATACCTATGGAAATCCTTTCTAATCTAGCATATCAGACCCTGTCGAAAGCTTTCTAACTTATATACTATGCGGAGACTGCCTATGAACGCCGCCACGAAATGCATAGGGATCGCTCAATTGGAAGGTGGAATCTGTTACGGTATCAGGAGCCTCTGTGTGCCTTCGGACTGTTGGAAAATGTGGCTTCTCAGGATCGAATTACTTGTGGTTGACCGCATGAGATGCCACTAGTAGATGAATGTGGAGATGGAAGTGTCACTAGCGCGTCATGCTAGGAGAATGGTCGATATGGTATAGGACACAAGTGTCCGGTGTGACTTCTAAGCCCATTCTGTATATTAGTAGTTCTTTCCTGCATGAGATGGTAAAAAGGAAGTGTGGGTACTGCTTCCCTTTTTCACCGCGAATCAAGCCTTTTTTGCAACACGGACAATCCTGACTGCACCGAGTGATCCCCTGTGGCTGCTTAGTCATTCCCTCACTCTTAGAGACTTTTTCAGTCCCACAAATCACAGGCAAACAACAACCGAGCTTGCTGAAACAAACAGGAAAAAGAAAGAAAGAAAGAGCCAAAGCAAGGGCCCAACTGATCAGTCACACCTCCTCCAATGGTCTCACTACCAATACCAAAATTCTTGAAAACCCTCTTCGATTCTTTCCCCCTTCTAACCTACCCCGCCAACCCACTTCCCTCCCGATGCCCGAAATTTGGCGCCGCCCCGTCATTGTACGTCTTCACCACGCCCGAAGACGCAGCCTCCGGCAACCCGAGCTTCAACCCGAGCTGTTTGAAATGGCAGGTATATATAAAGAAATCCGTCGTGCTATTATTGGACTTTGCTTTTTCACCTTACCAGCATTTATGGTTTTGTTCTATTTTTCGAAAAAAAAAGAGAATATCATAATAAAGAGGGAAAAAAGGAATCCGACGGCTAATCTTTAGCGGGGGTGGTTTGATTTGGTTTGTTGGTGGGTTTAGGCGTATCTGAAGTTCAATAGAATTGAATTTAAAACGGTCCCATCGAATAATCATGCTTCGCCGACGGGCGCGCTGCCGTTCATGATCTCGCAGCAGAAATCCATGTCCGAGTCCACGGAGGTGGCAGTCATCCCATCGCATAAGCTCACCGCCTGGATCGAGAAGAATGGGTATTCGTTGGAGAAAGCAGACATGGATAGTGCTCAGGCGAAGGCTTTTCTGGCGTTGATCAATACTCAGTTGAGGGATGCTTGGGTAGCTTTTCAAATTCCCCTAGCTCTCTCTCGTTCTCTCGGCCTCTTGGTGCCATTGTTAAATTTACTAAGCTAACTGTGCATGTGTGTGTGTCTGTGCGATGTTAGTTATACGCCCTCTACCTCGAACCGAATAACTCGCAAGATCTGGCCGGAGTATTGTACTGTGGGAGTTCAGTTTCTGCCGTTTCCTCCTTTCTCCTGCGACAGGCGAGGGCTGCTGCACGACAACAACTGCTGCAAGCCCATCCCGGAGGAGTCCTCGACCCGCACGAGATATATGCCCGCGCTGGCGCTGCCCTTGAAGCTATCTCTACGATGCTAGGAGGAGAAAATATGTGGTTTTTTGGCGCTAGAGATCCGGGGTTGTTTGACGCTTCGGTGTTTGCCTACACGCATCTAATTTTGACGCTGAAATGGCATAGTAAGGAGAATGCACTATGGAGGGCTGTTATGGGGCATAATAATTTGCTGGCCCATGAAAAGAGAATCAGGGACGTGTTCTTTCGCTAAAACTCGGACCTAGACCATTAGGCCGGAAGGCTAGAAAAGAAAAGAAAAATTGGCCGAAGGCACGGAAGAAGCTGTATACTTACTATAGGAGCTGGGATAACTGAGCCCTGCACCAAGATATCTAGTATCCTTCTCCTTGGGTAAAAGGGGGAAGTCACCCGAGAAAACCTAGATTTTAGCCTTTTTCTGGAGTAGATCGGGGGGAAATACAGCAGAGCTGTAGTAGGACGCTCCTTATAACTGTATTAATAGTATGTCATAGATAGATTAAATTGTACCTACCATATTCTAACATGGTTTATTATAAACAACAGGTGCCATATCTCAACCTAAGTCCAAGCAAAATGTCATCGCAGCATGCATCTTGATTCCAATCCACTTGTCTGCCCTCTTCCCCAGCTTCTGTGCATGTTCAGCATCATCAACGCCCCTCTCCTCCACTTCCCCCAGCAACCGTAAACCGACTTCCCCAGCAGCCTCCAAAATACTTTCAATCGAATGATTATAAGATACCCCCTGGATCTTAACCTCCTGCTCCCCTTCCTTTGCTACGAACCCAGCTCTAGAGGATAGCCCTTGCTCGGGATGCATGTTCGTCAGGTACATCCACCCACCCTTGTTCAGAGCCCCCTTCACGGCTTCAAAGAACAGATCTAATTGAAGATGTTCCAAAACCAACGTGCAGACAACAGCGTCAACCCCCCTCGCTTCCTGGGGGATTTGGGAATCTGCGTCAATGTCGTGGAGTACCCAGGTGATATTTACATCCCGCTGGGGCTCAGCAGCGATTCGTGCCTTTGCCTTGGACATCATTCTCTCGCTCACATCCATCGCGACGATCTCCGCCGCTTGGGGAAGTGAGCGGTAGAGTTTGGCGGCGTTGCGGCCCGTACCGCACCCTAGGTCTAGGATTCTGGAGGGTGGGCGGGTTCTTAGGAGTCCTGGGACTGTTGCGTCGAAAGCTTCGTCGTCTTGAAGTTGGAGAATGTTTCCATCATGATCGTAGATCTGTTTCATATGTTGGCGTCATTTATATCATATGATACTTCCTACAGGCGAAGCACTCACCTCTGCCCACTGGTTATAGGCATCTGCTGTGGGAATTCTTTTAATAGGGCGAATTGGTTGTGACATGTTTTTTTTATCCGTTTTTATTCCTAGGTCTGATGTCTGATACCGTTCATTGAGGTTTGTTAGGGCTGGATTGGCAGATTTTGATGGTTTTGATAAATTTTGGTGAGTGTTGGCGAATGGTGGTATCTATTGATGAGGTCTGTTGAAGGCGGGTTTTTGAGTGAATAATTTATGTTGGCTGTGAGTCATAGAATCTAGCAATATATATAGTGGAAATTTGAGTAGTACAGTACGCTGGGACTAAGCGGGTCTTAGTATAGAGGGGGTATTTTTGGCCATAGCATCAAGGTCCTTGTATTATATCTCACATGAAGAGCAGACTCGTGATATGACATTCTGCGACACGGTTTGTTGGAGATATTTTATGGTGTGAGGGAATTTTATAGAGCCAATTAAGCCCATTGCCAACCACCCTGAGGCGTGGTTCATTGTAGTTGAAATGGTAAGATCCGATTTTCGTTCTGCAGAGGGAAGCGGAACTTGTATTATACTCTAGAGTTCCCATTTGAAATCTTTGATATTTAGAGTGAGAAGCCGTGACCTCTATGTTCACCCGTGAAGGGTGGGCCAATGATGGCCAAATGCACCTTTCCGTGCAGAAGGGGGCCATTGTACCGTGGCAAATGGCTCCTGCAAGATAGCGCAAACTTTTCAAACTTAGCCACGACAACTTCTTCTCAAATGTCGGGTGTGCAACAATCAAACACCCTATCATACCATAGTCGGCACGATATTTCGGCAGTTGGTAGCGGCAGATGGATGGCCGGGGGGGGGGGTCTTATGTAGCTGTACAGTACTCGAGCACAGCAGCTCCCCTTTTCTTTCTTACACTCCCCGGCGGTCCATCTTTCATTCCGTGTTCCATCTCGGGTCGTGCCCAAGATCTTCTGCAGAGAGCCTACAACAGAGCCTAGATTAAGGTTGCAAAACCCCTCTTAATAGAGCATCCTGCAAAACATTCCGGGTGAAGGAGCCCACAGACTGGGCTATTTGCCCCGCAAGAGCGCCGCCGTCCCTACCATTTCTATAGTATAGATCCCCTTTGGTTATAGCCTGCCGCGCACTCTACTCGAATATGTCTTTAGGGGCCAAAAACCATGCACATGATCTTAGAGACCCTCCGAAAACGTCACCCAGAGGCCTAGGACACTATCATTTTCAAACAGGGTCAGAACTGCACAGCCAGCTGATCCAACTTCACGAACTGTACCAGACACTAATTCCTGTCTCACATTCTCGTATGCGAGCACTACTGATAGCAAAGAAGGAGGGAGTTATGATGCAGGTCTCACCCTTTCTATTTCATCAGGGTGATTAACTAGAACCCATTGATAATAGGTGAATTGCCCAATACGGGACTTGTTTTTCCAATGACCCTCATGTGGGGAGTGTCGCTTGGCGAGAAGTTTTTAGAGGGGATTCTCTACTTGCAGTAATGATTTAGATCAGGGATCTTCTTTGCTGGGGGAAAGTACGAGTAGAGTGGGAATGCCTCGATGATATCAGGAGTCATGGCTTGCACGAATGAAGAGCGTCATATCATCCCCGAGGATTCAAAGCCTGTTTTTCAATCTAGTTCTACCTCACGGATACAAGCAGCAGTAGCAAGCTGGAGGCTCAGCCAACACAAAGCACGTGTTTGGGTATGGGAAATACTTGCAAGGCTGGATCCGAGAATAGGATCACACTGGGGGGAAGAGCCCCAGGCTTGGCTGACGTATACTGAAATGGTGTCATCACAGAACGCGTCTTCCCTTGTTCCAAGTTCTATCACGATTCACGAACGAATACCACTTCGTGGGAGGATCACCAGGCTTATCCGTTAGATAACCCTAAGCTTCGTGAGGCCCCCCGGGGTTTTTTTGTTTCTATAAAGCGTCAGAAGGATCCCAGTTTGAAGTCCCCCTCATCAGCGATCGAGATGCCTTCTGTTGATACTTGACTACTTCAAACAAACTCTACTTTACACACTCAATACTCTCTTCAAACAAACAAATAAAGAAACTCCTCAAAATGTCTGGAGCTGAAAATAACCAGCCCTCCACTCTTAAGTCCTACGCGGACAGCGGCGTCGCGGCTGTTCAGAGTGTCGTCGGCAGTTTGACTGGTAGATATTATCATGGCTCCTGAATATCGATTACCGTCTCTAACATGAAGCCTAGGCAACCCTGTTGACCAAAGCCAGGCCGAGGACAAGAAGACTCATGCGGAACTAGAACAAAATGCCTCCCATGTAGCCGCCAAAGCTGGACCCCTCAATCTTTCCTCTTCCGGTGCAGTTACTGTCGACAACAAGGACCGCCGCGACGGAAAAGCTGATCAGATCATTGGAAGTGGCAAGGAATTTGTCGGCAATGCCATTGGATCCGATAGTCTCAGACGTGAAGGCAGAGATCAAAATACCGAGGGTCAAGGGCGTGAGGCTGCCGGACAGCTTAAAGATTTTACCTCGGGAGTTGGTAAGCCATATAAATATACTATACTTCACCACCGTGGGGTATTACCTTGCACAGAATGCGCTAATTATCGGTGAAGCCAACAGAGTTACCGGCACCGTTGGGGCCGCTGTTTCTGGTCTGACTGGCAATACCCAGGCACAAGGCTAGTTTCCAATATCCTCCGCACCCTTCTGTTCTAGATCTTGCTAACCCGGAGACAGCTGACTTTGGGGACCAACATGATAAGGGAAAGACTTCCCAGCGCGGCGTCGAGGCAGAGGTGCAAAAATAATCGCGACATCAACTGTTAATGATAGCCCAGAAGAGTGGCATATGCAACGGCGCCTGTGGGCTCTTCGCCCCTTTGTCTCTTGGGATTAGAGGTTCACTGCTTTTTTCCATTCATTCATTCGATACCTCAGCTATTGTGTTTTGTTGTAAAATTAGCCAATTTGAATTCAACCATTGATCCCCCATTATTCATTGATTTCTCCTAGCTCACGCGAATAGGTGGACAAATGAGATCGTGGTAATTCATGAAGGACATTGCATTCTAAATTCGGGTGACCGATACGGCACTTGGGAGAGTTATTGAACCTCGGGAACTCTTTGATATCATGCAAATTCCTACGGAAACAGGAATTGTTTTTTCCGATTTCTACCGACATTCCCAAGCACAACAGTAATTCGAAAGATTTCTCAACCTAAGGCGATCCCCAAAAGAGTTCCGATATTTACCGTGAACATAATAAAAGTAGAGTAAGGGTGCACTAGGGTGGGGGGGTTAATCCGTGAATACCGTCGTATCGGTCAAACTATATCAAATACCCCTCCTATCAGAGCGTTCATGCAACTTCTTCCCTTTCACAATCAGTAGGCGGCTCAGCTTCATATCGGAAACAACCATCCATTGAATAATTGACTATATTTGTAACTATGTACGGGACGATACATTGGGAATGTTCACGCACTGACCCTGGCATTCGAATCCTCTATTGAAAAGTACAAAAGCAACACTAATACTTGTACCGATAGCAAGGAACAAACCTATAATTCCACCTCAGAAATTCTGTTGCATATGCCTCCAACTACCGGTCGACATTCCATGATTACAAGCAGAGAAATTCTATCCCGGCTTAAAAGACAAAAAACACACATGGGTCCGAGAAGACTAGTTATAGAACCTCTCCAAAAGTGGAGTGGGAATCAATAATAATATTTCCTTCTGCCCTGGACAGCGTACGCACCAGAAGCAGAAGGTTCTCAAGGGGTACACTTGTAAATCGCAGATCTAGACGCAACGAGACATGGAGGTATCATACCGGTATCATAATACCGGTAGGGGTAGCAGCTAGTGGCGATGACGTTTGGCGATCCGAGGGAGAAGAGCCTCAATCAGATGAAGGGAAACCTCCCCCCACTAAACTACTTCTTATCATACCCCGCCTTGCGGCTATCATTTTAACCATCTCCATCAACACCAACGTCAATCGATTTTCCACAATTTCCCTAGGAAGATGCCTCGCGATCCACTTATCGGCCTTGTTGGGAAGCCGTCCAGCGGTAAATCTACAATGCTAAACTCGCTAACCGACGCCAGTTCAAAAGTTGGTAAGTATGCTGGGTCCTAAGCAGCCCCCGCGAAATATGAATCCAGCTAAATCTTGCTAACTCGGCGCCTAGGGAACTTTCCGTGAGTTACTCCGAAACCGCTCGTCTAGTCATACCTGCTGTACGTATTTATGCTCACCTCCCCCAGATTCACAACCATAGATCCCCAGAGAGCAATTGGATACCTTCAAGTCGTAAGTCTTTCTGCTTCACCTCTCAATCCAAAGCCCTAAATAAAGAAAGATCAGGGCCTAAGATAGAAAAATCACCGTGTCATACCGTTTGAATCCAGGACTGCGCATGCATTCGATTTGGTAAATCAGACCAATGCAAACCGAACTATGGCTCTTGCAATAATGGCAAACGATCCGTGCCCATTGAGCTCCTCGACGTCGCGGGTCTTGTGCCTGGTGCTCATGAAGGGAGAGGGTTGGGAAATAAGTTCCTGGACGACCTTAGGCATGCGGATGCGCTGGTTCACGTTGTCGACGTTAGTGGGACTACGGATGCTGAGGGGAAGAATACCAGAGGATACGATCCATCCCAGGATATCGTCTGGCTGAGGGGTGAGATTGTGCAGTGGATTCAGGGAAACTTGATGGAGAAATGGTGGGCCCCCTGTGGCAGTTTGAGGCCCTTGCTCCCATCTCTGATATGGTGTATGGCGATAGGGGATCAATAAAGAGGCGGCATGTAGCTCTGAGTGTGTTCCCCCCTCATTTACGTCCATTCTTGAGAGGGCCTTGCTTAACTTTGGTTCTCAATGAACAGAAGCTTCACCAGTTGATACTCTTCAGGGCCAGTTCTCCGGATATGGCTCCAATCAGGCTATGGTCGCCCGAACTTTAGACAAACTTCAACTGAAGACACCTCTGGAGAGCTGGGATCAGGGAACAATTGAAAAAGTAGTCAATGCGTTCACGGACGAGAAATTCCCGACAGTTTGCGCCCTCAACAAGATCGACCATCCGGATGCGGATAAAAACATCGCCAAAATTGCTAAACAGCAAGACCCAAATGCCATTGTGCTTACTAGTGCCATCTCTGAGGTCCTTCTGAGAAAGTTAGCGAAGCAGGGCTATGTCAAGTATGTTGAGGGCAGTGACTTCGTGGATACCAGGGAAGACCTGATCGCAGATGGTGATCCAGATGGTGGAGGATTGAAAGAGTTGGATGATAAGCTCAAGGCGTCTGCTATCCTTATCCCCGTAGCTTTATGGGTGGGCGCTGATAACTTGGCGCATGTAGCCGTGTGGAGAACTTGAAAGACATGGTCCTTTATAGATTTGGAAGCACTGGAGTTGTGCAGGTCCTTTCTAGAGCTGCTCAATTACTGGGACTAGTTCCTGTGTTTCCCGTGAGAAATGTGAACACTTTCTCATCTGGGGCCAACTCGACAGGTGTTTTTCGGGATTGTGTTTTGATCAGCAAGTACATACCCCTTCTTTCGTATAACAGAGCATATCTAATACCCAGAACAGGAACTCAACTGTGAAAGACGTTGCAAGGAAGGTTATGGGAGATGTTACGATTGCTTACATAGAAGGTGTTGGAGGCACAAGAGTTGCTGAGACTGACATTGTGGAGGTTGGGAAAAACGATGTTCGCTTCAATTTAATTTTCACCCTGCCGGTGCTCCCAAGAGTTGTTACTGACACGTTAGATGGCAGATTTTGACATTCAAAGTCGGGAAGGCCTAATACCGGTACGGCCCAAGTCTAGTGGGGAAGGAAGAATTCCCGACCTTGTATGGAGAAGCTATTGTAATGTTAGAGAGGGCCTCGTATGTGGGTCTTTGGTTTGAGTTTCGGGCCAGGCAGACATGGGTATCTCCGCTGATTTCGAGTATCGAGAATAAAAGCTTCATATCACGAAGGGACAAATATAAAAGTAATTGATTCACAAGGTTTGATAAAGAGAAAGCGGCACCTAATAATGATAAAAGCCCATCCCAAGTACAGCAAAACAAAGGTTACATTGAAATGAAAAAAAGAGCAAACCTGTACAACGTTTCACACTTTTCTCTATAACTCCCTAACCCATCGACCCTCCGCAAAAAAGAGCAAGCCGAAAAAGAAAAAAGACACAAAGACACAAAGAGCCAGCCTACGCTCCCACAAATGCGCCAAAGCTATTCCACACGGGAGGGTAAACGAATGGCATACTCCCGCCCCGCTCATCTTGCATCCCAATGACTGGAGTATTCTTGAACTCTTCCTCAGGCTCCGTCTTCTGACCGCGGGTTTCCGTGAACATGGAGCTCTCCGCTTTCTCCATTATGTCGCGTTGCGATTGCTCGGATTGGACGTTGAGTCCGTGCTTCTGCTCCGTTGCCGGTGGCGTGGGGCGTTCGTCATGAAGACGGGTCTGCTGGGCAGTCGCCCTGCTGTAGATGACAGCTGGAGAGGAGCGGAGGGAATTCGCGAGTGGTCTTCGAAGCATGATTTTCTTTCTTTGTTTGTTTGTTTCTCGAGTAAAATTTGGTCTTTGTCTTGTTCGTGTGAGGTAATGATGAAGACGACGACGACGATGAGGAGGAGGAGGACGATGATGGGGGGGGGGGGGGTAAAATCGAGGGCAAGGTTATTAGCAAGTGAAATAATTAGTATTTATACAGAAAATTTTCGTGGCTTGGTCGGATCAAGTTAGCTATGACTGTCACGGTCACGCCCCATAATATTATGAATCCTCTTTTTTTTTTTTTCCTTCCTCTTGTATGGCACCACCACCACACGTCGCCCAAGGGAATGGGTTAAACTGACTGTATCATATCATAAGTACTGTAGGGTACAGTATGAGTAGACAGTGGAATGTCTAGACGAACGGGGAAAGGAAAAAAATGATATTATGACCTCGTGACGTCGGTCCCTGCCGACTTGGGAACCTTTGCCTCTTTTTCCTATCTCTCCTTGCTGTTACTGTCGCTGGGTGGGCTGCTGCTGGCTGGGTGGATGGGTGGGAGCAGGCAGGCAGGCAGGATGGCGCCCCCGGCAGGCTGCCGCACAGCAGCGCACATCACATCCACTCTGCAGGACCAACCCGCTCGTACTTTACCGTTCCTGCGCTCCGTGCAGTTACCGGAGGATTCCAGAGAATTCGCGCTTTTTTATTGTTTTTATTGTCTTATTATTTTTTTGCCTTTTTCGACGAATCATGATTTCTTATGATGGGTATGAATGCGTGGTTAATTCCGATAGAGATTTCGGTCTTAAAAATTTGGTTTGTGCATGTTGATTTTGTGGGGTTTGTTTGGGCACCGAGTTGTTTGTATGATAGGCATTTGTTGTTCTTGGATGCCAGGTTTTGGGGTGCTATTTGGTCTTGGAATGTTGTTAACAGCTCAGAGGTTTGTTAGGTGGATTTAATTCTTAAGGTTGAGGGTTTTTGATTATAATTTCATGGGTTGGATTTCTGTTGAGGTCTAGACTTTATGAATAGGAAGGATAGGGCTATAAATAAATAAAATATATTACCTAGCATACAGGTAAGAAAAATACAAATATTGAAAGATGTAGTAAACAATTAGAAACAAACAGATAATAATAATATAGAGAAATTTAGTCTAATAAAAAGAAAGTATATTAGTAAATACTAGAACAATATTTCTGTAGAACAATATTTCTGTTTATACTAGCAAATAACTCTTGTAACTTAAAGTTGTAATAGTCTTGAATATACCTTTTAATATTAAGAAACAACATTTTTCCAATAATTATTCCAAATTATGTAATTATTTTAAAAAAAAAACTATAATAAGAGTTTTGTTATACTATAATATTGTTATAGTATTTCAATATTCAGATATAAAACCATACTTAAAGTGACTAATCAAAAGTCTTGATGATTCTCCTGTTTTACATCAAAAATACATAAAAGCTTCACTTTTTAATTATTGATATCTTACCATAACCTAGATTCCTGTTTTCCAAACTTCTGATCTGAGGTCACTTTATCTGTAAAATATCTCAAGATGAATTTCAAGTATACTTATCACTAACTGAAGAATCTACTAGCTTGCAAAGCTCTTCTATTACTTGAAAGTTATTATTTTTACTAATTTAATAAGATAATTGCACTATCATGGGCAACTACTTACCAACAATGTTCCCAGCTCGGATAAGATGTACTATAAAATGGAACTATAGTGCAAGAACGTATAAGTGTCAACCTCGTTTAAAGGAGTTTGCAATCAAACATAACCCACACTATAGTGGTTCAAATAATATAAATAAACTGTACAAATGTAGATCAAGTGAAGTAGAATAAAAGTACAGTTTTTTAATTTAGTAGAGGCAAGTGGAGGAAGTGGCATGCGGGTTTCAAAACTTCAGTATTTGGTGTGAATTTCAGGTCTTGGCATAAAAATGCAACATAAAATTGCTGTGTATGATAATCATATAATTTAGAGGTAAGATGGAAAAAAAAAACCAAAGTATGCCTCTATAGTGAGACCTTTAATGTTCAAAGAAGTTACTTGAAGCAAAGATTGAATTAAAAGACTCAGAATACCCAGTCTGTTTTTTCTATATTTAGTATAGTAAACTCAATTTTATTGGAAATTTTTGAAGGGGTTCAAAGTGCTATACTTGTTGAATAATATGTAGATTCAATATTCAAGCATTGCATGAAATGGTATGTGCGTGCTTGAATTCAGTAAAATCAACATTGATTTGAAAGTTGTTGGCACATACTGAGAGAATGATAAGAGCATACCATAAAGGTATTGGTTATAGTACTCTAGACTTTAAAGAGAAGATTACAAAAATACACAGAAGCCATTATAGAGTCTTAGACTCTCAAACTGTTGTATTCAATTAATTAATATCATTAGATTCTTATTTCTTATTATGGTTTACACTTGTTCATTGTCAATCACTCACAGTCTTGGCAATTATTTTGCACAGCCACTGTTGCATTTTTGGTGCCACATGGTTGACAGTCTTCCCTTCTTGAATCCATATCTGAAGTTTCTAAAAATAATTAGAGGATAATCTTAAAATATATATGTATAACTATTTCAGTAGTTTTTGGAAGTTTTCCATCCAGGTTTTCTAGAAGAACTTGAATGGAAAACAATTTAGAATAACAATTTTGATATAAAAAAGCTCAATCACCAAGAGTTTTTATTACTCACTTTAATACAACTAACTAGTATTTATAACAATGATACTAGAAGTTTAAATAATAATATAGTAAATTAAAGAGATTTTTCTAGTTTTCATATTTTATAAACTTAAAAGTTGCTATACCAGAAATATAACAAGATAATTTTCTATTATAATAACTGAAGGATATTAGCTATTAGAATTGTAATAAGTTAAACTTAAGAGATAGTTTTAAGCAAAGAATAAGTGAGACTAGAGTGCTTTACTAGAGGAAAAACAAAATCTCCTTAACATCTGACTAAAAGATAGTACTAGTATAAGTTATAATATTCAATTTCTGTAAAGAATTGTTATTATAAGAGAAGATTTATATATGAAATTTAGTGCTTTTACCAGGCTTTGTTTCAAATAGAATGAAATAGGATATGAATCAATACCTTGACAGCGAGTTTGGTAGTTTTCTATTTAGGAATAATTGGCTTGAACAGGACATTGTAGTGTTTTTTTAACACTCTAATCAATACTTGTATGTCCATCACTATGTTTTATGATTCTTCACTGGCATTTCATCCTTTTTATTCTCATCACTATTCTGGCGCTGGCAGATGACATGTACCACAGATGCCATTGGTCTAACACGGGGCCCTAGGCCTCAGTTTCCCTACAACTTATCAAAAGTGTTGAATAATGAGCGCCTTATTTATTGAATTCTGTGATTCGAAATTCGCCCCCCCCCGTTCCGCCTCGTGACCTTCAAAACCGGGCTTCCACAGCAGCAGATGTGGACTCACTTAGCCGCAAAGGCTAAACAACCGGATGAAGTCCTCTCTATTCCGTTGCTTCTGAGCCAGTCGGAAGGGTCGGGTTTCATTACTTATATTACTCGTAAATGTAATTGAACGACCTTTGTGAATGCAGCTGCTATTGCATATCGCCAAAATCCAGCCCCTTTACCTTGACTCTCGCGTCATGCAATAGTGGCCAGGTTCAAAAGAGTGGTTCGGGTACGAGTACTTGTATCTGGCAATATGCATCTCAAAGCACTGATATTGTTACACAGCCGCCTAACCAGCGAAAACAAAAAGACCCAACCCCTGCTTCATTTTCAGATACTTTATGCCAGATAAGATTTATGCTCTTCTCCCCTTGCTATCCGGGAATTGGTTACGCTACTGCTGCTGCGAATTTAGATGTACTTGTACCACACAGGTGGAGTGACCGTGGGGGGGGGGTTCTTTTAACATCCTCTTTAGGAATTTCGGAAATTTGTCATGGTAAGACGAGGTTAGGCATCGAAGCCGGCGAGGCTTTGATGGGCTGAGTTACCTTAATGTAATAAATCTATCCTCTTGAGTTAAGACTAGCGAATTGGCGATCCACGCTATTGACGTGTAGTGAGTGGTTGTAAAGGGTGTTAGTAACAGCGTTTGTATGGCCAGTGGTTATGTGATAAGAAGTTATGCATTACGCAGATTTGTTTGCGGTGGTGGTGGTGACAATATCTGAATCAATTCGTTCATAATTATTATTATCAAATGCCAGTATTCGGCCTACGCCCCGGTTTGCCGGGAGAAGGCGTGTTTGTCCTGCTGTTTCCGCACTTTCGATATTGGTGTGCTGTGAGAGTGTTGTGTTGTTCAATATGCGGGCTCTTCTCCAATAAAGCCCGGCCTTCTTTATGGTATTCGAGCACTCGGAGATGGTCGACCTGATGATACACCTAGAGGTTACAGCTTGAGTACGGTAGAATATGGCGCACCAGTCGAGTATCTTCTAAAGCCTGAATCTCTCATGAAACCTGGGGAAACGTTGTGCTTCATCGTGGGGTATGTCTCCACGGAATGCCGTGATGCATGTAAGATGGGCTGCTTCTACATACCGCTAAAGATTAGACCAGGCCCCATTCAATCTAATAGTACGAGTGTATGAGCCTCGGAATACTGGTGGTACGGCGCCGGGTACTTGAAATCAGCCGGAAACCGAATGTCTCCAACCACAACCACATCTTGAGGGAGATGTATGACTTCATAGAAGTGGTCGGAATACTCGAGTACACTCCTCTCCAGGCGGATGCTTTCAATAAGAACAATATTCATGGGGATAGTGGATTTTCAAATTAACCACGTATGGTCCTTTTCAAGGTTGTTTCAGCCAAGTGTCACTATCTTGTATGTGTAATATTATATCATTTAAGCAAAGTAGATTGCCCTTGAGTGTTGACTTCAAGTACCCGATACCATATGCAATAACAATCCTTTTCACACGCATCTCAACATCACGAACACCACAAGTACTCGGATATGGGAATGCGTGCTAGGCAGTTAATTTAAGCTCAGGCACAGAGAAAAGAGGAGCGGCGACTTTGTGGTTCTCCCGTGATGCCTCTAAGCTACCAGTGGGTCTTTAACACCTAGCAATTGCGTTGAAAGGGTTCTTATTTTGAGCACAGCCGCTAACTAATCAACTAAAGGAAGATGTGCCAGGGCTGATCACTCGTTACGCCCTTCACCCAACTTGAGGCTCAAACGGTTGGTTGCGAACATTACTATGGGTCAGAATGCGGAATTTAAGCGGGCCGGGTCGGGAGGGATGGGCACCGTATTCAATCATTCTCCCGGACTATCAACACTCGACTACAGTTTTAGGCTTTTTTCTTTTTCCTCTCCCTCCTCCCTTTCAGTTTGTGTTTCCACCCTTGACCTCAAACCCGATACCGGCACTTTGTAATACTTGTACTGTACTGTATCTCTTATTTCGTTAGTCCGGCAGCGCGGCCAGTTCTATCGACACTCGATAACGTGGTTGACAAAAGAGGGGGAGAATCAATCAACAATTAAAATGCAATATGAGACTCTTCCGACTTCATCCCTGGCACCCTTTATTCGACTCAATAATGTCTCCCTGAACGGTGTCGAGATTACTCGTATCGGGGGCAAGCCAATTGATGCTGGAGTTGGGATTAAGCATACTCCCGCAACTTATGATCCTTCACGCCCATTCCTGAAAATCGACGCAGAGCTTGTTATCTGTGCTAAGACTGTCGAGGGGTATGCCAAAGCGGACGTCCACCTAGCCGAGGCGTTGGCCGCTGCTGGGGAGTTTGCTTCGGCCCCCAGAGGTGCTTTAATGGTATTTTTGGTTGTGAGTATGAGTACCGCTGCTGGATTGGGAATTGGTCAAAGTGGAGCTTGGAGCGGGTATGTCACCTTTTACTCGCCCACCCAGATAGGATAGCATTGACAAATAAGAGATTAGATATATCAGGTTTCTTCCGGCCGTGTCGATACCCACAACTTGGACTGAAACTGAGCGGAAACTCCTACGCGGGACGTCACTAGAAGTGGTATGGATCCGCGCTATGCATTGAACTTGGAAGAGTACCTTTTTTATATATATGGAATTGGGATTATGAACTAATATTTGGAATTGATTGCCACTAAAATCCGAAGGCGGTGACAGCAAAGCTTCAAGCCCTTGAACAAGAATTCGAAGACTTCCGAGAAGCCACGAAGGAGATCAAGTGGTGCCAGAAGGCCTGGTGGGATGAGTCAAAGTTGACCCTAAGAGACTGGCAGGTAGCAGATTCGTGGTTCAGATCTAGAGTTTTGCAATTCCCAGTATTAGGAATTGGGATGGCACCTGTTTTGGACTTTGCAAACCACAGCTTTGAAGCAAACACCTACTATAGTTTCGATGAGAACTCCGGTGTGGTACTGCTTCCGCGAGAAGCCAAGGCTGGTACCCTGAAAGACGGGGGGGAAATCACGATCAAGTGAGTCGAACAAGAGTGATCATTAACTTTGATTTCTCAAGGCGGATTACTAACCGCAGACGTGGGGGGTTCTTTTCTTCAGCTACGGCCAAGAAAAGAGTGCCGCAGAAATGGTGTTTTCCTACGGGTTTTTGGATGCAACCAGGGATATGGCTTTATGGCTTGTATTGGACCTCCAAGGCCTCCCGGACGACCCGCTCGGGTTTGCTAAGCAAGCAGTTTTCAAATCAGCCCCGACGTTGGGGATATATGACTTAGGGCATACCGTCGAATGGACAAGTCATTTCATATGGTTTGTTATCTATAGGATATATCAATGTTAACTTGCTGGTTGACTACTGTACAATGTCTAACTCCTAAACAGGCTAATGTGCGTTAACGAGGAGGACGGGTTGTCGTTCAGGGTCTTGCAAGAAACAACTGGAGAGCGCTATCTTCAGGTACTTTGGGACTCGAAAGAGGTTGAAGATATCGCCAAGCTTGTGGATCTTCTAGAAGGAAGCAGTTCATGGCCGGTATACCAGCTACGAGCTACAGCGCTCGTTCAAGATCGTGTAGAAGCTCAGTTGGCCCAACTAACGGAATCTGAGGAAGAGATAGCTTGGATTACTGATCAAGAATCGTTCAATATCGGATCCCAAGAGCTTCATGTCGCAACTAAACTTCGAACGTTAGAAAGGGCGTTGTTGGAGAAGACTATCGAGGTACTTGAGACTCAGGTATTTCCACCTCCAATGCCTATTTACCCATTTTTCCGCTACAACCATCTTCCCTACATACTTAAAGGAGCCGCTGATGCGCTGACGAGTGGAGCAGAAAGAAAAATTGCTGGGTTCAGAGGTGGTACAGAATTATCTGATGCAGGCCCAGAGGGACTCTGGAATTCCCTATGATCCTAAAGTCCCCGACGAGGAAGATGACCTTTCATGAGGAGTTACCATAGGGCAAGATGGGAGGCACCGCGATCACATACCGGTGGATGTGTGAAACTTTTCTGTTAACTACTGTAAGAACCACGGGGTGGGCATTCTAGCACTATGGTTAATATGCTCGCAAATGCACATGCGCCCCAAGGGAGGCAAGATATCATCGCTCACAAGGGCCGTATGTTAACAGTGACGTAAATAGTGTTTTTGGATGAGGCAGGGATTTGGACCAGAGCCCAAAAATTATGTTCATCTGAGGTTGGTGAACTCCATGGCTTTGGGAGGAGCGCTCCAATCCTACTATGATCCAAACTAGCCCCCCTCCTTCTGGGGTTGGCGATCCCGTCACTGTCCCCAAGAAACGGCGGGAAAGAACAACTTCGCGGAGGCACGCTAAGGGGCGACTGGAGCACTGGACAAACTATCACTCGAAGCTAGACGGATGTCGCCTTCGTCGATCCTTCACAGAGAATATCTTTGAACGCCCCGCATTTCCTATTCAGCTCATTGTACAGACAAATCGTCATTTTCATTGCCAGCGATCCTTGAATACACAATAAGAAGGCCTATCGAGACAGACAGGGCCCCCATTGGAGTACCATACAAACTTTTCAAGTCCGCTCTAAGATCGCGATACCAGCGGAAATCATCTCGTCAGCCCACGAGAGGTTTAGTCTAAGAGGCTATGAGAACTGCGAGAACCAGTTAATGGGATCTAGCACATCTAGTGGGCCTATCTTATTGTGCCAGGCAAACGCCGATCTCTCTTAGGAGCTTTTACCCCTGAATTCACAGAGTAAAAGGCTGGCGGAGATAACGGACTCTAAGGGATTCTCACTCGATGCTTATACATGCGCCTGCTAAGAAGTTAGGGAGTAGTGGGGTAGATGATAGTATAGAAAGCCCGAAATGGAAAAAGCTTCATAGAAAAGAAAAGAAAAGCTAGTAGACGGTTAATGCAGCAAAATAATCCCTGTATTGTACTCCAGTACGAAGACATCTCCCCCGGTACCGGCACTCGTGCTAGTACTTTACCTTGTCTTCGTAAACTATTTTAGGCTTATTTCTTCCTTCCCCCTTGATCCCCTTGATTCCTTTATGCTTCTAAAGGCGAAGGATTATGTCACATCTCGTGAGCCACGCGTTTTGAGCTTACTTTTTCTTCTTCTACTTCTCGGGTCTCTTTTTTACATATTCCCCCCTCTGACCTTCTTCTCTTATCTGGCCTGCCGGATCTACTTCGCCAAGTTTGTCCCGTCCTTGCTTGCTTGCTGGCAGCCACTGTCCGGCACTGCCTGAAGCCGCTTTTCCTTCTTGCCTCCTTTTTTATTCCCTTTCTTTTTTTCCTTTCTTTTTCTCCTTTCTTTTTTTCTTTTTGACAGGCTGGCTCCCGTCGCTGTCGAGCATCAAGAAGAAAACTCCACTCCGTTCATAAAGTTGCCTTAAGCCATGAATACCCAAAAACCCTTGCGATTCGCTAGCGGATTATCAGTGGAAATCGCCGCCTCGGCCCATGAGGGGTTTGGCGAGTCAACGGAATTGCGAAAACTAGTTAATGAGATCCAACACATCCCAAGGGCCCATCCCAAGGGCCCAGGCTGTGCCCTGCTGGGAAAGCGCTAACCCTCTCCTCAAGAACCTTTGTCTCTGGATCCAGAGATAGCGAACCGGAAGGGTTTTTACGGTACGGTAGAAAGAAGAATGGAGAGGACCTGAAAGGGTGAATGTTGGGCTCTCCCGAAACAGGAATTTGTCTAGGTACCGGAGTCTACAAGGTTGCGACAAGTACTAGTGTACAATCAACCAATTTTCCCCGCCTTTTTAAAACCAACTACCGCACCGTGCCGGTATCCACTCGTACATGCACGAGTGCAGTACAAGTACAATCCACCATCAGCTAAGAAATAGAGCCAGACTGCAATAGGCCCGGCTGAGCAAATTAAAAAAATTGCGAACACGAGTCAGTGAGGTTCAGAAAGTCCAACTTGCTCAAAGCCATACCGCCTCAAGTAAACTCCATATCCCCCTTGGGGTGTGTTACCTCTGGGTGTGGAGATTCGAGGCTGACAGAAAGTGGATTATATGAGTTTTTACGGTAGTTAGACGCCTTGGAGTGGGGCTTCTATTTTTTTCGTCTCTCTTCGCTATTGACTGGGGCATCCCTGTTTGTTTAGACTGTCCAGCTCCCAGGGGATGGCATGTTCATGCTGACTAGCAACAAGAGCCAGCCCAGCAGAACTGCTAGGAGCAGCATGAGACCCATCCTGTGCTCAACATTGGTGGCTGCACATCGCATGATTGAATAAGGGCCCATATTGATCTCTGTTTGGGTATTCCCAGGTAGACCAAAGTGGAAAACGTGCTGTTATTACACGAGCCCAAAGGTTTATACTTTGCTCTTGGGGGTCACTATTACTTGCACTAATAGAGGCTATTGCTTTCTTTAGGGTAGAAGTTGGGATACCGGCACTGTGACGCCTCCACACCCTGGTTGATGCACATCCAACCAAATCTCCTCCCTCATTAGCTATTCTCGAGCTCCCTTTCTTCTTCTCTTTAGTTCCTTCACCCCAACCACCCCCGGATTCCCCCGGATCACACGCATCGCTCTTCTCTTTCTCTGCATTTCCCCAGGCTTTCAAGGAAGAACTCATTCCGATTCACTAGTTTCAAGAGGAGAACGACCCTCCGACTTCTTCCAAGTCATCATATACCATACTCCGCCCGGGTTTGCCCTTGGATACACAAGAAGGCCAGGGAGCGATAAAGACTAGGGAAGCAGGCTGAAGAGATCTCGCACACCCACACCCACCCACACATACACCATTCACACCCACACGCTCACTCGACTGCTACAACCCTATCACCAAACCTAGACCGTCAAGAAGAAGACGACTAGTCGTCGACCTCGGCCAAAATGCCTGGAATATTACCAATGAAACTTATCAAATGCGGCAGCAGCCAAACACGCATTGCCCAGGCTTGCGACCGCTGCCGCTCAAAGAAGATACGATGTGATGGGATACGACCATGCTGCTCACAATGCGCAAACGTAGGCTTTGAGTGCAAGACGTCCGATAAGTTGTCTCGGAGGGCGTTCCCCAGGGGGTATACAGAGTCATTGGAGGAACGGGTACGATGCTTAGAGCAGGAGGTTCGCGAAATGAAGGATTTACTGGACTCAAAGGATGAGCAACTGGATATGCTCTCTCGGTTACACTCCTTCTCACCATACTCGCCACCTGCGAGTGCTGTCTCTGGTGGTTCGCATAGAACACATAGAACTCCGGAAAGCGTGAGGAGCGGTTCAGCAGATTTGGGACTGTACGATACGTTTGTCGTTCATGAAACCTCCTCTTTAGTGGGAGGTAGCGGAGCGGATGGTAATAGTGTCTTTTACGTCGGCTCTTCCAGTGGAAAGCCATTTTTAGGTATGTTTTTACCTCTGGGTCTCGAGAAAAATTTTGCTTTACTTCGAGTGCATCTCATGAAATTCGCCTTCGCCTTACGAGAAGCTTGCCCTCATAGGGTCCAATATGCCTCATGCCCCACACCCACTGTGAGATCTTCGTGAATGATCGCTTGGCGATTTTTTTTCTCATACAAATGCTTATTCATGATTTGAAGAGCTCTTCAAGAAAAAAAGTGGGGCAGACTTCAATCCAGATATCCTTTTTGAGAGTCGGCCGTCGGTAGAATCATCGGAACAAAGTAATTCGCACGAGGACACGATAGAAACGCCCGCACGGCTTTTGTCGGATCACCTTCTGGTATCATATTTTCAAGAGTACCATCCCTTGTTTCCGGTTCTCCATAGACCAACGTTTCTCGCTTCCTACGACAAACTAGTATCTGGAGATAGCTCTCAAGTGAACATGTTACCCCACCACTTGGTAGCCCAGTTATTCTTGGTATTTGCTATTGCACAGCAAAGTGAGGTAGGGCCGAGAACAAGTCTTGCTTTACTAAAAAAAAATGAAAGAAAAGAGACGTTCTAACATCAACCTTAGTCACGAAATGGACCTGATCAGCAATTTGATGCTCAATGGCAGAGGTCTCTTAATGCCATTATTGTGGATAGCACTATTGAGACACTTCAGTGTCTTGTTCTTGCTCAGTTATACTGCTTTTCTAAGGGCGATTTTTCCAAGCTTTTACAATACAAGAGTCTTGCTGTTGGAATCGCATTGAGATTAGGTTTAAATCAGAGTCAGAGGAGGTTCACCTTGGGAGCCCTTGACGGTGAAATGAGAAAGAGAACGTTTTGGTGTGTTTATTGCTTGGACAGGTTGGTATTCCCGGAATATTGCTCTTCGCACATCCTACTCCATTTTCCTTATATTAACCTGCTTGCGAACATAGCTTCTCTGCAGCAATGCTCGGGTTACCCAAACTCTTCAAAGATGAGGACATTGATACAGAGTATCCATCCGATATTGACGATGAGTATGTTTCCGAAAAGGGCTTTTTACCAACCCTACCGGGAGATTCCACAAAAATTTCAAGCGCATTAGCCCTGTTCAGATCATCAAGGGTTCTCTCTAAAGTTCTCGATGCGGTTTACCCTACATCGAGCTCTCATGAGGTGAGCTATACTAAGCTCAAGGAACTTGAGGATGAGCTTGTGGCGTGGAAGGCCGGGCTAGCGCCACACCTCAGACTTGAGTTTGTGAATGGCACACCAGCTACCAATGTCGTTCACAGTCGATCACCACTATTGGTATTTTTACCCCGCACGCCCCATGAATACCTGCACATGATCAAGCGCCCTTATTAATTGACCTAAGCTAATCGTCGTCATTCTCTAGGTGTTGGCCTATCATTATATTCGGTCATTGATTCACAGACCGATCATTGGCTCAACCTTAGATAGCAAAGTATCTGCGTCTTTGCACACGATCCGAGAATCCAGCAAGTGCATCATCCAGATTGTGCAATTGCTCACCGAACGTAAACTGGGGTTCTCCTTCTGCCTTAATAAAACGCAATTGCTCCTTATGTCCGCTTTTACTCTTTTGTACAGCACAGTAGATTGCCCGCAACACACATCGTTAGCGAAGGAGAACCAGAGGTTAATTACCGGTGTTTTGGAGGAACTCGAGAGCTGTCACCCCTTTATGGCTCAGGAACTTAGGCCCATCGCCAGTACAGTTATAAATATCGAGCCGCGGATGGTCCCAACTGATAGAAACCAGCACGAAAAACCAAAGGAGCGCACACAGTCACCCTTAACGCCACCTTTGATCAGCCCGACAGGGCAAGGACCATTGAGGAAGAAACTTTCTTCGCTCTCGGCAGAGTTTAGTTTACGCAGAGGCAAGAACGGGGATATCCGTCGCGCAAGTAGCCAGGACGTTTCTAGTATGGGTGACCATGGCAGTGTTCGCCTAACCTCTGCGTCACTCACGGACCTATCGCCTACCCCTCGAGCCCGGTATCCTGTAGCCGGCGATGCGGCAGTCAAATTTCTTCATAGCCGCCAAAGCCTGGCTCTAGATTCACCATATATCGATGGCCTCTGGGACATGGGGTCCAATGACCTGCACTCGAGTTCGCAGAACCCGCCCCCGATATCGGCGTACACTTGGGAGAGGGTGCTGGCCGCAATGGAACAGACACACGCAGCGCACATCTATGGAGGCGAGGATGTAGGCGGCGGCACTTTGATCCATCCCTCTGATTCCCTATCTGCCGAAACAGGTACCCGGCCGGTAGATCAGCACTGGAGTCTGAGCGAAACTCCCACAGCCGCGTCCTTCCACGGCGCCCCGCCGTCCATATCGTCGTTTTCCACGTTGTCGGAAGAGAGTCTTACTGGCGGCGACGACGTGCGGGCCGGCGCAGGAGACCTGGACGTTGGCAGTGGCTACCCCGATAGTGACAACCTGGGTGACTTTCTTGGACCGCTGATGGGCACGCGTGGCGGTGGTTCGGGTGGAACGTTGTTAGAGGATGAATGGCACATGTGACAGGGGTTTCTTTGTTTTTTTTCCTTTCATTTTTTCCCCTTTTTTCCACTTTCACTTTCCTTATTCCATAATCTACTTCTCCCTGCTCCCCTTTCTTTCCTTCTTTCTCTCTTGTAGCCCTTTTTAACCCTTATTTCAAAACAATTCCCTTCTTCTCTTACCGTATTATCCCATTTCTTTCATTCTTTCCTTTTTCATGTCCCCACCCCCCCCCCTTCCACCTATTCTACTTCCCCAAGCAGCGCTGTTCCCCCCCTTTCCCAAGACAGAAGGAAGGGAGCCCTCTTTTGCCCATCATACCCCACGCAATCAAATCGAACCAAAAGAGGGGCGGTAGCCGCGAGCGGCTACTGACTGGCAGGCAGGTAACAAGTAATGCGAAGCTGAAACTGTGCTATGTATTGCTATGTGTTGCGTTTTTTTGTTTTCATGTGCGTGTAGTAGCACTCGGTAGTTGGTTTTAGCGCTTTTCCTAAACTCTTTTTTCCATTTTCCCCCCATTTCTCCCCCTCCTTCCGCTTGCACTGTACTTGTATTGCTTGTGTTACGTCTCATTTCCTTTTATTCTATTCATTTATCTTATTCACACGTACACCGCATTATACTCCTCCACCCCACTCCCCAGAGCGTAGTAGCCTATCTGAATTATGTTAATAGATAATTCTCTTACTCTCTCTCTCTCTCTCTCTCGCAAAAAGAAGGAAGGAAAAAAAGACAAAAAAAACAATTAATAAAAACATAAAATTTGGATGCGATATTTGTATCGTCCAAGTATAGCAGACTGATTACATCACACCACCCATCCATCCATCGCTCTGGAAGGCTGGAAGGCAGTCCACTCACTACATATGCAATCCACCCCATCTAGCCATCCATCAATAAATCTTCCTGCACAATAGTACCTTACCCAAACCCCCAACCCAAACGGTACCTTCCGTCACGGTACTTTCTAGGTGCTGCATGATGGACAGATAGGTAGGTAGGTAGATAGATAGATAGGCAGATGGGTAGATACGATGAAGGATCGGGTATGGAGGGGAGGGGAGGGGAGGGGAGGGGAGGGGAATGGAGGGGAATTTGCCTGCCTGACTGCTTGCTTGCCTGCCTGCCTGACGGTCAAGTTTAGGGTGGGGAGGGAGCCTTGATAGAATGGCTATGGAATACAGGAGGGGGATAACCTATGCTGTGTGTGTATCCGCCTGTGAGTATTGTTATTGGCCTACGGCGTCTACGGTGGAGGTGGAGAGAATATGAAGGAGGGAAGGAAGGGGGGAAGGAGGGGAGAAGGTGATTGATGGTATGGTACGGTATCGTACGGGAGTTTTTTTGTTTTCCTTCCTTCTTCTCCTTGCCTTACGGTAAAATTTCTGCAAGCTGTTATGGTACGATACAGCTAGTCCCTGAGTGTGATATTTTTAAGTTTGTTTGAGGTTTTGCTACCGGTAGTCTAGATATAGTATCGGAAGTCGGGATGGTACCGCATCTATTTCGCTTTTACTTTTGTCTGCTTTTTTGATCGGGGTATTATGCAGAACGGTACTTGTATGAATGAATTAGGATATAGCAAGCGTTCGCACCGTCCTCCTGGGAAACTACGGAACTCTCTACAAGTTTTGTAATAGCATGGGCAAGGAAAGAATAATGGAAAAGAAAGAAAACTCCCAGGATGATGGTGTTCCTGGGAACCCATTCCGCATCAAAGAAACCAAAATTCGTGCGAAAAGCAAAGTGCAGCTCTCGAGGTCTCCCGAAAGCTGCAAGGACCTGAACAAATAGGCTCCACAGTTCACAATCGCGCAAGTTAATTGGATTTGCCCAACAACTTATCGCCTAATCCTGCTTCACGCCCCTGCCCGTTCCCCAAAGCTTCCACAGCTTTTATCAAATCATAGTTGATGCTCTGGCTCATGGCACTGTCCTTTTTGTAATCCGGATGGTTGCGCACGAATTCCCTTATCCAAGTTGCGCCGGTCTGCAGCTCTCCACTTGCCCGTTTCGAGACCAAGCTCAGATATCCGGCCAACTCGCATCGGGTAACGACATCGACGTTGACCGTGTTCAAGTAGCTCTCTATCAATGGGATCAGACCAACAAACTCGTCTTGTCGTCCATTCATGACCTCGTCGATGGTCATTAGTGTATACTCGTCCTCCACAGGTGGCGGCGTCCCAGGGCATGATGGGACAGGCGTCTGAGAGCCATTACTAGCTAGCTTGCGTGGTGGGAATAGGTTCTTGCGAAACCAGAACTTCTTCGTTAAGACTGCATCTCGGTGATGCGCTGTCGCCATGTTCTCATCAACCTACAGCGGAACCGGCACCCGAGATTAGCAATCGAATTATGCGGCTTTCCACCGCCTCTCGCCAGGTATGAGGGCTCTACTTTCGATATCGGAATGTAGAAATTCAATCCATAGGACAGAATCGCACGAGTGAGCAGCACAATGAAAATCGCAAAGGCAGCATTCTCGTGGTCAGTCACTTGAATCTCCATGCTCCGAAATTCCACCCGCCAGCCGATGTTCCCACCGGGTGGGGGAGGCTTGAAACGCATATGCTGCCAGTTTGTGGATTGGATGTTCTTGCAGGGCAACTATTAGCTAACGAATGCAACCCGTGAGCGCAAAGGGTACACGCATACTAACCTCGAAATGATCTGCTTTGTCGTCCGGGGACTCATTCAATGTTTCTTGAAAGATAACTAGGGGATCCCGAATGAACAAATGAGCAAAGTGGGTTGCCAGACGCTCATCCATGCCTATATATTGGTAATGTTAACTTTCGCTAGACCCGACATAACATCGCCCCACATGCAGGGTCCCCGAACCATTATCGACAAGCCTCTGCTTGATATCTTTATCAATCACCAGATCTAGATCGTTGTATTCCGAACGTAGAGCAGGGTCCTGTGATATATAAGTCGACACAGAATCGTACCGTGATTTTGGTATCACATAGCGATTATCCTTCTGGGGCTGTTATCGGGTTAGCTGCGAATGAAATTCCCCCTCAACCTCCCACTGGGTGGAGTCGTAGGTGGACTGACCTTCAAACCTTTCTCTTCCTCCGTACGATCGTCAACTGCCCCGGAGATCACATTCCAACGTACGTCGACATCGGCCAGAAACCCCTTGAATACCGGAGACGCAGCAGTTAAAGCCAACATTATCGGCCCCAAAGGGCACAATTGGTCATACAACTGCCTAGCCTCGGTAATATTCTTGGCCTGGAACGTGATCTGTAAACAACAGCATCCCATCCCGAAACCCATAGCGTCCATGTATATGTGCCCCTCCTTCGCAGCCCCGTTTCTGACGTCATCGTCCTCGGGGTAGAGATGTCTATCGTAGTCTATAGTCGGATCATTGAACGGACGGGGAGTATTTTCATCATAGAAAACAGGCATATTAATGGCTACTTTCATCCCACGCCTAGACCTAATATTCGCCGCAAGCGTCGGGAAGCGAATATGAGGATTAATTGCCTCATCAGGGATAAATTGGCTCCTAGACTGAGAGCCGGTGGGTGGGTAGTACGGCTGTGTGAAGACCCCTTTGGTTCCCAGCATGGGGAAAGAGGGCAGTGTTATGGGAGCCTCGTTTTCGGCCATGTGCTCCTTAGCTATAGTTCTCCTATAGAGCAGAAACAGCTCATCAATAACTTCTTCTCTTAACCAGGGACGGGAAACATGCACCTGAGCTTCATATTCCCCTCAACAGCCAGCAGGTCCTCCCATGTTAACCCGAATGGAGCCCCTGGCGTGGCTTCCAACATGAATCGCCCGAATTCGGGGTGGAAAGTCGGGAGCGGTTCGGAGATACTATAAAATTAACATCATCACCCGAGCAATTTGTAAGGTCTAGACCCACTGTGCCGGTTCCTGAACACGAGGCACACCTCCTCCCGCCTTCCGTAGGTTCTCGTCTTTCGCCAGTTCAGCGAGAATCTCGGCCTGTCTGAGCGAAAGGCAGGCATTCCTGGTTTCCTCGTCATAGGCAACAACCAGATATTCGATCTGATATCGTTAGGCGGGCTAATATAGTGGGGTGAATGCAATGCACAACAAACCTCATCACCCCATAGGAGAACATCCCTCTCGTTCTTCCTATACTTGTTCCATATCTGGAGGAGTTGCTGTAATACGCCCGTCAGAATATACAACCCGGCTGTGCACATAGACTCAGTTTAATACCTTGATTCCCAGGTCCCGGACCTGGTCCGCATGTTTCTTCGCCTCATCCCATGGGAATGGCGTCCCAAGTGCTCTGCAAACCCCGGCAATCGGCCCGTCAGCAAATAAGTTATACAATATCTTTGCCAAAACGGAAATGTAGTAAGCCCAAGAGGGAGTTGGCAATTTCCATGTTTGCCCTAAAATAAAATACTCACAAGAGACCCATTGCTTACGTCTATTGGCACGTATGTTTATTTAGACTACCTTCGAAACAGACGGAGAGAACAAACAGGAAAGAACACTATTAACGTCTTTTCCTCTTTTGTTTTTCTTTTCTTTTCTTTTTCTCGTCTCAGGCTAGGCTAGAGTGGGCACCGGTGGGGAAGGTGCAATGGCTCTAACTCTAAGTTAACGAAAAACACAAAAAAGGAACCCCAGAGACCGGAGAAGTTATGCGGGGGGGGGGGATAATTGATGAAAGATGAGGAAGATGGATTTGAAACACAACAGTTGGGGTCAGGGATTAAATTTCTCCCACATCTTTTCATCCTTAAGGCAGTGACGAAAGGTTGCTTATCGATTCGCAGATAAGCCTTCCTTTGTCCTCCAACGGTTGTTGCGGGAAGGGAAGGGGTGGTGGAAAGGAAAGGTCCAGACTTTTTGAGAATATTGCCACTCCTTTTCCTCTCCCCTTCTCTCCTTCCTATTTGTCCTTAGATGCCTGGGTGTGGCAAGTTACCTGAAATAAACTATTGAAAAGCAGACTGTCTCAATCTAAAACCAACGAACCGAAAAATTGGCAGAGAGCGAAGACGTGTAGGGAGCCGACTGACACCGTTATCCTCCGTCGAGAGGAGCGTCTGAGGGAGAAAGCAAAGGAGGCCTCTGACGCGGGAAGAAAGGTGGGAGGGTGCTGCCTATGATCGCGGAAAAAGGTTGATTACGATATTGACGTTGATTACCAATTGATTTTTTGTTTCAATGGTACACGAGTAAGGCAGCAAGGTATGTAGAAACGAGATCTCGGTCGCTCTATGGTGCCGATAAGTTACTGCACTTCAGAAGGTGAAAAGCAAAAAATAAAATATAAAATAAAATAAAAAAGTGACTTGTTCCTTTTCCTTCTCCTCAATTTGAATCACCATAATTCCAAGGGTCAGCAACAACCCCTCCAAAAGAAATATTCCTCGAAAGATACCCGCGCAGGTACCCTTGCTCCCCCGGTACGATTTCCAACCGACCTGGCCGAGGGAATAAAAGCCATTTCATATGGTACCGGTCGCCGCGTGGTTGTGAAGATGTGAATCACGGGAGAATGCAGATCTAATATCACAAAACACCATCCCACTCACCACCTTCATTCTATCATATCAACCACCACTCGCTACACTAGAAAATAGATAGAAACAAAAAATATATTACCCAACACAACGCATCCTACCCGTAACGAATGGGCAAGAACTGCCCAAAACCGGCCGAACTACCCACTGCCCCGCCAGACGTACGATATTAAATTTTTACACCCCGCCATCATCATTATCATAATCACCATCTCACCAGCCCCTCCTCCTTCTCCTCCTCCTTGCCCCCCCTTACATTTCCCTCGACCTCCATCCAACAGGGAAAAAGAAAAGAGAAAGAAGAAGAAAAAAGAAAAGAGAGAAAACACAATGTACCCCCTTCCCCGCCATCACACACTATCATCATCACCACCATCGCCACCACCATCCGACTTTCACTTACACCACCGTACTGTACCCCCCCCCCCTCTACGGCGCTTACAGCGAAGCAAAGCACGCAAAAAGCCCAACAAAAAACAATATCCCATACACGTACATGTACCTACCTACCTGACCCTTACTTGCCCTGAGCGGTACCCACGTATGATACCTATCCGTGCACGCTAAACCTCCGGCGGATAGAAAGAAGTGAGAGAAACCCCCTCCCCCCCCATTTTCCCTCACTCGCTCACCTCAAAACAACCCCCCCCCCTCCTCCTCCACCTTCTCCTCCTCCCATCTTGACCGATGCACAGACAGACAATCCGCCACTTGATGTGTTGCCAATGAGCGAGTTATCCCTGCGACATGATCCTTATCACCGTGCTTACCCGAGATTTTTTATCTTATTTTCTTATTCCTTCTTTTCACCCTCTCGATACACTACTGAAGAGAGCTGTTATTTCCGGTACGGTGCCGGCGTTTGGGTTGAATTGACTCCAATTGAGTGAGAAGGACAGGTAATAAGTAATGATATATAATATATAATATTATTATACGGTAAAACAACCCTCCGGGGAAAGGAAATGGTAGTTTTTTCGGTTTTTTGTACTGTGCCTTGCCGATGGTAAACCCCGAGATATGTAAGCAGTTATTGGCCACAGTACGGTAGTTCCGCACCGTACCAGCGCAGCCGAGTCAGAGTCGAACGACTGCTCTATATTGAAATTGCCACCTTAACTTTGGCTGTCCAACTTCGGTACGATGACAATCCGTGGTAAAATGGGCAGACTATAATATTACAAAGGCGTATAATATAACTGTGCCGTAGGTTATGTAATAGGGGAAGGGGGGGGGTAAATAGAAATAGGAACCGCACCCTTGGGGCTACTATCCTCCTCCTCCCAACAGCAGCAAGATCCACTCAATCGCTCAAGTAATCCCATTCCCGGACCCACAATTAATCAATCAACCAATTAATCAACCGATTGATTGATTGATTGATTGATTAACTGATTGAGTGATTGAGTGATCGATTGACCGGCAAAGTTTTTGTCAAGCCGATTTCCTACCTACTCAGCGCAATGCTGTAACAGAAAAAGTACCGCTGGGTTCAAGCTATCGCCCTAATTGCCGTAGGTAGGCAGGTACAGTGCCACTATGATACTTGCACTGTTACCGTACTATCCGCCCCAAGCGAGGATTAATACCCCCCCGGGTGGAAACATGCCATAACTAGACTGTGCTTCTTCTTCTGCTTCTTCTGCTTCTTCTTCACAAGCACGGATTAAACATGGGGCTTAATCATCATCATCATCATCACCATAAACAACCCTTCTCAATCAAATGGAAAGAAAAAAAAGAATTCCTCCCACAGACGATCATTGACAACAAGAACAACCACAACAACGACCGCCCTGCTAGCACCGTAAGTTATCAAGCTGAACCACCGGCAGCAACTAACTCCCAGCTAAATCCAAACAACCTACAAGTTACCAAAAAATGGGGGGGGGCGGGGCGGCGGCCCGCGCCGCCGCGCCCCGAAAGGGGGCGGCGGGCCCCCCTACAAAAACAACAACACTACAAATCCTGAGACACGGACGCTACCCCCCTCCACCCATGTACCGCCACTGCAAACTGTAACTGTAAGCTCCTAACATCACGCCTTGTACCACCACTTACTTATACAGCCTTACGACCAGGCCAGGCCCGACGGTGACGGTGGACCAGATGGGACAGATACGGTATTTAGATGGATGACAGATAGGTAGATGATAGACAGATAGATGGATAGATCGGGAGGAGACAGTGCGTGCTCCACCCAATCCCGCTTATGCTTCCGCGATTCGCGAATATCGTACGTTTCCATGTGGCAAGATCCATCCCTTCTTCTTCTTCTTCTTCTTCTTCTTCTTCTTCTTACCATCCTGGGAAGGAGAGGGGAAAAAAAATATTAATAATTTTTCTGGTTCTAGACTTCTACTCCATATTCTAGTTGATGGTATGATAATTCTGTTTATTTATTTATTTTTGCTTTGTCCTTAGAATATGATACAAGCAACTGGCACAGTACAGTATCGCATTATCTACCTGTTCGTCTACCGTAATTACCGTATCCATCTACCCGACAAAGATTCTCCCTCCCTCTTACCTCCGGCTACCGTAGTACGTTGAAACAAAGCCCTGTGGTCGGGGGGAGGAAAGAGCTGAAGTCCCTCCGCTCCAATGCAATAACCAAAAAAAGAGTCCAAGTGCGAAGGCGTTTTTTTGTTGCGACTTTGAGACAGACAGATAGAACAGGGAGACGATGGAAAGAATAAAAATAAAAAACTTATATCGATGAATGAAAGAAATATTATACTGTACAGCGACGGCAGATGGATAGTGATAATGATGATAATAATAATAATGTTGTAGGGTACGTGCTGTATTATGCTGTTCCTCATGAGTTACACTTACTGTACGATACCGTAATATGCTCCACTACCAAAACTAACTAACTAGCTATGATAAAACTACCTGCGGAAAACCCCACTCACCTACCGGTACCCTACCCCACCCACCCACCAAGGATAAATATAAATGTGGAAAAGAAAGAAAAAAAGTTGTTTCAAAAATCAACCCAGATCATGCAGGGCTGGATCCGGTTCTTATCATATCTAGATTGTGAAACGGTTTGTTGTTGCTGTTGCTGTTGCTGTTCTGGTGCGGTGGGGTATGAATGTGTGAGTGAGTGAGAGAGGGGCAGTGAGCGGAGTGGTGGAATGGGGCAATTGCCGTGGTCTTGTCTGGTCTTGTCTGGTCTTGTCTTGTCTGGCCTGGCCTGGTATGTGGCCCGGGCTGGCTCATCTGAAGGGGTACTTTTCCCGCTACCGAGAAATTAAGAAGAGGGAAAGACGTGGGTGGGCGGGCTTTAACTTAAACATGGTATGATATATCATACATACAAAAATAGTAGACTGCCGGCACGCTACCGTACCTACCGTAAACCCTAACTCTAACTATCCGATCCACCACCACCACCACCACCACCATACCCAACCCAATCGTCAAAACTTACTGCCCATCATCATATTATTATTATTATCATTCCTTGCTGCTAATCTGAACAATCACAACCCATCTCGTCATAGCGAAATCCAGTGAGAACTTATTCATATACATTTTTTTCTTCCCAACGTTTTCTTTTTCTTCTTCTCTTCATCTAAAGACATTAAAACCAACTACCGTACCAATATCCATGCCTCACTTTCGCTTCGTTCATTCGCTGCAGCAAGTAAACCTACACCATATTTCTCCAATGCAAGGGACAACCGAGAGAAAAGGAAGGAAAGGAAAGCCACATCAACGAATAAGTTGGACAAGCACACAAGAGCAAGCCGACGAAAGCGATATGATAGATATGATGTTACGATGTGATGTGATATGGTAGTCAAGTATCAATCGGAAAGGGGAGGAAGACGAAGCTTGAATCAGAGGTAGAAGGGAAGAAGGATATATGGAAAGAAATGAAGTGAAATATGAAATGTGAGAGAGGGAAGGGAAAGCAGGATATACACACCGGGAGTCATGCCAAGTAGAAGAAGTAAAAAATAAGAGGAGAAAAGAAGAGACGAAGTTTTACCTTTAGAGATGAACAAGAATGGTAATGGTAAGAGGCTCCGGGTCTCTCGCTCGCCGACGAGAACCTAAACATGACGGAAATGGGAAATATGAAAAAATATGTAAAATCGGCATACAACCCTTTAACAAGGAAAAACAAAAAAACAAGGGTGATGAAAGGAGGAGGGGCCATAAAATAAAAAAGGAAATCAATCGCGCAAGTGAAGAATTGCAAAATACGCTACCAAGAATTCATGATCATGAAGAATAACGCCCCCAGAACCCCGGATTGATGAAGAAAACGAAAACGAGACAAATCGAAGCATAACTCAGCCTAGCCAGAGGAGATAGTGAGATCGATAACATGGCAATGTTCCCCTTGCCCCTTCCTTCCTTCGCCCCCCCCGCCCGTAAGCCCGACTCCCTTCCATTGTAGGCGCAAGAACAACTCAAAACTGAAACGGTGGAACTGTACACGAAACGCTTTTGTTATGGGAGCGGCGAGTTCGCTGCTTTTCTTCCGCTGGCCAATGACCCTCCTCCAGCGCTTCCCATGGAGTTTTTGCTCAGCTTTCGCGTAAGTTTAGCGTAATCTATGGGGAAAAGTCAGATATTTCTGCCCCCGCATCAGGAACCTCTCCACCAGAACCAAGAGTCACATACGCAAACCACAGGCATTACACAAAGTTCTCGCGCCATCCGGGCCCCGCCTCCATTCGGGTGTCTCAGCCCTTTGACAACTATGACATCGCCCGGGCGGTGCTGCGCGCTAGTAGAAATTAGATATTGAGTATAATCAGGGAATTCCGTGGTCACTCACGCCTCTGCGCATTTTCTTCGTATCGGGCTGTTGTGATCCATTCGATCGGGTATCGTCAGCATACCCATGGTTGTCGTCGCCTCCGTACTCCGACATATGGCTCGAATTCATTTTCTGAGCATTCTGCTCGGCATACTCCTTAGCCGACAGATCCTGGAATGCCTGTTGGCAACTCTGCAACGTCTCCGTAATCTGAATTGAGAACCGCAACGCATCATCAAAGCAACGTCTCGAAGATTCAAATCCGGCTGAATGCGTCTGTCCTCCCTGCAAATTATCTTGGCACTGCTGTATTATATGATATATTTGTGAAGAGTGCTCCTTAGTCTAGATATCGCTCATTAGCTTCACCGTTCGTTGTACTCAAATGTCGGATTTTACAGCCAAGACTTACCGACTCAAGTTCCCGGCGAATGGCTGATATCGACAATGCCCTTTCTATTGCACTCCCATAACTATTGCGCTTAAGCCCGCCCTTAGAACCCGGTGAGGTTTGCGGCGGCGGAATGTTTTCATGGCTTTGATAGTTCGGATCTCGGGGGGGGTACGAATAGGAAGGCGGGGCCGTCGAAGGTTGCGGGGGGTAGGAGGGTTGCGAAGGTGGCGGTGGAGCGGAAGATGTATGAGAGGGGAACGGATACTGAGTCGACTGGCTACTGCCGTGATAGGATGATGATGGAGTAGGGGGGTATTGTGGAGGGGAATTGTGGTGAGGCGGTGGTGGTGGTGGCGGTGGGTAGGGATGCGATTGGTAGCCCGAACTGGGTGGTGGCGGATATGACTCGGGTGGCCGGATTGCCGGAATAGTTGGAGGGGGGGGTTGTGTTTGGCTATATGGATTTGGGCCAAGAGTCCTTGTATTTGTATGTTCTTGACTCGGCCTCCTATCATAAGCCTCATGGCGGTGAATTGGTGCTGGTGGTCCAGAACTATGAGGGACAGGAGCGGGAGGCGGAGGCGGAGGCGGCGGAGCATATATCTGAGGCCCCGAAGAAGGCGGGGGAGGTTGAACACTCGGCAACGATTCCGAAGGTTGGCTCCGGGGCATTGGTGGAGGATGCGATGCAGAAGCACCGGAAAAGGAACCCTGGCCGAGAGGTGGGGTCTGCATGGGCGAAGGCGCCGTAAATGGTTTATCTAGTCTGTCAACAAGTAGCGCTTCCGATAACGAAGGTAAAGATTGCCTTCCCCCATCCTCATTCCCTGAAGTCCGCCGGGAATCCGGCGGCGAGATGTACCCATTAGTGTTAACGGCCGAAGACGACGAGGGGAATGTAAGTGGCGGGGGCGGGGGTGCAAGTAATGTTGTGGGGCTGATTGGTGAGGCTGTTGAAATACTCGCACGGGCAATGGATGGATGTCGCTGGTGGAATTGAGCCGCTTCCCTCGCCGATCTCTCGAATTCAATATAGTTCATGTTCATTGACGGCAGAGTGTCGCTGTAAAAATTAAAAGTTAGATTTCATCTTATCGCTTGCGGCAACGGCTGTAAGGAACAAAAAGAAAAAGCTGCACTTCACGCATACCTCTGCCTTCTATTATCCGATGACTCCATGCCTGCGGCGGGAGACAAAGGAGGCGACAACAAGACCGCGGAGGGAGTTATGGTGAAAGATTGAAGGTTAAATCCGCTACGGGAATTGAAGTCGAATACCACCGCGAACCCCTGGGCTGGTACAAAACTTTTTAGATGAGCACCTCAGCCTTAAGGTTGTAGCTCAAAGGCTATCGGCAGACGAAATAATGCAATCTATAAACTTGCAAATTAGACTCCAGCACTAGGAAAGAAAGAGACGCCCGCTACAAATCAGTCTGAACAAATGGACCTTATTTTATTTCCCCCTCAACTTCCTCTAGTCACAGAAAGAAGGTAATAAAGTCCATTCAACATGACAGCGACATAATACGGACGAGGGCCGGGTTGGCTGAACAAGCTTACCTGCGACAGAAAACGAAACAGAGTACGAGATAGATAGAAGGATAAAAAGTGCGAAACGGGGGGGGTCCGATTATGCTAACTCCGAAAAACTCACTCGAACCTATGTACTCCAGGAGAGAGGCCGGCTGACGGTCATATGAATATAATAACCAAGCGATGTTGTTATGTTTACCTCGCGTGGCTTGGTGGTTGTAATAGTAGTAGTGGTGGGTTGAATCCCGTAACTAAGAAGGAGCGGATCGATCTGGCAGACACCGGGCTTCAAGGTTCTCAGAAGCTGGAAGTGAGTGACTGATGAAATTTTTTTTTTCTCTTCGGTCTTCCCACTCAGTTACTAGTAGCTAATGCCAGAGAGTGGGCCAACAGACTGGCGAATATAGAAAACCGGGAACGGAAGGCTGGCAGGCGGACGAGGGGGAAAGTAGCAGGAAGGGAGCAGGAGTAGCAGCAGGCAAAGCAACAAAAGTGGCAGCAGCAGTGGTAGATGGATGGTGGAGAACAATGAATGGAGGCGGGTGGGCTGGGATTATTAGATCGAGATGACGGCGAGTTTCTTGGTTGCCGTTAATGGTCACTGGTGTGCACACAATAAAACCATCAGATGAGGAGCCTGCGGCTGCTGGGTATTATGACCCCGACGCCAGCAGCGAGAAGCAACAGCAGATTGTGAAGAACTAACGGGGGGGTATGAGAAAGGAGGGAGGGAGAGGGGGGGTGTGAACAGCAAAGTAGCTAATGCAAGGTGGGCACAGGGCAAGGGAGACAGGCAGACAAACAGATAGATAGAAAGGAAAGTGAAGAGGAGGAAGGGAAAAGGTGAGTGAGAGAAAACCCGTGAGTTAGTGAGTGAGTGAGTGAGTGAGAGACCCAGAAGAGGTGAAGAATGGAGCCAGAAGCAGACGCGGAGGCAAAGCAGAACAAGAAAGTAAAGCAAGCACAAGAAGCACAAGAAGCACCACCTTCTCTCTTTTTCCTTCCTTTTTTCCCACCTCAAGAAGCAGCAGCCACAATAGCAGGGGATGTATGATTCCAAGAAAAAGGAAGAATGGAAGAGGGAAAAAAATGGGTGGGACGAGTGAGGGTGCGAGGGAGTGACGAACGAACACAGGCAGACAGATCTTCAGATCGATACACACTGGGCCCACCCAGAAGAAGAAGAGAGAAAAAGGAAAAGGGAAGAAAAATGGCAAGAAAAAGCAATAATTTACCAATGGAAAAAGAAAGGAAATTTAAAATAGAGAAAGAGAGAAAGAGAGGGAAGAAAAAGAAAAGAAAGTAGCCCTTGGTGCTAAAAAATAATAATAAGATAAAACGGACGACCCGGAAGGAACGCACTTGCGAGGGACTGGGAAGGGAAAGAAAAGAAAGGAAAGGAAAAGGGAAAAAAAGCAATGGAGAGAGAGAGAGAGAGAGGAGAGAAAGAGTCTGCCCACCAGAGAGACAAGACAAGACAAGACAGAGAGAGAATGGGCTGGCCTGGCAACTACTTGAATCGACTACAAATGAAGCCTACAGTATCATAACCCTACGGAGCTACTACTAATGACAACTTACTCCTAGAGAAATGGCACAGCTCGCGGTACATGGCTACGATGCAACGCCTTTCCCTCCTCCTCCTCTATCATATGCCATAGCACGCCAAAAAAGAAAAGGAAGAAGAAGAGGAACCGGCCAGGGAACAAGGGGCTGGTGAGGGAAACGATGAACGGGATCAAACGGGTTTACATCGACGATTGCCTCTGCTATTCATCATCATCCAGTCCCTGTCGGGCCAATTCTTACGGTACCGGTAGGCAAGAGAATCCATCTATACGGTATTATGTGTGGGTGTGTATGGGTATTGTTAGGTGTGTGTCAGTGTAAACTAAGTTACTCTATCGCTAGGCGTAAGGAAAAGTATGGTGTGCGAGCAAGGTGAGTGAGGGAGAATTGGGGGTGAAGGAGGTGTGTGGTGCGGTGTCTGGGTGCATGGGTGTCTGTGTCGGTCTGTGTGCCAGGCCCGGTAACTACTCTAAATTCCTGTTGCGCCGATCTCACGCAAAGAGACGAAAGAGCTTCACACAATATGGCGGGAGGGATTGGCAGGACCGACCAGGATGTAAGCAGCGACGGGACCGTATCGACGGATCATGGGGTTCTTCTCTCGGGCCTCGCAGCATGCAGACGACATTCCAGCCACCCTCCCGCTCGAATCGAACTTCATAAAAATAAATCAAACATGCAAAATATTACACTGCACTGCAGCGAGAGAGAAGGGCAGACTACGAAGATAAAACATCAAAATGGGCATAATAAGAAGGGGGGGAAAAAAATTCATATAAATCAGATGGGATTGGACCATCCTCTTTACCACCACCACCCCTCCCTTCACTTACTATACATATAATTCCTTGCTCGCTATCATCCATTCCCTTCAGCCCGAGTTGGTTATGATGGCCTACTGTGCTCGAGTACAGTACGGTACCCTACTCCATCATCGCCAGCGGCAGCATCATCATCCAACCCCCCCAGTCACAGGGGGATATCAGCAAAGAAAAATAAAACAAGAAACCGGACCAGTGGGCAGCAACAAAAGCAGCAGCTACTGGCAGCAGTACGCGCACCGCGCGCGTGCCATGACGGCGGCCAGATAAAATGCGGCTGCGGATGGGGGATGGATAAGATGGGGGGGGACCAAAGAGAAGGAAGGAATAGGGAAAAAGGAAAGAAAGAAAGAGCAGAAAGAGACACTGAACCAACTTGGATAACGCACGAGTGGACCTAACCAATGGTCTTTGATCGAGAAGGGAATCGCAACAGAAACAGGACGAAGACGACCCGCCGGGAATGGACCAAAAGCAGATGCGCATATGCAATCCCTTCCGAGTCCCCATCCGTATTGGACCCCAACTTACCACTCAGCTGGATCTCAAGTGTGTCAAATTGTGAGACAAACAGTGCGGACAAGAAAAAAGGATGTGATACAGATGGGAGGGGCATTGCCATGCGGCGAGTGACTGGAATACCGGAAATCTCTGGAAGTGAGAAACAAAAAAGAGGGCTGGATCTGGACCGCTTTTTTGCTTCCTGTTATTTTCTTTTTGGTGGGGAGGAGGGGTGATCAAGAACTCTTACCGTACCAATCCGATACCGGTTCCTATAAAAATAATATCGCGATTATTCCCTCCTTCCCTTTTTTCTCCTCTCATATGCCAACGTGAAAAAAAGCAGGGCCCACTCGTGCATAAGTTCAAATAAAGATTTTGATTATCTTTTTTGACGCTCCCGTACCGTACCTACCCTACTGTACATCTGACATCTCTCACTGTTTTTTTTGAGCTGTTATGGTTGTCAACCTCCCTAATCTGATCTCCATGTGGCATCATGTAAACCCTTTCTTTCCATATGGCACTTTTTTAATGATAATAATAATGTGCCCTCAGCGGCAGTCGGTAACATTAAGTTAGGGTGGATGTTTTGGGACGACAACTACATAACAACACTACAACTGAGATTTCAGCTCTCGCTGTACCATACCGCACCTCCTCCCTAATTCATCTGTTGTGGCAGCAGGAAGGAAGAAAGAAAAAAAGAAAGAATCGCCAAAAAGGGTGAATTGGTGTGGTATCCCCTCCAAAAAATTTGGAGACATCTTTCGGCATCATTCTTACTGTAAGGGGGAAAATGGGTATCTTTGGTCTTCCGTCCATCGTTGCTTAACCAGACCAGACACGGATGAACCGACTGGTACAAGTCCAGATCTTGAGTTTCCCTTTCTATCGAAGCTTCTATCACATCTGGCCACGCGAAACCCAGGAAATTGGTGAACCATTCTTGCTGTCGATGCGCTGTTTCGGGGAAGGGGGTGGTGGGTGGGGAGATTTGAGTTAGCTACCGGAGTGGGCGAGTGAAAAGAGGGAGAGGGGAGAACAACATGGGGATGCCCGACGGGGTAAAAAGCAATTTGCGAACCACCTCTTTTTGAAAATGAGGATCCCTCCTGTCTTCTCTCTCTCTCTCTCTGTTGGAAAGTAAAGCACAGTAAGGAAAAGATACGGCAGGGCCATTGAGACACATGTTAAGCTAATCTAACTCTTAGCCTTTACGCTACTCACTCCTCTTCCCACCTGGCTGGTGAACCTCTTTTTTTTTTAACCTTTCTCATAATAACTTTCCCCTTCCCCCCCCCCCCTTTTGTTATCCCTTTTTTCAGACCACTGTGAAGGCTGAGTCTTGAGATTTATGATGATGCTGCGGCTGCTACTGCTGGTCTTTGATAACATCTCCGTGCACACAAAAAGTGTCCGCCCCCTCCCTTCATTTCTTTCTACTATTTATTTCATTTTTCATTTCGGTTCATTTTCGCTCAACCTTCTCAGGGTTTGTTCTTGCAGATGGTGGTTACCGTGCATAGTAAGTACCATGAACAGGAAAAGGAGCTTACGGTACAGTAAGTTGCAGGAAACTATCACCACCACCTCTTTTTTTCTTTTTTCTCCCTTCTGATGTAATGTTATTTATTTATTGGTAGGAAATAGATGGTGCAGCCGTGGTGGGTTGCTCAACCACCCACCACCACCACAAATCTGGTGGTGGTGATCTTCCGTCGCGAAATAAGTTATTCGAAATCGCCCAACGAACAGGCTATCATGCAGGCGTGAGATGGATGGAATGATGGGCATTTGTGGGAATATCGCTCACATCAGATCTCGTACGGGAGTAAAATACTCGATGTATCACACTCCACCCTACAGATACTTGATAGAGAGATAAGTAAAAAGCAGAGGCGCATACAACAACTAAGTGAAGAGAACATGGGCTGAACATATTATTATATGCACCAGGCACCAAACCCGCACTTTTGATTGCTTGCTGTACGATAACTTATCGTCCGGATGGATGGGCGATAAAGTGCGGTATGTAGGTTATTCTATTTTTTAACGTTCAACCTAAGGTATCATAATTGCTTTTCCCCCCCAATTTGTTCTAACCTTTCGCCCCCTCTTCCTCTACCACAATTCCTCAACATGATAGTGAACTGGGGGAGGCGGTGTCTGCGTGAGTAATGTGTGTGTGTGGTCGAAAGCAGTTGAATATCCCTCTCAACGCGCGTCAGAGCAAAAAAGCCAGATCAGGCCAGCGAAAGGAATGTGGACGGCACAACCGAAGAGGATCTAGTTAGGGCTATCATGTTGTAGGAAAAGAAAAGGGCATGATACATCGAGAAGAAGAAGAAGGGGAGCACCAGTAAGAATAAAAATCTGGTAGAAACGAAAATTTACAAACAGCCGTACGGAACATCCCATCGCGCCTCGCTCGCGAACACTTTCCTCGCTAAAGTACTTTGCGCAAATCAAAAGGCGCCAAAGTTCCATCCCGATCCCCCACCAGATCCGAGATTTCAGATAACCGGCAAGACAACATTTGTCCCTTCGCACGCCTTGCCAGCCATGCTGGAACCGTCAGCCACTCCCATTGGCGGGATTATCCCTGGGGAAAGGCTGCAACGCTGTTGGACGCTGGGAAAGCCCCTGGCGGGTTAATATTTATACTCAACCCCTTACCCTCCCCGCCCCTCCTCCTTCTCTCCCTTTCTTTCGTCCCTCCTTCTCCGCCTGTTGCTGTGCTTTAAGATAGACCACCAGCACCATAACGTGCGGAGCCCTTCCTTCCTCCCTCCACTTACTTTATCCCCCTCCCTCTCTTTTCTTTTCTTTTCCCTCCTCCTATTGCTTCCTTCATACATCCTTCTTCTCCGGAGTTACCGCCCCACCTTTTTTCCTACACCCTCTCCCCCCGCTAACCCCTCCACCAACCAACAAATTGCCGTATTTTCTTGGTAGTGGAGGCGGTGATCGTGGCGGGGGGCGTGGGGTTAAAGGATGGAGGGGGGAGACAAAATTGTATGGAAAGGGAGGGGAGACGTGCGTATCCTACTTGCAGGTGAGAGAATCTAGGCATTTGATCTCAAATCTACATCTTGTCATGATATACCGGTATTTGGTCTTGGCGAGCTACCAAGCACTTGCAGCGAGAAGCACGGGCAGAATGATGATTGGGGAAAAAAAAGTGAAGAAATAATAGAATAACTTATTGCAGATAATCGGTTGATCCTTGATTGCTTTTATTATTGTTGCCAAAAACCCCGGAGAATATGAATACCAGGAACGACAACAAGGCAAGCAAGGAAGGAAGAAATGGGATGGGGTGAGTAACAAAAAGTGAAGTCAAGTGCAAGATTACGAAGTAAGCAACAAAATGCTCCGCGAATATCATACTAAAAAAAAAGTTGTATCGCCGTCATTCGCATCATTACCACTGCCACCATTATGGTCATCGGGATTAGCATTGTCATAGCAGCCGACTGCGATGCCGGTAGGATAAGAGAAGTCGTGAAAAACAAGCATCGGAATACAAAAGAGCAAGAACGAAAAAGTCAAGACAACAAGACAATACAGATATTACGGGATCAGGCCACCCCAACATACATACACATACATTCTCATACATAATACATGCTTACATACACGTACATACATACATACCTACATACATAACATACTTACATAGACCAAACACATGACAGCTCTCTCTTTTTTTCTTTTCTCTTTTTTTTTTACCTTTCCTTCCTTTCTTTTCCTTTCGGCAACCACCCGCAACCAAACGTTGCAGGGGGAACTGGGAATGCGTGAACCCTGAGAAAAAAGGAAGAATAAAGAAAAAAAGAAAAAAAGATGCATGCACGCATGGGGGACTTAAGCGACCGGTCAAGTGGATCTGAGGAAGGGAAGAAAGGGAAAGGAAAGATACTGTACGAGGCCCCCCACCCGCCGCAGTGGATACATCGTTCGTTAAATACCGGTAGGTTACGTATCTCTTCCCGCCCGCCTTGGTTTCTCGCGAACGAGGGAACGAGGGAGGCTCACGGCGTGTGATGTACAATTTTGGAAGGGTGGGGTGAGAGTAAAAATAAAAGTGAATGGACGGAATTATTGATGAATACCTGATGGATTCCGTTGATTATTATTATTATTATTGCGATTGGAGGGGCAACAGTATCTTCGGAGCCCTTGTGGTAGACTATAACACCAGTAGTATCAGCCCAGTACAAGTTGAGTAGCGGGTGATGTCGCATGCTGGGAATTGTCTGTCCAACAAGCCGAATAGAGAGGATATACAAAAATAAACCGTGACAACCAGCGTGATTGTCACGGTTATCGAGAAGGCTATCATACTGGAAGTAAGCAATGAATGCGGGATCTGGAAAGCGAGCGAGTGAGATAAAGCTGCTCGTATCATAATAATAATTATTATCATAGACAAGCAAAATAAAATAAAAAAACCTGTCCAAACAACCCTGCCCCCCCCCCCCCCCGTTCCCAAAGAGTGCGGCGGCGTAAGAATCTTTCCTTCAAGGGGTGAGCGGGTAAACACCCCTCACAGCGAATTTTCCTTCAATTGGCCATCATTGGCCCCGGTCGAGACAGAGAGAGAGAGAGAGGCTCTACAGGCTGCAACAGCAAGCCCCCCCCCCATTTGGGCACATTCACACATACGGTATTCACCACCCTCCCCTTCCAAAATTTCTTGCACCACCTACCTACCTACCTACCTTACCTTACCTTACCGTCCGGTATTACCAGTAAGTAAGCATCATAAGGAAGTGGTATAATATTTGCTTTTCTTTTCTTTTCTTTTCTTTTCTTTTTTACCCCACAGGAGCTCGGGTAGCGAGAGCGAGAAGGGGAGAAAAGAGAGAAAGAGAGAAAGAAAGTGTAGACTAAGTGCACAGCCTTCTTCTTCTTCTTCATCATCCTTCGAATTGGGGGAAAAGAATTGTCACCACCACCACATAAATTTATTTCATCGCCACAAAATTTTGTAAAACTATTTTTATAACATTTCAACTCTTCGCTACCTTGGGGTATGATATTCTCGTTCAACGTTTTTTTTCTTTTCTTTTTTTCACTTCTTCCCTTCTACACCCCTTCCTCCGTTTCGTTGCGTGCTGGTGATTCGCTCATTTGGAAGGAGGAAGGGAGAATCCGAACTGTTAGGTTACTCGAGTGAGTGAGTGAGTGAGTGAGTGAGTGCTAATGCTGTGGTCTAAAGTTGGATCGCAAATCTTGATCAACTACGAGTATTTGTCTGTCCGTGCCCGTGAAGGAAGGAAGGTAGGGAGGAAGGGTGTGTGTGTGTGTGTGTACGAGTATGGTGGGTGGCGATGGCGGCAAATAAGGAGGGGGTGTGGAGGTAGATGTGGAGAACGCCTGTCAAAGTCAAGGCTCAAGGCCCCCCCCCCCCCCCCCCACAGATGCTGGGCTACGCAACAACTGCCTAATCACCTACCCCAAGTTGAACTTTGTTTTTGCCCCCGATTGGGGGGGGGGAGGGGGGTATATAAATAATACCATGAATAAAAGTTCCCGTACGATAGGAAGGAAGGAAATTTCCATACTACAGTTACAATTACCATAATGATTAACTAAAGGGAAGGAATTTTTTCTCCTCTGAGGTTGTTAAAATCCACCGGTGTCATCAGGAATGTCTCTCACTCCCTCCCTCACTCCCTCCCTCCCTACGAGTTCTGGTTGACTACGGCACTTGTACCACCCTGACCTACCCTCCCTATCCCACGATGTGTGTCTCTGTGTGTGTGTGTGTGTGTGTGTGTGTATGTGTGTGTATGTGGAGGGGGAGGGGATGGAATAGATAATAGATAGTCTATCGTGGATGGATGGATTAAAACACTGTGTTTTACCTTGCCACGAGTCCTGTATCATACCGGTGGGGGGGGCTCCACAATAATAACAATACCGTAGTAGCCCTCCCCCCGCGCCTCCCTGCCGATCTAGAAGTTCACTACTGAGACAGAACGAACCGAGAATCATCACCACCACCATTAGCAACCTCTGTCCTGGCTCGCTCGTGGTAAACAGGCATTGACTGGGGGGGGGAGAGGGGATATTTGAGGTACCGGAGCGGACGAGACAGGAAAACTGAAAAACAACCCGTAATTGTGGGTAAAAGGAAAGCATTTTTATATACATACTCGACGATGGAAGGAGAGGAGAAGGGAGCTGGAATTTAAACTGAAGCTTTTGTTTGTTTGATGAATCAACTACTCCTAAGCTTTCCATCATAATTGGCATCAAGAAGCCTCACTCCACTATTCCTTCCTTCCTTCCTTCCTTCCTTCCTTCCTTCCTCCATCCATTCGTCCATCGGTCCATCCATCCGCCCAAGCGCAAAAGCAGAGCGAAAAAAGCAACCATACAAATTATGCAGAGAGGATGTACGAGTAGAGGATAGACGTATCGTATCGTATCGTACCCTTATCGTATCGTATCGTATCGCATCGGAGCATACTGCACATAATTATCATTACCGAGCGCATCTGGCTGCTGTCCAAAGTTGGTTCTTCTTCTCGTACGATAACCGGTAATCTAATTTTTTATATGGCGCGGCTATAACCATTGTCATAATATCATTGTGCAGTGGCAGTACTAAGTATACTTGGGGTGGTGGTGGGGAGGCGAATGGTTATCAAAGTGATCACCGGGGTGGGGGGGGGGGACCAATTTTTAATTTTTTAATATTTTTAATATTTTTATGAAGGGAATTTTAGGTTCGCGGTGCGGCGCTCCTTTGCGGGAGAGAAAACAAGATTTTGTAAGTTGTATCATACCGGCACGATAAAAACGATGTGCGTAATTAGGTATGCACTTCCTAGGAGCTCCTTTCTCCGGCCTCTGGTAACTATCATGGTATGGCGTGGTCTACTTCCTTCCTTCCCTTTTTTCCTCCACGGCTTTTCAAGCACACGGAGCAGCACATCCACGTCAGTAAAGGTCCTCATGCCATACCCATAAGGAGACGAAATACCGTGCACAGTATGATACCTATTAACGATGGCGTGAGGGCGGGGGGGGGCCTTTCGGGCTAAATGGTTCCCTTCCTTCCTTCCTTCCTTCCTTCCTTGAGATGCGCCTCCAGGCGCATTACATAAACCCCCACCACACAGCCTATCCCCACTAGATAATGATAGAGAGAAATAGCGTTTCCAAGGGCAATTAGCATTTTACTGGGACTTTGCGGATATAGCCATACTAGTACGGTATAGTGCTAGTACTATGCAAGGAAGGAAGGATTCTCAGATCAGCAATTGCGCGAGAGAGAGAGAAAGAAATATCGTAACACGTCACGAGCAACGGTACAAGCGAAGAAGAAAAAGAAGAAGAAAAGTTTTGATTTTGCGACTTCCGAGGAGTTGGTTGAAGGGATTCCACCTTTTTTTTCTCGGGTGTAACGCTCTCTCAAGCTAAATGCCGTAACACAAGACCGGGAAATCCAAAGAAGGGATGGATAGTAATCAATTGCCGTATCATATGCACTTGGGAGTTTTACTTCTGTGTTGGGTTGGGTTGGGTTGGGGTTGGCGGGCGGGCAGGCAGGCAGGCAGGCAGGGAGGCAGGGAGGCAGGGAGGCAGGGAGTGGCAAGGCATGGCAGCAGTGAGAACCCGAACCCCCCTTCCCCCCAATCGGGCGATCTCTACTCTCCTCTACTATCTATACCATCGTCCTGTACTCGAGTATGGTGATGGTGATGACGATGATGTGACGATGATGAGGGGGCTATTGTCCTCGGGTGTAACTATAAGTTCGCGAGGGAGAAGGAGGAATGTTTGATATCTTACTTATAAAGATGAAATCGTAGAGTCTTTGGACAGGGAGAAAGAGGCTGCAGTAATAAAAAAAGATGAGGAGAAAATAGATCAAGAAGAAAAAGCAGTTTGCTATGCCAACGAAAGAAAAGAAAAACCCTCCGGACAGAAACAAAAAACCAGAACGCCGGATTAGCACAACAAATAGACAGAATAACCCTCGACAACACAACCTCCTTCTTTCCAACAACACATTATCGCATGCCCATTTCTTCGGTGCCGCCCATACTCTGTACAGTACATCTGCCTTACCCCCGCTTCATCCTAAGGACGTGAAAAACGCATGCATTCACCACCATGACTGCTCTGCACAACCTTTCCTCACTCCCTCCACCCTCTTTCTCACCCAGTCGCACAGACACACACACTTTCCCTCCCCCCTCTCTTTCTCCACATAACGGCCATGTATGATATGATATTTTCACTCCACTTTTAGAAAGGGGAGAAAAGAAAAGAAAAGAGGAAGAAAAAGTCAAACCTCAGCCCACTTTCCCTTCCTCCCAACCCCCGCCCATCCCATTTATTGTACCGTACTTGCATCGCCATTTACCGATCCATCCGGGAGAGAGATCTGAGGACTTCCTGTATTGGCAGTGCCTCTGTGCCGGAAGCTTGCCGCAGCGTTGCTTCCCTGACCGCTAACGTTGACTCAGCGTCTTCCAAGATTCGCCCACCCAACCGATCCGCCGCCTCACCATACTGATTAAGTTTATGGATCCCATCGATTAGCTGATCGACCTGGAACTCGATCTCGCCATACTGCTGCTTGACGAGCCGTTTCGCTGATCCCAGTAGATCCTGCGATTTCGCAAGCGAGTTTGCAAACTCCGACTCCTCTGGCCTTAGCAGTGACTTCTCGAAAAGCCGCACGTCCGACTTTGCTCCGGAGATCGATAGCGTCGACTGCGTCTCTGGTCGGAGAAGCGAACCCCATGCCTCTCTCTCTCCACGAAGTCTGCGGGAAGCAACAACAACCACACCAGGTCGGCCAGCCAGCCAGTCAGTCCTAATACCTAAATAGGGGGGGAGGAAGGCACCACATGGCGGGGCTCAAGGAAAATGGGGGGAAAATGAATATCCAGACCCCCCACCCCGACAAATAAAATCCAAAGATGGAAACTCCACACTTACTTTTTGAGATTGGCTTCGCATTCTTCCACCTTGGCGAGATTATCCAAATTGCGGGGATTTGGTTTTTTTGCCACAGTCGGCGCTTGGGAATCGTCCTATATGACGGAATCCTCAATTGTCAGCCTATCGATCGATTTTCCCACAAACCGGGATGGTATGCGCAGATGCAGACTCACCCTATTGAACCAGTTCGATAGCTGGGCATTCGATAAAAGGTCTTTTGAGACCTCCTCCTCGATTATCCGTGCTTTATGCATTTGTCAACACTTAGGCCAATTTTATGAAGTACTCGAGCAATGATCGTGCATATCTAGCCGTGTGAATGAAAAAAATATGAAAAAAAGTCGACACCTACCTACAACTCGGGCATTCCCGTCCACTCCGGCAGTGGGTGGTGAAGACTGGTGACTTTGTGCCCTTTTACCGCACCATGACAGTAGTTGCTTCATTCGCTGGGGCTCTAATAACTCATCCGCGATGTGTTTGTAGAACTCTTCGGTTTCCACCTCAGCATGCGGCTCCGCTGTTATTTTTAGGCAGGAATACGTCAGATCAGGCGGCCAAACTTGGAAGGATTATCCGTAGTATCATACCAACTACCCCATTATCCATTAAAGAGCTTGCTCTCCTTCCTCGCATTCCAACACTACTCCGTCGATTACTTTGTCCCTTCCGTCGCAGTTGCTGGTTCCTCCGTATTATTGGGGTATCAGAGACGGGTAGTACCACTTTCGTCCCGTCGTTAGGGCCATGACCCCCGCCAACCGCAGTCGGAATTTGCGATTTTGGCAACCGAGGTGTAGAGGACGCTGTAACTTTGGGCCGTCTTTCCTCAGGTGCAGGTTTTCTTTCTTTTGACGCCTTGGGTGCCTTGGAGGCTGCCTCCTTCTTCCCCTTGTCCCCCTCCTCCTCCTCCGCCTCCTCCTCCATCTCCTCCGCGTCTTCTGCACCATTCTGACTAAGTGGAATTGCGTTGCTTTTGGTGGCTTTTGCAACCTTTGGCTTGGATCCCACTTCGCCGGGTGGAGGCGATACCATCACGCGCTTTTTCTTTGCACGTTGACGTGGAGGATCTGGAGGAGCTATTGGTGCAGCGTCATGCGACGAGGAAGCTATGCTCTGTGTTGACTCCTGTCCCGCTGCTGCTGCCGCCGCTGTGCTCGATCGTGTTGTGCGCACGCGATAAGCAAATCCATCATCTAACCTCATCTCAGTTGCAGCTGCCTTTTTTTTCTTCTGTAAAACGCAATTAGCCCATATCCACAATAACAATTCCTCCCTCTCCCAATCAGCCTTGAAAGCAAAGAAAGCAATCACAACAGCCCCCCGATAGCCGCAGCCCCCCCTCCTCCCTCCGCCAATTGCCAAAGGAGACTATAAAAGAATGAATGGATTATATAAGAAAAGGGAACCCACTTTGGGCTTTGTGACAGTAGCAGTACTCCCCGTCGCAGGCGCACTCGCCGTCGTAGTAGTGGCAGTAGACTTTGAACTTTGTTTATCCTCTTCGCGTCGCTTTTTCGCCGCCGGCGCACTATTCTCCTTCTCCTTCCTGCCGCCCCCTCCTCCCCCCATTCCTATTCCATTATCCTCCAAGTACGCATCACCTCTGCTCTTCCGCTTTGGTCGCGAGCTGCTGGCCGGCATCATCAAAGTCTGCAGCGGCCGCTGAGCGTAAATTGGCATATAGTTGGTTCCCCGCGAAAATACTTCCTCTTCAACCAGAAAGAAAAGAAAAGAAGGAAAAAACCGAAGTCAGTCTGCGCTGTTCCCCTCTTGTCCCTCCCTTTCCCGCCCCCCAAGCAAGTAGCGAATAAATAGATTGTCGAATTAAATTATATCAAGCCGGAAGTAAGCGACAAGCGGTAGCTTTATAATGTTGAGCCCCGAATTGATTGATCGATAGGGCACCGGAGGTGCAGTGCAGGTCCGGGTTCTGTCCGGGCAGCGAAATGAGCGAGAGCGCGAGCGCGGGGATGGCAAGCGGCAAGCGAGACCCCTTCCTTCCTTCCTTCCTTCCTTCCCAAGAACAATGAATCTCCTTCACCAAACAATGAACAAGGAGGAAAGAATGACGATGAGGCTCGTGTTGCGATGGCGGTTGTTGCTGTTGGCGGGGGGGGGGGTGAGTGGCAGGGCAGTTACGGTCGTTGTGTTGTGTGGGTTGTCGCGTTGCTCCTTGTTTTGATTCATACTGTTTTGGTGTTGCGATGGATTGGTATGGATTGACGGATGGGCATGCAGTTTGGCGTTTCCGTGGCTTGGCGTTTCTGCGGGAAACGGTTCTTCGCTGCTTGAGTTGGCGAATGGCTTGGCGCATGGAGCGTCACTCGATACACCACTGGGGATTTGGGGGGGAGCTTTCTCCCCGGCGGCATGGGAGGCCGCTCGGCATCCGCTAGCGCGGTGCGGAGGGGGAAGGAAGGTGTACGGAGAGGGTGATAGGGTAAGGAGAGGTGGAGGAAGTTATCATATTATCATACTTGCTGCTTATTGGCAATATGATAGAAAACGACGACCGCACAACCAGAAGGGAAAAGCCAAGGCGAAATCCAGATTGTTTGCGGGGAACAGTTACAGTCCCATAACTCATTTCACTAAGTTAAAGATGTGTTCCTTTGGCCTCTATTTTTATTTTTTTTATTTTTTTTTGCTTATTCCTATCGCATATCTATGCTGTGGCACATCGAACATGCGGTGTGGTATTCGACAGACAAGTCAAAGCAGCAGCAGCATCCAAGAACGAGCGGAAACTCCGAGAAGTATTCTAAAAGAAAGGAGGAGGGAATGGAAAAAAGTAATATTATTCGGATTGGATTATTCCGTGACGGGAGGTATAGTCCGGTGCATTATGGGCCCCCTCCTCCTCCTCCTCCGTCTGAACGGCTGTCACTCTTTTTCTTCTTTTTTACTTTTTTTCTTATAGACCCACTTTCTTTTCTTCTTTTCTCCTCTCCACTCTTTCGAGTACCGTACTATCCAAACCACTTGTGGTTTTTTCCTATTTTTTTGGTCCTCCTTCCCAAGGCGGGGAGGAGAGGGCGGAAAGTCGCTCAAGATGTTTATTGGTGGGGGATATAACAAATAATAGGAATAAGAATGAAATGCCGAGGAGGCAGGAGATGTAGTAAAATGTAAATCTGGGAAAAGCCCCGACTGACTTACTGGCTGGCCTCTTAAGAGTGAGTAAGTAGACGCATATAATATATAGCATAGCATGGCGGCCTTGGTTCCTCCTCCCACGAATGGCTGGAGTGAGTGCGTGTTGCAGCGGGAAATAAGCCGTGTTTCCTGTAAGGGTTTGATCGATATGGGATCGTGATGATCGTTCGTTCGACAAAATGGGTGGGGCGGACGGACGGACGGACGAACCAACGAAGATAGGTATGTGGATAGGCTGAGAGTTATGTATATTGGTTTGGTATGATACTCGAACCCCACGGGATCTGGGAATCTCGCCCATTGGGATAAAAGAGAGGCATCCTTCACCTTGCCCTTCTAATTTCCCGCTAATTGATGATTGAATATTCCTCCCCTCCCCCCGAATGTGGGGATGAGGACGGAAGGGAGGGAGGAAGGAAAGGAGGAGAGGAGGAACGAAGGGAGTACGAATGCACGTATGATACATATATACATAGTACCTGAAACTAAACTAGAATGGCCTCACATATCACATCGCGACTCTCCCACTCAGGCATAAATGGTTGAACGAAGAGAGGATCAACAGGAAAAAAAAGAAGAAAGAAACAAAGCTGCATTTCTATTCTATTATATTCCACTTCGCTATCCCCGCCTTGCCCCCCATCTATCAATCCATCCGCATCGCCCTGGCAATCAAGAATTATCGAAAGGCCGTGGTTCGGCGTTTAGCTTCCAAGCTATTCCCCGGCAATTGGCAAACAGGCCCCCCGTTCTCTGATATCATATCATATCAGAAGAAGAAAAAAATAGAAAAATAAAAAATCGTGACGTATAACAACCCCGGAGACTGACTACGATTGCAACCTGTATCCTATTTCGCAGGATGTAACTGGCCCTGTTGCGATACTCGAGCAGTTCTTTCCTTCTTCAGATTGTTTTGTGTTGGAGTGTCATGCATTGATTTGGCTCTTGATCCTATCGTGAACATACACGGCATTTTCATTTTTTTCCATGTGACTGACAAGTAATGGGGGGAGATCGGGGGTTGGGTTTGGTTGGGTTCTGGAGGGTAATAATAATGGCGATAATAATAGTGGTGGCAGTAATGATAATGTGCAGATCGGGGGAGGGGAGGGGAGGAAATCGAGGTGACGTTTGGAACCTATTCGGACCCTGATGGTTGTGCGAAACCTGGTAAGAAAGTAGAGACACATGTTGTCGATATTGGCCTGCCTCGATCTTATTATCCCGAGACCTTGCTCCTTGCCATACCATATGGGATTGGGGAGTTGGGGTGATGTGAATGCACCGAGGGTGATTGGGGTTGCGTCTTGATATTAATACGTATGTAGCCTGGGGTTTTTTATCTCTCCCCTGCGCCTCCACAAAAGTAAAAACGAGAAAAAGAAAACAGATCATTGCTACAGGTAAGTACGAGTACTATCTTTCACTCGGGTGTCTCACATAGAGCCTTTGAGGATCACCTCACTGAATCATGTTGAATGTTCCCCCATCGCCAAACTGACCTGGTGCGGTTGCTACTTGGATATATCCAAACCAAAAAGAAAAGAGGAGAAAAAGAAAACAAGAACAATCACAACCCTCGCCCAATAAATGCGCCTCTAGTCAATCAAATATCCACATAATTTTTATCCATTCCCAGGGCATCACTTTTATTTTGGTCTAAAAGTAAATCAGAATGGCTTGTCCAGCTACAGAGAGGCATACAGACCACATACCTAATTAGCAGGTGGCGCTAAGCTGCCTTCAATACGTCTTCTGGCTTCCATCTTATCTTCATTCGTAACGTTCTCCTTTCTCTCAGACACCATGGCTGTGCCCGGGCTATGCCCGATGGACATCCCAACGCGGATTAGTGTCTCGAGGGCTGTGTTCGAGTTATCGACTAGGTCGTCGTCGAAGACCATCCTTCCAGATTCAAACAATAGGACAATGGTACTTCCACCTATCAAATCTGTCAGTCACATTTCTGGTTTCGAAGGGCCCGAGTGATATTTACCAAACTGGAAATATCCTAATTCGTCGGTTCTTTTGACCTGCTGCCCCGCCTTTGCCGTAATGACTGTGCTTCCGACCATCATAGCCCCAACACAGATGATCATAACCCTGCCGAATTCTGGGGAATCGACGGGAACACATATGCGGACATTTTCCCCATAAACGTCCAAGCTGAGGATTAAAGTTAGTCGAGTTCTGGATGTGGGTAGGTTTGGGGCCACCTACGCTGAACGAATGGCCATAGGATTGACAGTATAATACTCCCCCTTGATAAGCTTAGGTTCTCCCATGAGACCGTCAACCGGGTGATGGAACCGATGATAATCTTGAGGTGCAAGTCTGAAAATCCCTAAAGCACCCTTCTCATATCGCTTAACATCATCCGGATATGCATTCCCGAGCAGCCTTGCAATCGTAAACTCCCGACCCTTGACCCATATCTTGGTTGCGTCATCGATCTTGTTAAACACAACACTCCGGCAATCTGCAGGTGAAACAATGACTTTCGGGTTGTCCGGTGCTGAGCACGGACGGGCACCTGGCTTTAGGGCTCGATAGAAGAATTCATTGAATCTATCACATGTCAAGATAAAAGCGGCAGAACACAGAGAGGGGATCTCACGTCTTGAACTGATCGAGCGGTAGTAGAACCTCAGACAAATCTAGCTGATGGAAAGCGATAAAGCCTTTAATGTCACGAGCGGAGGCCGGGTTGTCAAACTTCTTTCCTTGTTTAAAGCTAAGGGAAGAGAGCAATTTTTTAACTGAAAAAGTAACAAGTTAGTATCCTCTTCATTATGCAAGAGCTAATGTTTGGGGTTCTCATACTCTTCTTATTTTCCATGCTACTACTACTAAGACCCTTGTAGAGCAGTCTGATGCCAAGTCGGACATAGACGCTCATACGCTCTTCCTGGATTTGCCCAGTTATTCTGTCTTGGACAAGAATGTTGGCCGAATTGGCACCTAGTTTGTAACCTCCGTATGAGATTTTTGATATAACCTGCAGAGCCTCAGTCCGTGTCATTGAAAAACTATAGGCCCAGTACAAACCTTAGAGTACCATTTGCGCTGTGCCTGGCTTGATGTGACAAACCCTCCCATCACAAGTTTGTCGACCTGCCGCCAATCTTGTGATGCACACGTCGCCAGATGGGTAACAATGTCGACCTCGGAACGTTTGTGGAGCCTTGGCTGGTGACAGAGTGGGCATTCCTTCAGCTGGATCACATGCTCCTCCGCCTTCTCGTCGACAAGATCATTCTCCCCAAGTAATAGCCCCTCTTCGCCCGCAGAGCCAAGAACCGGTTGGGTTTGTATCTTGGGCAAAGATACAGCAGAACTGCTGCGGGGGTCAGGAGTGTCTGAACCAGTGCTTGTATCTAATGACTTCTGCGATGCATCGTCTCGCTCATTGTCGCGATCCTTCAATCCAGGGACTAACAGTCGGGGTAGGTGCGGTGTGAGATGCGATGGTGTCTTTGGTGTGGATGTGGAAAGCTGATCCTCAAGACATATAACTGCTTGGTCTACTGTTAACTCAGTGTTTTCTAAGCTGTCGTATCCTCTAAATCTTTCAAAGTAGCTATCAATGGTATGAGCCGACAGAGTTGACCCGAGCGTATCAAGCATAGTTGTAAGTTCGACACGGCTAATCATACCACTATCATCGGCATCATACTGACGTAGCATAACCCTCCAAAACTGCTGCCTTAGGGCGGGATACGGAACATATTTGGCCTTGATGAAAAGTTCAGGGTTATGCTTGTCTTCCCATCTGTCCTTGTTCTTCAATGGGAGCGGCAGTTTGAATTGCTTCAGATCATACCCAGTTATATCATTTACAGGCATGATCTTATTCCCGGATGGTGGTGCAGCTGTCTCCTCTGCGCCTAGGGGTAGAGTATCAAGCGTATCCCCCAAAGAAGTGGAAGAACCCTTACGACTAAGCTCAGCTCGGCCATTGCCCTTAGCAGACAGACTGGTACCTGATGTAGACCTGGGTAGAGGGAGACGGAACCGCGACTTGCTTCCATTGCCCGGCTTCAACCCAGGGGAAACTGGGCTTACTGAGTTCTCGTCCTTGAGCGGTTCCCGCAGATTGTACAATCCGGTTTCTGGGTCTGCTGATGGCTGGGTTTCAATGATTTCCTTTAGTGCGAAGTTGGTTTGGGCTACGAAGTCGTTTGATGAAAATTTATCCCGATCCACGACGGCGAAGTTCAAGCTATAATTCTGCTCTTGCCGAAGAACTTGGAACACCATTTTTTCATCAAATACGGGATTCAGTGAATGCCGGATATGCCGAGTACGGAAGGTCGATTTTCCGAGAGAGACGACAACAAAGGGATCCATGTCAAACCCAGTACGTGTCACTATATTGGTCAGAATTGATCTCTTTGGTAAGAAATTGGGCCAACTAACTGTTTCTTTCTGGGGGCAAATCTGTGATATAATTGATCTCCAGAAAGATAACGCCAACAACATCAGTTCCGCTGAAGAGCTCGTAGTGACCACCTTTCTTAATTCTCTTATCCTTCTTCTTCTCCTTCTTTGGCTTCTTCCCTGGCGTTATGCTCTCTGTATCACCAACTTCGTCATCGTCTTCCGATGGGAGTTCATCTCCAAGATCCCGGGAAAGAGGGTCCTGGTCATCCCCACTAGGATTCGGAGTTGTCACAAAGTTGCCTTGCCATGCCTGCCATTTTGCCGCAATTTCTTCGGGTGGAGCAGCTTCATTCGAGCTATCGGACAAAGAAAAATGTAGCTGTATCTCGCCGGAAATTTGAGCCTTTTTACGGCTGGACTTTAATGGGAACCACCGAGGCTGTAATCGACGAAGCATTAGAGATGGTTTTACCATGGTGGATGGAACAATTGCAGACCTCCGGGTTGACCTCTCCATTTAAGAATATGTCCTCTAGCGAGGCCCCAAATTCTCCCATATAGTCCTATTTTTGCGGGAACGCGTCAATATTTAATCACTCCAGAGGCGGGTAATCACATGAGGGTTCACCTTTCCGATTATGTCCTTATCCCAACATACACACTCCACTGTTGAGGTGCTGACGCCGCCAAGGGGCATCTCGAAAGTGTCATTCCATGTTGGATTGAGTGTTTTCTGAATTGCCTCTGTTTGGAATCGATAATCTCCTAAAGAGAGAACAAGATACTAGAATGATCCATGGTTTAGTCCTCTTTCTATCGTAAGTGGCTGAAAAGTAGGGGAAATCCTACAGGGTCACTAAATCCATTCTTATCCTTTGGAGCCAAGTTTCGACCCTAGACAGTTTCCCCCCATTGTCAGCAACGTCTCCATTGGTTTTACCGGTATACATGCGACCACGGAATTAGCTCACTTGAACCACCGTGGCCTTCAAAACCAGAGTACTGTCGTTCATGAGTTTTGGTGATCCGGTCCGACTGGGTATCGGCGAGTTGTTTTTAGAGCTATTCTTCGACGCACTGGTCTTCGAGCGTCCAAGACGTGAGGGGAGGTTTATGAGGACCATCCTGTCACAAACAGCAGTAACAACTGCTTATAGAGGGGAAAACACGTCTAGCGTTGAAAAACCGGTTTTCTCTTATTCTTTTCCAATTAGGTGGGGGGTTGAAAAGAGAGCAGCTGACGGTGATTCGGCAGTCTACCGAAATGCAGTAGCAAAAAAGGAAAACGCAACAGGCACTCTTTTGTGAGGACGCAGAGTGTTGAAGCTGAAGGTCTCAGTGGTGTCAAGAGAAATAGGATGGACCACCGATGGGAAGAGAAAATCTCGCGAGGTGTTTTTTTATTTTTTTTTACTTTTCTCCTACCACACACCAGCTAGCGGCCAGGTACCGCAGGTCCTTAATTCCAAGTAGGTAAGGCACCAGTCTATCCTTCGGTCCGACTCCTCGCTGTCCGCCCGCTCGTCTGCTGCCAACCCACAGTTGGAACGCTCGGACGACACAAAGTCAAGATGATGGGCGAATATTGAGGACGGAGGGGTTGAGAAGCTCTGCAAGAGACCGGTAGGCTGCGAGAGTACAAGAAGGTAGAAATGAGGACAGAGTAGACCGATATGCAGAGCCGTAGCGTTTTTATTTATCTGGGTGGAAATGAAGGGCGAGTTGGATGGAGAGCGGAGTTCACTTTTCCCCGAGCACGCGAGTTCGTCACAGCCAAGCAGTTCAAGCCGCTTTTCCCTTCCTCCCCGGTTCTTTATTTATTTACGGTATTTTATTTCGAATAGGGATAATTTGAATTTGAATGGCCCTTTGGTTACTTTTTTGATCGGTTGTAAAGAATTTAGGGCAATGGTACAGCCCCCCAGGCTGCTTCCGGGCCTGAAACCTTGGACTGCCAAACGCCGTGGTCAGGATGTCTAGGTCTAGGGTGTACTTGGAGACGGGTACTTTTTGGCTTATTTGCGCACGGTATCATACAGACAAATTCTGTATGGCTGCCTGGATGGGGTAGATGTTTTACAGCTCAAATTGCTTTGAATAACCAACGCCAGACCGTCCACCCTCACACTATCGAATTGACTGTTTTCAAACCTCAACCCCTGCCATAGCGAATTCACCTACCTCACGTGTGTCCATTTGCTCCTAAGGTCCGATCCCAGGGCTTCCAGTTACCTGGAGAAGTGGCCATTTGTGGGGTAATCACCTTTTTTTGGATGAGAATGCAATAGATCAGAGCACCAATCCTAACCCTGAACATCACGGTTCGTGGGAAGCACCAAATTTTTAAAGGTCTGAGGCTCTCAAGTTGCCAAGGAACCATGCTTGGCTTGGTGTCTGTCATCATTACCGGGGATCGTGGCAAAGGAGGCACCTTGCAAGCTCGCCCTTTGTAGAATACATCGTAGGAACATAATGCCTGTACTCTGCGGAGTCATTCTCGACCTTGGTGGTGGTTCTATCCTATCATACGATCTATTATATATGATACTGTATTCGCCTTCCCCCCGGCGTACTACCCTCTCTACTCTGCGATTCATAAAGTATTCGGATGAATTGGCGCCAAGATGTCCCACCATACACCTAAACATCCGAATCTTGGCGCCAATTCATCCGAATACTTTGTCAACAGCCAAGTACCCATGCCAGAGCCTGAGTTAAAGTTAAGCCAAAATGTCTCCGGCGAAGTGGGGTTCTTTTTGAACAAAAGAGATCCATATTTATCCTTCCTCCGGGTGCTTGGGTTCTCGTACCGTAACTTTACCCGGTTGCTTTAATTACGCACGCGCCAGCACCGGCACTGTAGCGATTCGCATGATGCAAGGACAGTAGGGGAACACGATAGGTATCACCTTCTTTTTCTTCTGGAGCGTTCACGAATAGCACATTCTTGCCCCTCCTCGGGAATGATTTTTTTATGGTTGTTTCCCCCCCATAAAGACCTCTACCGTACACACGCCCTATCATCAGTCATCCTCTCTGCTCTGCGTTCCAGTTTTTTGGAAACACCTTTCAGGTGCGGCTGACGGTAGAAAGAGGGGGAGACCTCGCTCTCGAGTGTCCTGTCTTGTCTGAAAACGAACCAAAATGTCACTTCTTTTGACATTCCATAAATAGCCAGCCTCCATCCCTCCCACCTTCCCCCATCTCACCATCATGCTCACCCCGCTGTACCGGTATTCTTACAAGGGGCCGAGGAAAGGCCTTCCTGGGCGAAATTTAGGTTCCACAATTCGTGAGATTAAGGCGAGCAACTTTTGCATAATGTTTGTACCACCACTGTTCCAGATTCTCCAACGCTGGAGAGAGAAGATTCTGGGGAATATTCTGTAGCGCGCATAGCCCTTTTCTTTCTTTTTTCCCCCCTTCTCTCCCACCCCTTCCGAACTCTCCAACAGCACAATAAAATGTTCCACCCCTTTCACGGTCTTACGGTACTCGGGCAGTTGTCTCCCGGACCGGTAAGACACTGAAATTGTGTGCACCCCCTATCAATCCTTGAGACAGAGGCGAATGAACAACTTTTTATCAGTAACCAAAATTTCGCAGATGAGTAAACTTCAGATCATAACTAATATTAGCCGCGACCACACCACAACTAAAGTTACCTTGCGCTGATAACCACAGGGAGACTGGGCTGCAGTCTCCTTAGTCATCAATTTCCCCGACGCTGACAATGGACCGCATGAAAATCTCAGTGTTTTGCCAGGGCAAGAGACGAATGTTGTATGGGCGCTCTCGCTTTGCTCTGGACTCCTGTATCCGTACCGATATCTCGACATATGTTGAGAAAGAAAAGAAAAGAAAAAGGCACGAGTATCATGCACGGCTCAGGCCTCATTTTATTTGTGCGAGCCTCAGTCTCACACGATGAATACGAGCAGTGAGCAGTGGCACCATACTTTGGACATCCCCCGATTGCAGACCTGCAGTTGATGTACGGTTGACAGGTTCAGGGCATAGCCGCACCTAATTTCCCCAGCGTCGTTACCAAAAGCGCAAACCCCACCACCACCACCATCATCATCATCATCACCACATATCAAGTTCAGGCTCTTATCCGTGCTCTAGAAGCTTCCCTCCCCCCGTGGCAGATGAGCGAGCTGGACCGCACTTTATCTTGTCGCACCTTTTTGCTCTCATTCTACCCACTTCTCTCCGATCTCACAAGACCCCAGCCGCTGCCGGTCGAATCGGTAAGGATGAGACCCTTCCTTTCTTTCTTTCTTCCTTCCTCCGCCCCTTTAATCTAGGCAGAGAGGTAAGCTAAGTACCGTAAAAACTCAGTAAATCCACCATCGGCAATCGCTGTACTAAACCGCAATGGGCTTAACAAACCAGGATAACAAAATTGCGAATACCAGTTAATGAGATCCAGCGGGCTCGACTTAAATAGGCTATGCCCTGCCTGGAAAATTCTATTCCCTCTCGGGGTGTTTCATCTAAGATTCCGGGGGCTATGGGCCCGACCGCCGATGGTGGATTTACTGAGTTTTTACGGTACTCGAGTACGGTACTCGAGCACAAGTAGACAAGTGTGTACTGTACTAGTAGTATGTACACTAGTACAGTACTCGGGCATGGACGTGGCTGTCCGATTACCCGCGTCCATACCCAGCACTTGTACCGTGCTCTTTTTTCCGCCAGCCACTCTTTCCTTCTACTCCTTCCCACCGCAAACACGTGATTTGTCTCCTTCTGGCTGTAGCCGTTGACAAGGCTGGAGGTTGGGTTACACTCGCGTCCAAAAAGTTCTCGCTGATCCAAAAGTACTCCAAGGGGGCTTGGCAACAACGAAGGTACCAGTACTTGCATGAACGAACAATAAATTTTACCATTTAGTATGGCTTCCGTTTGCTTTAATAACCCCCTCTAACCTACTCGGCATACGATCTACCAGCTTATTTAAAGTGACCTGATCAAGCTTCTCCCACTCATCTACCAGTGCCTCCCAAAGCTCATCCTCCAAATGAGGTCTTTTCTCTGTCTCCTTAGAAGCAAACTGCTTTCGTAAACGTGACTTAAGAATATGCCATACATTCTCGATTGGATTAAGGTCAGGAGAATTTGCTGGAAGTGGTAACTTTCAAATGCCATATGCATTAGATATGACCTTATTCAGTCCGCAAGATGATATTTGGCATTATCCTCCATAATTCGAAGATTAGGAACAGGAGTATCAAGAGAAAAAAGAAAGGGAATAAGGTATTCGTCATATATCTCGGTTGCATATTGCTTCGCGTTGAGACCCAGACGATCTCAAGGGTTTGTACGTTTAGAGGGCTTTCGTTTACGGGTTCTGACTAAAGGTGTACTATAGTTATAAATAAAGGCTGCCCAAAAGTTGACAGTAACACGATCGGACTTGAAGCTTGTTGTAAGATTCCGGTCGAGCAGCTCTTCTCCTTGTCGTATACAGACTTTGCGACCGGGCTGATGCACTACAAATTCCATCCTCGACTCATCCAACCATACTGCCTTTCTCCAATCCTCCTTCTGCCAATTCAGTCTTCCGTGGCACCAGAACTTGCGTCGAATTTTCGTAAAAGCATCAAGGTATGGCTTTTTGCAGGGTACTCGTAACTTAAAGCCTAGTTCCTTCGTTACAGTATCAACTGTACTTCTTCCGATATCAATTTGCAAGTTATGCAAATTGTCCGTTATTTCACTCAAAGATGCATGAGGATTGGCGAGAACAATATCCTCTACTTGTTGTTGGAGGGGCGATGTGATCTTCTTTGGTCTTCCGGAGCGGGGAGCATCATCCACTGTGCCTCGTTCACGGTATCACTTAATCACTCCACGAACTGTGGATGGAGCCAGCCCTCTCTTTCGTGTGATCTGTTCTGCCGGAAGCCCAGGATCAGACAATAAAGCAATTTCACGGTTCTGTTCATGCCTCTTGGAAGCCTTTTTGTCGTTATGCGGGGGTGCCATCGCTTGATCTTGTTGGTTTACCGAGATTTCCTGACACGACTCTGAGTCGTCAAGGTATCAATACTTCTGTTGCCGCCAAGCCCCACCGATTTACTCACCTCGCCGGAATTAGTCATGGGTCACGTGAAGAGGAGGAAGGGCTATTTAGCGTGCATTTTCTCTGGCTATAGCCCACGTGACCAATGACTAATTCCGGCGAGGTGAGTACTTTTGGATCAGCGAGAACTTTTTGGACGTGAGTGTATGTGTGCCAACAGGCGCCCTGCCGTATGCACAATGCACTGCCCTCACTCCATCAACACCGTAACGCCGACTTCCCTAACCATTCCCTGAAGGACGCTGCCGAACCCACCTCTTCACTTAGTTCAGCTGTGGGTGTCAAGCCGAGTCAAGACTATCCAGATACCCGGGGGCCCGACTAGTTGGTGGATATGATAGTTGGTGGATATGACACGCGTAACCGATCCCTCCTGTCTCTCCCGCCAATGTATCCTACCATAATTCACCCCCGCCGGTATGATGGAAAAAAACTAAAACAAAATATCGCTTGCTCTGCAGTACCGAGTGATAGGCTGTGATAGTCTGCATCAATCTTCCCTAGTATGATACCGGTCCGCTGTCGTAGACATGGGGTTGTCCGTCCGTCGATGTGGGACGGAGGGAGGTCATGTTGTATATTGTATTTTCTTTCCTTCCCGCCATCCTCCTCCTCAAGAGAAAGAAGAAGGGCATATGGCACGTGATAGCAAGAGTGAGGACGGGGGGGGGGTGATGGGCGCCTGCAGTTTTCTTGAACTCTGGGATGGGGCACGTCGAGTGGTAAACGCTGTACCGTGCGAAGGGAGCGAACAAGCAACCTAAGCCCAGCCGAAGGCCGTGGAATCCATGGGACATAAATACCGTAATGGGGGCAACAAGATCTCCCCACGTCCGAGCATACCGTAGCGCGGGGCACTTGAAAAATACGGGAAATGTGGATCGTCTTTAAACCCACCCCCGGATGCGACCGTATCCTTACATAGAGTTTAGGAACACTTATGTATTGTGTGAAGACGGCAGCGATGTGCCAGAGGTGTCTGTTGCAGGCTTATTCTACTTGGTACTATCAATCCCCCTGCTCCCCCAAGCGAGTGACTATCCATGATTAACATTTTATTTACAAACGTTTTTTTCCCTTCGAGTCCCCTCCATCCACTGTGCTTATAGAAAAACATGCCCTAACCTCAGAATTATTACCCATTAAACTACAAGCACCCGTCACCACTTTCCCACTGGATCGAATGCCGAGTGAAATACCGAGTGACATCGCATGGCCGACCAGTGACAACTATGATAGTAGAATCTCTTTCGACGGCGTGTATTTCGGATTCCCCTCTGAACAACCTGGGTGCCCGATCGCCGTGGCTGAAACCACTGCTACTGCATGCCCTAAGGCACTGTGGCCAACAACACCACTCATCCATTCGCCCAATCCGGTTGATTTACTTGGTAATCGTAATTCTGGTTTGGGGGGGAGGGCCTCGCGGCCACGTTTTAAACTAATTATCATACTTTCATTTCTTTGACGTGATCAGCCCAAAAATGCGGCATTCAGTTTCCTGACTGATAAGCAAATGGGGGGGGGAAATAGTGGGGGCGTGCTTTCAAGAAGCTCTGGTATGAGGCCACTTTGCCATGTTCGTCGTGATTTTATGCGGTGATGAGGAGTTGGTTTTTGGGAGCCCCGCACTGGCACATCGGTGATTGGCGCACACCCTAGCCCCTTTCCACCTGTCAAGGCTTAGGAGAGCACTTGCCCTAATTTATCAGATAAGCTAAGTCCGTGGTTAGGGTTTTTTTGGGTACCGATTGACTTCTGGTATCTATCACTAGTTACCTTCATCGCCAGATGTCTCAATGTGGTGAGTAGTGGGAAAGCCGCCCCCCTCGCGAAATCTTGATAAGATTTAGGCAAATATCCATGTCGCATTAATACGGCAGGAACATGTAGGTGACATAAATTTCTGTTCGTGTTTGCAGTATAGAAGGAAAGGAGAATTAAACATGAAGGCCTTTGCGCCAGATCCCAAGCCAGAAAGGAAAGGGAAAAAAAAAAAAGATGTGTCTAATTCCATAGAAATGAGCATTGCCGGAATGTATATTTGGGCAATCTGCTATTTAACCTTCCGGTTTTTTGCAAACCTTAAAAATTCCTCTAGCCCGTATAAATTATACCCAAACAAAAGCAAGAAAAGGTATGGAGGTCTCGCAGCTCGAAAAAAATATATATCGCAGGTCATAAATCGACAGGTACCAAACACGTAGATTCTGTTGCCCAGTGCATTTGCGCTGGTCCCTCCGGTACGCCTTACTCGGATTTCGTCTCTGGAGTGGGCTCAGGGTTCGATGGTGTAGAAAGCTCGTTCTCTTTCTGGGCTTCGTTTTTGACGGTGAAGGCATCGGGCCAGAGGTGCATCTTGTCCTCTTTTGTGGCATTTCGGACAAATCGAGGAACCTAGATTTGTGTGTTAGAACTTGAAACCGACGGGACATCTCAAGGGCAGTTTAGATAGAAAGGCATGGCATAGTGGTATACATACCGTTTTCGGCTTGACAGCTTTTCTCCAGAAGTTTGCGCGAGGCTGTAATGGGACACAAGTTAGCATCGGGTGACCTTCGAATGTCCGACAATTAAACATACGTTGTAAACAGCCGGCTTTCCATATCCCTTGGTCTTGTTCTGGTCCTCCTTTGTGATCTTGATGATTTCCTTCTTGATATCGGCAAAGGTGTCGAATGGGATATAGGGGATTTTGCTTTCCCTGCAGTATTCTTCGAGCCTTAATCCAGCTCTAGCAAAGAGGACGTCGGCCTCACGGGCAGCTGCGAGATCTGAAACACCGTCTCCGACGAAGATAATCAGTGGGCATGAGCCGTCCTCACTCTCAGAGGAGGCGATAGTGCGGTATTCTTGAATCGAAGCAGCTTTGTCATGACCGAGAGGGGTGTCGTGACGCCAAACCGGCTTCCATTCTTTGCCATCAGGGGTGATTGTGGCATCATTGGCAATAATGTCGATGAATTTTGACTAAAAGTCCGATATTGTGTTAGCCTGAAACGCCAAGTATTGCTTTTTCTAACCAACGAACAACTGGTGTTCTAACCTGCTTCTTTCCCAAAAATTCGTCCAAAACACGACGGAGAATTGGCTTCAGACCAGCGGAGATAACGTTGAAAGGGATGTTATTCTTGATACAGAAGTTGTGGAAGTCGTGGAAGGCAGGGTCGATATCGAGCGAGGTTTTCATGATGTCGAATCCATCGTCGAAGGGGACATTCAAGCTTCCCCACATCTCTTCTGAGACATCACGGAATGATCTTACGCCGTTCTTAATCTCTTCGTCAAGCTCTTCTCTCCGTTTGGGACCGCATCCGTGAGCATCGAACAGGATATGACCAGTATCTTGCATGAAAATGGTTCCATCGAAATCTGGCTGCTTGTTAACAGGGCCCCACAATACAACAGCCATCTGTTTCTTTATATCCAAACTCACCTGAGAAAATAATAATGTCTCGCTTCGGCCCGAGAATTTCATCAGAGTTGGCGGTGCTATCGAGGCTCTTTACCGGTACTCTGAGGTCCTGGACCTTGATTTCACCAGTATGAGGTTTGACCTTCTCAAGCTCGCGGGCATTGATGGGCTGGATATTCACTACTGCTGGAGCCATGATTGTAGAAGGATAGAGGAGGGAGAAGAGATGAGAGGTGTAAAAAAGGTTCGAGTGCTGAAGTGAGAGATGGAAGAGAATAGCCGTAAGAGTTAGGTAGTGAGAGAAGATAAGCTAACGAAACTTCGTATTATACGAATTGAAGGATATGGCTAAGTATGAGGTTGGAAGAAAGGGAAGAATAGGGAGGCTTTATAAGGTTCGCAATTCTGAAGGGCCCTGGCGGTTTGAGGTGAGCAGAGGGGAAGTACGAGTAGATTTTTCAATACGCCTAGACATCCCTCCCAAACCAGCAAAGCCCCAATCCCTGATGATAGAAGGGGGAGGAACCAGCGAGCCGCCAGCTAGCCAACTGATCCTGACGGACGATAGCTGCTGGATGCAGTTCAACATAATATTTCATCCTAGCGTACCGATGCAGGCGCAGATCGTGGGTGACAGTTGGATGCATAAATCTGGTCAAATCATTTCGGGGAAGCAAGTGAGATTGATTACGGTTGTGAAGGATGCAACATTACGATTTAATTTGTTTTTCAGCGAGCACCTTTCGTCCCTGAAGCAGTCAGATTGCCTAGAAAAAGAAAAAAGGGGAGAGATATCACCCAGGAGCGCCAGCCAGCCAGTCAAAGATAGGCAGCGTGAGAAACAGTTGATGCCAAATCCCAGCACCGTAAAATCTCGCATAATCCACTATCTCTGCCAGGTCTCTAATCTCAGTATTTTTTAAAAAGGCAAAAGCCCCTAAGAAGGATTGGTGTTTTCCTCACATGGTAAGGCTTGAGTGCCCTGAGCGTGCTGGATCTCATTAACTGGTATTCAATTCTGTTAACCTGTCAAACTAAGCCTATCGTGGGCTGGTGCGGGGTTGGCTGAGGCTAGAAGTCTGGCGGAGGTGGACCACGACAACAACTTAAATCAGCGTAGATCCTAGGAAATTTTCATCGTCAAATACTCGCGCACCCGAAACCAGTAGCGATCGCCGGGCAAATAGGAAATAGGGTGAGATTGTTTATGAAGTGCTGAATCTAGTGCCATGGGCTGTGAAGTGTGATGTCTGATGTTAAGGGGAAGGGGCGACTCAATGAACCCTATTCTCGCCGCAGGGGCTGCCATTGCCTTTGCACTTTAATATGTTATTGACACGTCCCAGAACCGGAAGCACTTCCAAAGCTCCCGTAATAAACTAGAGAGCTAGCTAGCCTTAAGCTAGTAGTGAGGGATGTCTTTGATTAATGTAGGGGCGAAGTGTAGGGGTGAACAAGAGTAGAGTAGTGGGCGTTTGGGGGTTTCCACTGATTATTATTAATACTGGAAAAGTAGACTGGTTGGGACTTGCTCAGCTACTTGTTTGGTTGGGTACAGTACTCTTCTTGAATGTATATCAGTAGGAAATATTTTACCTCATGTATACTGGTACCGTACTTTGATTTATGTGGCAGCTGGTATTGCCAGGTATCCTCAGGCCTCACATGTTATATGAGTTACAAACACGGTACATGTCACATAGCCCTGAAGTACATGGTGTGATACCTGGTCATAACATTTTCTCAAGGGTGATGCTACTAGAGCCTTGTTTCTCATTAGATGGTAAACAATTGAGTATGAAAACCTCCTGTGTACGTGATACCGGTATGCTGATCCATGGCTATACTAAATTCAGTTATCTATAATGTGTTCCTAATTCATACAGTATTGACCCTGGGATTACTACCGTACTGGTGTTGGATGCACGACGTCCTCCCGGCCGTCCGAATACCGGTATTTTGTCTGATATCTCGACAAAGTGCGTTAAGGCGCACAGGGCACTGCCGCTGTTGTGTTCCGTCCTCCGTGCCGTTTCCCGGTCTAGAGTTCCCCTGTTGACATGGCTGAGGGGTGCTTGCAGATAGTGAGCTCTCTTCCATGTTGTGCCCTCCCACAGCTTTACTTGCTGCATGATCACAATTTTTTTTCTCCCTTCCTCGCACCGAGGCTACAGCTCATAATGGCAACCTGTCGAGCGTTACTGCACTAGAACCTCCCTACATATTCACAATCTATGTCCTGCAAGAAATCGCTCGTCAATTCAGCTGCTTATGGATTGAGTCTTCTTCAAAGCGCCACAGCGCGTGGAGGCCATGCGGGACGATAACCGAGCGAATTCCGTCCCTCAACTCAGGACCGTTCCCTCAAGGAATCAAATCAAAGGAAAGAAAAAAGAAAAAGACATTATTGATAAAAAGGGTGATCCTGCAGGAAGCCCAGATGAATTCCGGCTCCGGAAAATCCCTGTCAAATCATGAAGCTGTTCCTGGTGAACGGCCAAACAACCGGCAACCGATGGTGAGCGGAGGCACAGATTCCTTCGCTCCGATCTAGGTCCTTTTGCAACAGAACGAGCAGGACGGGAGCACATCCTTTGGTTCATCAGCGGCGATGAGTCATCGTGGAAACATGTTGATTGGGTAAAATGATCTCTCCCTTGTCGGAGGGGGAAAAAAGAAAAAATGGGAGAACCCGATATTGGCACTCTGATGAGGCTGTGCTATGTGTATGGAAATTCCTTTTCCAAACGTTCAAACGGCGCAAGGTAAAGGCTGGATAGTTAAAATCGCTCAAAGCAAGCCTCTCAGTTTTTTGATGGCTCGCTAGCCGCGCAGACACAGCACCGTGCCGTGCCATGTGATGATGGTGACGATGATGATGGTTTCTATCGCAGGAAAGGTTGCAAAGAATGCGAGTTTGAGAGAGAGAGAGAGAGGTTTTTTCTCTCTTGAGTCAATTATTGGTTTCTTGAGTTTGAGGCCGTCCGCGTTTATGTGGTACAGTTTTTTCACTGGCTGGGTACTTGTGTGACCATGCCCTTGTTCTTAGATATGGTATGATACCGGTATAATACCGTAAAATCTCGTATCGTCCACTATCTCTGCCAGACTTATAATCTCCGTACCCGGGCAAGAGCCCCTGAGAAGGATTATTCACAATTCTGGTAACCTGTCGAACCAAACCCCTCATGAGTCGATGCAGCAATCTCCCTGATAATCTGGTAGTGGATTATACGGGATTTTAGTGTACTTATTGCTAGATACAGGCGCCACTGCTGAAGGACATACTGGTACGTACTCGAGTACTAGCACAAGTACTCAAGGAGATGTTTTTGCACAAGGCAGGGGTTGCTTTGCTGGTTAACTACCCGTGGCTTGTATAGTACAAAGACGTCTCCTCTTGCACTCGAGCACAAAGAGGGAGCAATCGACCCGAACGGGCAGGGATATATTTTGCTGGTTAACCTTAAACAACTGTTCAATAACTTCTTGCTGGACCCTGCGCTGTGATTGAAGTGATACTTGGGAACCTTACTCGAGTAGGATACCCAACTACCGGGAGTGCTTCATGTAACTCATCTTAGCCAATCAGGAGTCGTTAACTGCGGGATCCCGACCAGTAGCAATGACGTCATGCTAGCTGAAAAAAATCCTCGAACTACATCTTATGGCTTGTTGAAGAGAGGGCTGGATGAAAGGCTTTGGAAGCTAAAAGGGGCGAAACGAGCTGGGGATGCGCTTGTGCTACAGGGAAAAACTCGAAATGCCGCACTTTGTATCGGCCATATTCATCGCTATTTGGTGTCTTTTGTGGCATTCTTGGGTACAATTACACGGGATACTGGAGAGTGATTGAGAGTGCTGTATCGCACAATTATGCTCTACCGTATGCCATGTCATGATATGGTTGTTCCGTTGAGTAGCAAAGGCATCGGATTGTGACGGATGGCCATAGAATATTTCTCAAGATGTTCTTGGGCGCAAATTAAAGATTGGGATGGAGTGACATTGATATCCGTGTTGTGACCAAGGCTTTTGGTTGTCACCACGTCCCAATCATTAATTTGCGCCCAAGCAGTGTGGGGCTACACTTGGATGCTTAAGACTATTCATGTACTTTTTCGTGGGCTACTGGTATGGCATGATGTCTCTTCTGTGTGATTTTTGTTTCACCGTATTTCGAGTTTTTTACTCACCTCCTTCTATCCTAAACAAGGATTTAGCCTTGGTATCTGTAGGGATGGTACCAGTATTTACTTGCGCGGGGACGGGAAGGGAGACTGAGCACAGGAGTGCCGGTGCTATGCACCTGTGGGGTGCTGCAAGTGCTCGAATACAGGAGAATGTACTATGGCGCTGAAATTCTCCCTCTAGGATAGGAGGCAGAGAAATCGCCGCAAGCTCAGCCTTGAGTCGAGACAAAAAGTGCGCAGGATCTTACTACGAAAGGCAATCACAACGTCCTAGACATTCCCTTGCATTTGAGTATTTACAGTGTTCTAGTAGAGCGTGAGGGCGGGTGCTGCAATCAAAGGGTTCTGTCCTTCTGAAATATTAAGGTGCAATGATAATTTCCGATGGACTATGGATTACCAAGTCCATATTGTTCCATCCGGGTGCTTAGATAAGGCGAGGTAAGAAAGGAGGAACAAGACCGCCCCAAGGAAAACCATGGGGGATTTGATTATGATATTTTTGAGATAATTTTTCCCACAGGTCAAGCTCTTACCCTCGCCGTGTACTTTGCCGCAGCCCTATCAAACAATTCGCTCTTCTGAACGACATTAGTTAGGAAGGGGTGGCTTGGCGCCGCATCTCGCAATGAGCTAAATGGTAAGCGAGTCAGCGCGTTGATACTGGCCCGGCGGCGTTCCCGAAATCCACCAATTTCGGTGACTTTGGACTAGAAGTCAAGGGAGCGGAATATGATAGAGAGCTCACCCGAGGTGTTCATTAAATTCATTAAGTTCTTTCCCTGCGAGGATTGACAAGACGATCATGTTTGCAAGGGCGTCTTCATGCTTTGGGTCCTTTTCAAGAGCCTGCTGCAAGGCAAGCTCTGCTTCTGGGAGTCTCCCGAGATGGAGTTCAGCAACAGCCTGGCCGATGAGAGCACTCGGCGTAGAAGTGGAAGGGGCTTGTGCCAATTCTTCATAGACATAATATGCCTGCTGATATTTCTCACCACCCTGGGATCCATAGTTACTTGTCAGCCATCATCTTATCCCTACATTTCAGAACCGCAGCATGGAGGTCCACATGAAGGTGAGACAACGAACAAATCATACAACACTGCCTTAAAACTGAAGGGTAGGAAAGAGAGAAGGAAATCTGACGGATTCGCCCCTTAGAGATAAACTTACAATACGTAGGCCAACCCATGATTCGGCGAGGTTAACTAGCAAACTGTCCTGGGCCCATCGCTTGGCATTCAGTACTTCCTTAAGCGCAAGGTCTGTCCGGTTTTGTGAAAGACGAATCTGTACAACCAGGGCTACACTATAGGATGAAATGTGATTAGCACGGGGGGGAAGCGTGAGGTTAACTTGGGGGCACATACGCTTCTAAGCTCCCCTGATGTTTGCTAAGTAATGTGAGAGCCTCTTCGCTTCTCCCCTCTAGGTGCAATATTGTAGCTCCGATAATTTGGACAGTAGCGTTTTCTGAAGATGACCCCACGAGTGATTCGATCGTTTGAATGGCGTCCTCTGTGTTCCCCTGGCTATATTCCGAGAATGCCTTTAGAACAGCCAGATCCGGGCTATCCTCTCCCTCAAGCTCGGCTGCTACCTCAGCTGCCTGACCAGTGGCGATCTGGGAACGTATCTTGTAAACCCTTGATGGAATACTGTTTTCCGCCGACAAACCTGAGGTATCGTGATTAATTACGGCCGAGTATTGTCCCCCGTGAAAGAGGTTGTGGATGGTCAGAAGCTCTGGAATTCATTGGTGTTAGCGGAGCGCAATGGATGTTGAGTATATTCTATAGCGTACCCCCTTCGGATGAGAATGGATCCATTATAACCTTATTGTTGTTTGGGAAGAACGAGGTTCTAGAAGTTTGTTGTTGTCTTGTCTATCCGATTGAGAAGTGAAGTTTATCGCTTGGAAAGTGACAGGGTTATGAATGGAGGTCGTGTTCTTTTGCGTGGAGATTTGGCGAGATATGAAAAATCTATGGATTATCACTAAAAAGGTCTTAAATTCAAGGGAATGAATTTAAGTTGTCAGAAGGCAGTACTTGAAGCGGGGGTTGAACATATTAGTTTCTTCTAGTGCATTCAATTCTATGCTGGCCAACCCCATTTGAGCTTTCCTAGGGCAATCATTTGACGACATCTTAAAAGTGGACAACCCTGCGCGTGGGTCGCGACCTCTCACACAAGCTCTCATCCCAACAACCTCCTTCGAAGCTCAACTAGCAACTGGCCAGAACTCCACGCAGCGGAAGGAGCTACAAACCGGAAGTTAAAACGCTATTTATCCTCCGTGGATGTCTACCGTCGACGGAAACGAAAGGAAGCGCAAGCCATCTGACCTTAACCTCGAGAACTCACCACTATCAAAGCAAGCCAAAACCGAAGGCGGAACAATGTCGGCCGGCTCTCCAAGTAGTATGTTGCCCCGCCCAGCGCTACAGCAACTTGTTAGTCTACAACCATCTATGAGCGATGAACAGAAGACGAAGTATATGACTGGGTTGGATCAGTTGAGAAACATTGTGGAGAAGAGCGGACTTGGTACTACCGAAGGTCAGTCGGCGCAGGCTAGATATGACCAAATTATCAATCGCCTTAAGATATCCCTACGCCAGCAGCAACAGGTACAGCAACAAGCGCAGCAGAAACAGCGGGAGGTACAGCAACAGCAACAGGCTCAGCAGCAACAAGTACAACAGCAGGCACAGCAGCAGCAACAACAGAGCTATAACGCACCAGCTGGGGGGTCTTTAGCAAGTGCTGTAGGTGGTAGTGGAACGACGGTCGGTGGGGGAACGAGCGTTGGGAGCGTCGTTGGTTCTGGGCCCGCTACTACCGGGGCTCCGGCGGGGCCGTCGATATCTCAAAGACAGACATGGATAGTTCCTCCAGGAGTTCCCCCGCAAGATGCAGATGCTTGGCGGGCGGACATTTACAACAAGCTATCGCATGTTGGCCAGAAGATGAGCCATGCGAAGGCACAGACTGCTGCTCTACACCAAAACCTCCAGCGACCAAACTTAACGCCCGAAGAGCGGGTAGTAATCCAACAGAAGATTGCCGAAATGACCCAAAGTTTCAACGGAATGAGGGAGATTCTCAATAAATTCACCAACCAACAGAAGCTGCTCCAACAGCAACAGCAGCAGAACCAGATTAGGGCTAGCCAACAGCAACAGCAGCAGAGTCAGGTTTCGATGGTCGGGGGTGGGCAAATGCAGAAGCCCGCCCCTGAAGGCACGGTTCCGGAGATACAGCAAGGGCAGCAGGGGGTGATGAACATCGGAGCTCCGCAGCAGCAAACAAACCCTAATAATACCCAAGGAAGTCCATCGAATCTGCACCAGCAACCTGCCCCACAGCCAAACCAAATGCAGCAACATACGCAGCAACATACTCAGCAACATACGCAACAACATACGCAACCACAAACGCAACAGCAGCAGCATCAAAGTACTCCTGCGCAAAGAATTGCAACCCCTATACAACGAGCGGACTCGCCTCCGGGTGCTAGCACTAACGTTGCCGGAATAAACCAGAACCGTGTTGCTGTCGGTCGACAAACGATGTCTCCTGCAGCTCAACAATCCCCCATGCAACAACAACAGCCACAACAGATGATGGGTCAAACCTCGACGACCCAACAGCAGGCTACACAGCAACCTCCACATCAGGCTACACAGCAGGTGTCTACTGCAGCCCAGCGTGGCCTCCATCAACAAGCCCAGCAGCCCGGGGCTGCCGCGGGGCGGTCCCCGGCATCAGGGCCAGCCGGTCCACCCGGGACCCCAATGGCTCAGCCTAACTCTCCCGCTCCACGCCCTGGCTCTGTGCAGCCGGCAGCCCGTCCACCCACGGCCACGGGAACACCTGTCTCTCAACAGCAACCGCAAACACAGCAAATGCAGCAAGCACATCGTATCCAACCGGCATCGTCCGCGTCAGCTGCATCGCCTACAACCAACGTTCACCCAGCTCAGACTACCCGCGATACTCCTCAGGGACACCCCTTTCCCATTCCCAAAAACCTTGCCGTCGCTGCTCCGCAACCTATCACTGTCCCTGCGGCTAGACCAACTTTAAGTGGCGGTATGAACAGTTCCGGAAATCAGATGATGAGTACTCCCGCTATTACCAAGCAGCCTGCATTTGAGTTTGATGAGGGTGGCATGGGTTTGTTGAGTAAGAGAAAGTTGGAAGAGCTTGTGAAGCAGATCGATCCGGAGGAGAGATTGGATCCTGATGTTGAAGAGGTGTGTTATCTTTAAAATTGATCTTACCCCGCAAAGTTTGCTATGCGCCCCGGGATATGGCATTTGAAGTTCCCCATCACGAGCCTCAATGTTTGCTTCATTATGTTGCAGACATCCTGTACATCGCTTCCCCCAGCGTGTCGCATTTGCCCAAGGATCCTCACTATCGTCTGCTAGTCTCCGTACTAATTAATTGACTTAGGCCGTTCTCGAACTGGTCGACGAGTTCATTGATTCGATTGCTACCTCAGCCTGCAAAATGGCTAAACTCCGCGGCTCCGACACCTTAGATCTCAAAGACGTTCAAATAATTCTTGAGCGCAACTGGAACATTCGCATTCCCGGCTACGCGGCTGACGAGATCCGCACTGTTAGAAAATTCCATCCAGCCCCTGGATACCACCATAAGATGGCTGCACTATCTGCTCAGAAGCAGTTGGCTCAGACCTCCAGTAAGGGTGGAGAATAAGTGAAAGTGGTGTGGGATGATTCATCATCGTGTTTGTTAGGTTTCGTTTTTCCTTACATTTCTTCTTGTTTCCCCCATGCCAAAAATCAAAAGCCTCAAAGCCTTATAGCTCCTCTTCCTTTTTTCCGATGGGAATATGTGAATTTTGCCAGTCAGGATAGACGGGTTTTTCTCTTCGCTAATTAAATATTTTTTGCCCTTTTTTTCTTTTCTTTTCTTTTATTCTCTCTTTTCCTTCAGCGGTGTCGAGAGGAAAAGTTCCGTCCATTTCCTCCTGAAAGTTGGAGCTTATCATACTTGGTTGGACATCACCCATCCCTATCTCTGCTTGCCTCCGTTTAAGTGTTGTTGGTTGGCTATGGGTTAGGCTCCGCCATCTAAATATGGTTTATGGCTTGGGTGTTCTTGTTTCCCTCCTTTTCTTATTCTTTTCTTATCTCTGTATGTCCGACACCCTTCTATTTTATTAACTCTATGGCCGCCTTCGGGTTTATGTTAGGGTGTCCTTTTATATATATCTTTTACAGGCGGTTGTACGGGCTGATGGGGTGGTATGGCATCTGCCAAATGTATTGGTAAGTGGACGGGGCTTGCTCTTGGTGGCCGCTATCATATTAAATGTGCCACGCACGGAAATACCCCTTCTGCAACGTTGTCCTGTGTTGTGTATATATCATTATCTGTGCAAGTCAGCCGCGACCCACTATCCCCACACCTTTTCGTGATCTACGTTCGGTCATTGCACCTAGATGTGGATTTGTTAGGAACTTTCACCTCCTATGTGGGCAACTTCTGAATCATGATTGCCTTTACTTCTTGGTATCCGGACACGGGTGCTTGAAATGGGGGCCCAGGAAATTAGTATGGAAGCAGCCAGTCTTGGACTGACTTTCAGCATTAATGGGACCAAACTGGTGCACTGAAGGGGATGGGAGAAAGGGGACTGCGCGGAATACAGAGTATTATTCCAATCTCATGTACCGTAGTAAGAACTCGAATAATTGAGCCTGGATCTAGGAAGTTAGAGTGGCCTTTGCCGGCAATTTCTGGCACCGGTATGATACATTATTTCTTTTTTTGTCTTCAGCCGACGCTAAGACGGTCCACTTTCCAAGTTGTTTTCGCCCCTATCCAAGAGAGGGAATTTCCGACGTCCTAGCGCGGGGTTCAATTATTCGAGTGCTTGCGATATTTTCCCAGGCAAGTCGGGAACGGAGGCAGAGGGGGCGGTTTAGAAAGGGAATTGTAGGGAATGGGCAGGAAAGAAGGCATCCACCCTGTTATAGGCATTAATTGCAGGGCCTGTAGCGTTCGAACGTCGTTATTTCTTCAAAGCTCTAAGCTAGTAGAATGGATCGGATAGAGGCTAACAGGCGATGTCTTGAGGTGTGATGCAAATGGACTGGTCGAATCACTAGCAGGACAGTGACCTGCAGAACGGTTCCTATAGGAGTGGAGCTTTGATCTTCTCCTTTCACACCCGATCATTGTCCTGTTTGATCCACCTCTACTCGCACGGAACCGGAGCCACCTAGCGTGGAGGCGAACCCGAGCCCATGGAAGCACTATAAAGTAAGAAGGAAGATAGCTAGACAGTTTTCTCCTTCTCTTATGGAATATATGGAGAATTCTCTGGCTATGTTGAGTATTTTTCCTCTCGTAAGGGCTCAATTTGCAATCATGAAGCGTTTTTCCTGCTTCGATTATCACTGGTGGCCTTCATACCCTTGTCAACGGTTACCTGTTTTGTATTGAAGACGGTTTGAGTTTCTCTTATTGTTTGAAGCTCTCTGGGCCATGATTTCGGGTGCTTGCCGGCATCTGCCTCTATCTACAAATAAATCTAAGGACTTAAAAAGAAAGAAGAAAAATACAAAATCATTGGCGTTGTATCTCTGGTACCGGGACTAGAGGCGGCTCGTGTGGCGAGTATGTGAAAGGGTTATTATTTTGCTCCTTTTGTCACGGCGCTGGCGTGCCTGGTGATGTGAACAAGCGGGTGCAAACAGGTGGTTTTAAGGCCGTGGTGCGACGTTGAAATAAGATTTTTTACGACTCGGATCGCGCTTGTCCCGCAAGCGCCAATACCCGTGTAATCGCAATAGTCGGATTGGAGCTAAAGCGAGACTGAGGCAACCGGGAGGGCACGAAGAAGGCAAATTTGCCACAGCTTAAGCATAGGCAGCGGTGGTTGGACAGGTTCAAGAAAATCCTCACCAGCGTAGGTCCGACTTTCGCCAGGTTATACTGTATAGTATTTGGCCTATCATGTTGGCGGGTCCCCGGTGTTACCGGCTTCTAGTGGGTTATCTGTGAACTCTGCATTTAGATAACTCTGAACACCGGAATAGTACATAGTTTTCGATTGCCTAAATGGTTTCTACTCATGAACAAATGCAGGATAGGTGCTACATAATAATCAGCCCACTCTACGATCCTTCGTAAGAAAGCAATGACACCACGCGACTGCAGAGCTAAGCACACAACTTTTCAAATGACAACTCCAATGCGAGAGAAGAAATGCCCCTTGAAAACAATTTCAAACTCAAACCAGCCCTCCCTATGCCCAAGAAAAGACCCAAACCCCGAAGAAAAAATAAACCTGATGCGACATCGGGCAGCGTGAAAGACCTGCACCATCGATGATATGAATACAGAAAAAAGATTTCCTCCAGAAATAACAGTAAGGGTTCAACCTGCCTTCCCTCTTATCATAGGAAGGAAGCGACTCGTTTATTTAGCCACCAGTTTCATCAATATCGCGACCAGTAATGGGTTTCCGCCACGTTCTTCAACAGCCTCCAATGCCTTCTTGTGTAAATCGTGGATAACTTTTCTCGTGTAGTCGAAGGTGCCTGTTTGATCTCTCATATAGGCAACAGCGTACGTTTTGACGTCCTGGTCTGTAGTTCGTTGCCCTAAAATATTCAATAGCTGGCGGTTCGATGGGTCACTACGAATAGCGTGAATTATGGGGAACGAGAATTTTCCTTCGGTAAGATCTTCGCAAAATCCCTTGTTCTTGGTGTACTGTTACCGGTAACATTAGCAAATAGCTAAAGCAGCTGGCGAAATGGGGCAATGGTACCTGATCTGATTGGAGATTTAAGTAATCATCTAAGATTTGGAAAAGCAGGCCAATAATATTGACCAAAGGAACATAATCTTTGTCGGAGGCGCTCTCGGCTTGCATGAGCTTCACAGCCAGACGGAATAACCCCCCAGTTTCTATCGCAGAATGTTAGTACCACGCCCCAAATGAAATATAAGAATGGGAGCAAAAAATGTACTAACTATTGCTAACCATCTCCAGGTAGTCATCCTCGGTTGGTGTTGTCAATGTATCTCTCCAAAAGAGGTCCATCCCCTGGCCCCGATGAAGATTCAATAATTCCTCTGAAAAAGAAAGCACATCAAGTTAGCATCATGTAGACACCACGGGCCTTTACTAGCTAACCAGTGTAAATCTTGAGCACTAGTGGATTGTTGAGTTTCAAGAGCTCCTGTAAGGCCTGGAAATACACGTAGTTCGCAGAGTTTATGGTTTGTGCTACCCCAAATATACTGTGCGCTACAGGAAAGCCCCGTCGTAGATTGGAACTGTCTTCAACATCGTCGACCCTATCAAGTCTCGTTAAAGTATGTTAAGGGCTATCTCAAGCTCAGAAGCTCTTACAAGAGCGAGGCATTATGCAGCATAGCTACGGCCCTGGTAATTATTTGAAGAGAGGCTTCAGGAACCTGAAGCCATCTGTTGAAGGCCGTGATGGATTGCTGGCGGATATCTTTGCCTGGATGGGAGATAAGATAATCGTAGGGCCCAAGTAATATCTATCCGAATGTCCAACGAGTGGTCAGTAGCAGCACCTGGCAGTATCCCCTGCGAAGAGGGTTCGGACGAATAAGGTACATTTTCTTTCTCCTCAGACCATTGACGGTGAAATCCAGCAGCTACCATAACATCAGCACTCCGAGTCTGGGGAGTTCCATTCTGAGTTGGGGCATCCGAATCCACCCGTGGTTTAAGAGGTTTCGATGTAGGCGAATGACGATTTCGGCTAGTGGTGGAAGGCTCTGAGGTCATTAGAGATAGGGATTTATGGATGAGAAATAGGAGCTATGGTGATAGTGGGGGGGTTGTGGGACAGATGGGGGGGGATGAAGAGATGAGGGGATAGGAGCTGGTAGTAGTTGCGGAGGAACTTGGAGGAGGGGCAGGTTGAGGATGCGGGCACAAGGCAGTAAGTTAGGGCAACACTCGGGAAAATAATGGGGATCTTAGGCATGCAGTCTCGCTACCTAGGGCTTTTTCGAACCTCTCCAGGTTTTGGACAGCATTAGCCACTCTACGCTCACGTGGCTGCGTATCCGTTTACATGTGACTACCGTAGAGCCTGTGCGAGTACCGTAGAATCTCATGAAAGTCGGAATGGCGCTAGGGCGAACTAAGGTGAAACTACGGCAGCCGAACCAACAGGAAGGCACGGAGAACGCCAAGTCGCCACAGTTTAAACATATAGAGAGCGGCGATTGGGCAGGTTCAAGAAAATCATCACTAGCGCCATTCCGACTTTCATGAGATTTCTACGGTACCGTACTCTAACTCCGAACCGATAGCTTGGCTCACTGATCCAACTGGTGCTAGTACCGCGGTGGGGCTTGGCGGCAACGGAAGTGTCACCATTGAAGCAATCAAGATAGTACGCTACGGAACTTCATTCAAATACCAAGCAGCGGCACCCACACCATAATGGTAAAGCTTTGAGGAGATATGAGCGGAATCGTGGGAATCGCTTTATTGTCAGATCTTGGCCTGATTTTCTATTAATAGGTAAAACTTATTATTAGTTGATGCGCAAAGAAAACGCACTTAGGTGCCGGTGCATCTGTTGTCGCCGAGAGCTGTTTGCAGCACTTTTAGCTCAGCTAGGAGTGTATCCACTGAACCGCGGGCGCGAACACCTGGAAGCTCGACCCCTAACACTATCGGCCCCCCGCAACTTGTTGGTATGGTACGGTACTTGAGCACAGTCTTCACGGGACCCGCGACCGAACTGGGCGGGTGACCAACCGGGTGATGCAAACCCTAACCCATTGGCCAAGGCAACATGGTGACACCTCTTGGTTTTTTGCTGATGAAGAAGGATATGGAGAGATACTTGGGCAGGAAGAATGGAAGGTTTGCAAATGTGACAGCATTGAAAAAAGTTCTCTGAGGTGAATAGAATCAGATTGATTCAGAAAGGTATTATAGGCTGATTAGATCTATACCTGACCTGTTTGGGGACTGCAATCACGGTAAATGGAGGAGCAACTAATGGGGATTTTGTAAGGGAACTTTGGATAGGAGGGCAGGGCGGTTCTAGGTGAACTGGGTTATTAGGATCCGGCTCTACCGGTAGATGGGAAGCTGCAACCTCTCTACTGGCCATACTAATACTAGTACTTCATTAGTATCAGATACCAATACCTCTGCGAGCACACTGACCATGCGCCACATGCGCCACAAAATATTACTCGCTTCCTCACTACCAAGGACAAGTGAATCTATTAATTTATCAACTTCCTCGCTGATCTAGCAGACAAACTACTCTAAAGCAAATATCCGCATGGGAAAATGTAAGCGGCTTTAATAGAGATTTGCAGTCAATAATTTTATTAGTCTGGAGTTTGAAATCTTGAAACACCTTATTCCTATAAAAAATCGAGTAGTTGAGCATGAGGCGAGGATATCTAGAACCCCCCCCCCCCCTTCGAGTTAAGGGGGAGAAAATATAGCAAAAATGTTCTCTTTTAGTCCTTTGTTGAGATAAGTGGGAAGAAAATACAACAGACCCCACTGCGGACGCACTCCTCACCCCCTAAAAATATTTTCAATTATTCTAGAACTTGCGGTATTTGGACGATGATCCCCTCGTTCCCAGCGTCTACAGTATAGGTAGCTTTCTTGCTCTAGGCAAGAAGTCCCCAGGAACAGGGGGGTATATTTCGTATTGACACACGAATACAAATGCCAGAAGAGGTTTTTTCGTACAAGACAGGGATAGTCAAGGTATGATAGCCATTGAACCAGATAGTGTGCCAACCCTATTTCCTCGTATTAAGGAATGATCTTGTACGAAATCTTCTCCACTCATATGATACTTCTAATTTATTCAGTCCGTGCTTTATGTGAAATGACACGGTAGATGGTAAGAGCCCCGGGTGGGCGGTTCCTACTTGCTAGGTTTAGGATTAGTCTACTTAGGAATATCCTGTGTTAATGCTCCGTAGCTGTATGATAAGAGGTTAATATACTAGCAATGCTGTGCTGCACCCTTACATACTGGTGCCTCCACTTTCCTAAAAGCTCTCTACATCATACAGTAGGGTATGTCAATAGAATCTAGAATTTAGAGGGAGCTATAGCGAGGTTTATGCAGTTCCCAATATCCCACAGATTGGAACGCCTCCACAATGGTACGTCCGGCACCCAAATTGGACCAATACCCTCTCGCTCTTGCTCCTGGTGCCCCAATCGATCGCCCTTTAACTAGAGAACGATGGCTTCCCAATATGAGCCCAAGGTAGCTCACTGTAGGCTAATTAGTAGTTATGTGTCGGAAGGCCCCGGAGCCATTATTTGCCACTAACTCTCAGGGAGCTTTGTCTCAGAGAAATCACAGGCGTGGGGCAATGAAGGTCCAAGGGTCGCAAGCAGGGGATCGGGCGGGGATCAAAGGGACTATATAGACTCGCAACCTGTTCTCCTTGATTGGCCCACATGCCCCATATCCACGGCTTCGCGCACACACCAGTTCAGGACAGGCTCCCATTCGTAGATTAGGTCCCAAGAATTTATAGCCAAGGAAGACACATTCTTTTCTGCAACTCCCCTGCTATCAGGAGTTGTGCTCTGACCTATGTGGTTAGCACCCACTGCTTTGTGGCAATCTCAAGGCAGTCATGCAGGTTCGCGTGGAGTATATGTACAGAACCAGCACCAGCCGGACCTTGTTACCGTTTCCACCAGCCAGCGCAAACTGCACTGCATAATATCGTGCACGCTGTTCTATGTTGTGCTCGCAACCCCTCAGTACATAAATTTCATTGGCTCCACCCAGAGGCGACCCAGTAGATCAGGCACGAAAGGACTGTTGAAAACAGAAAGGGCTCTCCTCTCAACCAACCCTACCACACGGACAGGAGGGGTACGACAATTACAGTTTGTCACCATCTATGGCTCTGCAACTTGTCTTGATGTCAGGAATATTAAGAAATTCTTGATCTTCCTACTCCAGTAGCCCATACCATGAACATACCAAGATTGGAGCCCATCACCTATCATCTAGTGTACAGAGAGGATACGGGGCGTCAGAAGATATCAGGTATGCCTCCTAAATTTGCGGGGCGAGACTCATCAAGTAGAAAGAGGCACACACACATACACACACACACAACCAGAGAGAGCATTTACGGGCGATCCCCAAGCCTAGCCTCAATCCCAGGGGCCCAAGACCATATCCTGCACCCCTCATTGCTCAAGCCAAACCACATGATACCAAGTTTACAGGCATGCAGAGTAGCGGCACAAAAGGGCAGACATCATCTCCCATACGAACACACCTAGGACTAGATAGAAATTTTTGATTGTTGAAGACGTAAAAGGCTTGAAAAACTGGCGTCCCCTGAGCTCCTAGAGGCCAGCCCTTAGGACCCAACAAAAAACAACAACCCTGTGATAAAAACATAATGAACTCAGACAAGCAGAGCGTGAACAAAAAGAGCAACCCAACAAATGGAAAACGTCCTATCCCAGAACCCCTGCCTGCCTCACCGCCTCCCCCTCATACTGTGTCTGATGTCCCACAGTCCCCACACACTGTGTGCCCGCAGTCAAGGCAAGCAGGGGTGCTCTCCCTGAGCCAGACACCATTGCTAGGACATCCAGAGGAGCCCTCCCCACCGCAGCAAATCCAAAAACTATCCCCGGGCTCAGACCTACTTTGCTGCTCTTGTGATCGATTCGAGAAGCTGGGCTCACCGTCACCAGGAGGTCTATCGGTTGCATTTTCACCCCCAGAGCCACTGTCCCTAGGCGATTGCGTTTCAAAGTTCGCTCCCCTCGATGCAGACTATCTGGCATTAGAAACAGGAATTCAAGCGATCAGAGCACAGTAATCTCACTTCATCAGACTGTCCATCAAGAGCGCCAGATGCTTCACCCGATAGCACTTCAGGGCCTTCCCCAGTGGTGAGAGATTGAGTGGTTTCTAAATCGGAAAGCAATTGCTGCTCCATATTGCTGCTAGGATACTCCATTCGAACGACTTCTTTGGCGAGAAAAGCTGGTCTGTAGAGAAGGGATATTGTTTGAACCGCTGCCTTGGTGATATCGAGGGCTTCCGAGATTACAAGGAGCAGCTTAGCAGTTTTTTATAACTTTTGTAGCTTCTCTTTCTAGACCAGGATAATGTACATAGCTAGCGACAGTTCCCAAAGAATTTCGTGCGCAGCCAAGTTTGGATATACCGTGTCGGCTTATAGCCCTTAGGCTCCATCCCATTGTCTGCACTTGAACTATTGTGGCTGGGATACTTTGTGAGCTGCTGCCGCGATTGGAGGAGCAAGACAGGGGCGAATCATGAGCTGCGCGCGCCATGTTGCGGACCTCCCCGAACCGCCGGTTGATAGTCCGTCCATCCCTTACAACACATGTCGACTTGACTTCATTTTCACCCCCAAATAGATGCTCTATGCAAAAGTCGATTCTCTTTCCTCGGCAGGGGTGATTGCAAGTGTATCAACCCTTTACACCCTTGATGATTACCTTGTAAGACGCTCACGATCATCCCTCGACAATCAACAATACGAAGATCAGACCACTAACAAGTATACATGTTGACAAACTATCCTCCTAAGCATACCTGGACCAACCCTTTTCCAAGACCAGCCAAGAGTTCCGGCAGGAAGCTCACGTCATGCGATATCACTCGCATGGCGCTTTCCGGCCTATGGACAAGAAACTTTCCTTAAAATCCATCCCCGCACAATGAACGGCAAACAGGAAGAATGGGGCCAATGGTGTGGCTTTCCTAGTCCTATCTAGGGGCCCCCTTCTTCCCTGAAGGCTTTATACTTCAGGGTCGGCTAGGCGGCTCGATTGCATGAGCTTGTGCGTGAGCTAGGGAGTCCGGGAAGATTGCAATCAAATGCCCAACGGCATACGCAAAGCAACAGGGGAGAGTTGTGTCTGCAGGCTAGCTAGGTAACCCAGGATTGCGGTCAAGACAAGCTTTGATGGAGCCGTTATCTAATCGATCTATCGGTATAGACATGCATAATAAGGTTGATGCGCAGTGGTGTTGCCATGGAAACCATCTTGGGGCTCATCAGGTCCTGGCATTTGTTGACATTCCGCTCTTGCACTTTGACAAGATAGCTTCCTCACCCCACAGCTATTGTCTTCAGGCGCTCTTCAACTTCTCATCCAAAAAATTCCTTGAATTAATTTGCACGGTGGTTTCTAGCAACTCAGTGAGTCACCACCAAATCATGGAAGACCTCCTTTCCACCTCATTCGACCTGCTCTCCTCTTATGATCCGGTTCACATTCGGAAAGGCCTGCGATGTCTTGAAGGATTTCTTGCAAAAATGTGTCTTCAGTCCCCTTCAACTCCATCAAAGAGTGGTGCTAGAGCGGCCAGTGCTGCCAATTCCTCTGTTGTGGGTGTAGCCAGTAGGCCAAAGGATGCTGCTTTCAAAGAGTTCCTGCGACTACAAAGCGGCTTTGAGTGGAACGGTAGGTCGACATCGCGTGTCGCTAAACTAGGATAACACTGATTATTTATTCTTTCTCTAAACCTAGTAACCATTCGATTAATATCATGTTTGGAGCGCCTCCTGGGAAGAACGAATAGTATGGTTTCCAGAAACTTATCCGGCACCGGTACACTAACACACAAACCTAGATGGCCAGAATAATCTTTTGATCCTTTCTACGTTGGATTTGATCCAGGGAATGCTTTTGCTTCATCCTCAGTCTCGCAAACTTTTTGCTCGAGAAATCCACATGAACGTTAGTACCATCACCATACTAAACGCTAGGGTATAAGTCTCTAATGGTTGTTCGCAGGTGCTTTTAGATCTCCTAGATGCCGAAAGCAATGATGCTGTCCAATGCGCTACACTACTAACACTCGTTTGCGGTCTTCTTGACAACCCCGCAAATACAAGAGTAATATAATTCCCTCATAACCCCTTCTTACCGGCTTCCAATGGGTCTAATCTCCGAGGAACCAGGCTTTCGAATCACTGGATGGTCTCGCCACCGTTACATCACTCTTCAAACGTCGTGACACTCCCCGAGAGGTCAAACTCAAGATTCTAGAATTTCTCTACTTCTATCTTATGCCTGAGGTTGCCTCGCCTTCCGCACATACCCCACGAACACAAGGTGAGAGATCATCTTCAAGGAAAGAGACGAGGGTAGAAAAAACTACAGAGGAGAAGCAGAAGATGTTGGGTGAATTCATGAGTAATGTGGAAGGGCTGGTAGCGGACTTAAACGAAAGCCAGCCTTTTGGGATGTGAATGATGCTTTCCTTCTACCAATTTAATGATACCTATAATAATGAAGGCTGTACGATATCTTGAGAGCTAAGTAAATAATAAACATGTTTGCAAGGGTGATAACAGAGATTCCCTCCGACCTACCGTATTTTCGGGCTTTAAGTTGGCTACTGTTAAATATTTGGTCATCAACACGTGGTCTGAAGAAGACAAACAACCCCCTGTCGTTTATATGATACAGTACCAAAAGCGACGAATACCGTGTCAATTCTCCACAATGGTCCCTGGAGTAATGTCCAACACTTGAACCCGTTGCTTGAGAGTACCAATTAAAGCTTCGTTGGAATCAGTTGTGTCGGGCGCTTACTGGTCAACTTCTTTGTGATGGAGGTCGCACAGAGATGATCAAAGGACAGTTCAAGCGTGCAGTTTGACACCCCTGCGCAATAATTTTCCATCGATACGAGCACTAAACTTATTATGGGACTGAGTTACAAGTAGCTTTGAGGTAATGCATTGTCAACATTTGCCACTGTAACCAGCATCGGGAGTCGTGCGCAGGATTAAAGCTTTGTATCATAACTGGACCTGAAATGCCTTTGATATCACTCAATTGGTAATACTATTATTGAAAAGTGCGGAGCCGATTTTGTTTATTTACATTCCGGCACTAGCACTGTAGGGGATAATATCATGCGATCGTACTCGGAGCAGGGGTAAAATCCGTGAACACTGGGGTGGCGATTGGCGACAAGCTCGATAACCAAATATTCGAGGGTAGCCATTCAGCAGGCTGGAAAATCAAAATCCGCCAATTATTATCTCTAAAGTGTTCACGGAATTTCTTCTCTTTTAACATATATACCAATGCATGTGCATATGGCCTATAAACCTCGTTCCCACCCCTCCAAATCTCGTTCACGGATCAGCCCTGGTACCCGAGTACCATAAAAACTCTAGAAATCCACTATCACCCTGCCAGCAGATATCAACCCGTCAGCCCAAGACAGGTTTCTTTTGACAGGCCGACGGAATACCGAATACAGGTTAGCAAGATCCAACACATCCAGTGGCTGATCTTATACTGTGTCAGGAAAAACCCCGTCTTTCTCGGGAACCTTTCTCTCTGGATCTGGAGACCACAGGACTCGTGGGAATGGTGGACTTTAGGAGTTTTTGCGGTAGACATCCACCCCAGGATCGAAAAAGCGTTTGTCTGAGTACCAAGTTGTGAGTGCATCCGCCAGATATGTATCTAAAATAGTCGTTGCACCAAGGGGGGGGGGGGGGGGGGGGGGGGGGGCGGGGGGGGGGCGGGGGGGGGGGGGGGGGGGGGGGGGGGGGGGGGGGGGGGGGGGGGGGGGGGGGGGGGGGGGGGGGGGGGGGGGGTGG